>Ga0070761_10002457_pt1 | contig 11338 bp, 9 predicted proteins | sample HubBroMetageREF1_FD_66724 | JGI IMG/M metagenome (GOLD analysis project Ga0070761, IMG submission 66724) | Reference soil microbial communities from the Hubbard Brook experimental Forest, New Hampshire, USA - Hubbard Brook CCASE Soil... | ecosystem: Environmental > Terrestrial > Soil > Temperate...
TTCGGAGGAACTTTGTGGCGTGGACGCCGGGCGATGCGCGTGAGTGTTTGCTCGTGGAGGACATCCGACGAGGATGTGGACCGCGTTGTCGACTTGTTCAGCCACATACTGAATTCGGCGGGCCCCGTTCGCGATGGGGCTCGCCCGTATCACGCGTGAACGATTGAAATAGTGCATTTCCGCTCGAGAGACGTTGCGGCTGGTCGGGCCGGGAAATCCCCTATCGAGCCGCGCAATTCTCCGGGGAGCTTGACGGCCCTTCTAACTTGTTGAAATCCCTGAAAATCGCAGATGATTCATAGTTTCCGTGTGCCTAGACGGCGACTTGTCCAGAAGGCCATCTCGTGCCTATATGAGATCCTAGAGGATTTCTACGTGGGCGCCGTTTTCGAACAATTCGCGGAGGAGCTAAAAGCGTGGGAGGCCAAGTACGCTGGCCGGCCGCGCGATGAGTTGATCGGATTGTGTCTGCTGGCGCTCGAGCGCGAAGAGCTTGTCAGCGTCGGCTACCGGGAAGAGTTGATGACGGAGCGGCTCGCGGCCATGCCGATTCCGCCCGCTGTTTCGGAGTTGATGCGGCACGCTTTGATTTGGGCCTGGCGGGACGAGGAGATGCACTCGATTTACATTCGGGGTGCGCTGCTCAAGTACGGCGGGCCGTTATTGCGAATGAAGGCATTTGCGCAGCAGATAGGCGGATTGGTTGGAGGATGGGCGGGGTCGGTAAGGCAGCATGTGCCGTGGTCGAAAGCGCCATTCTCTCGCGCGGGAGCGACGCTCGTAACGTGGCTCGGGGCGCTAACCGGGAAGGTCCCGGAAGATGTTCGAAAATATTTGAACTATGGACCGTTCCGGGAGTTTTGTGTTTTCAACGTTGATGCCGAGAAGACCGCCAGGCTGTGCTACGACCGGATGATCGCGCTGGCCCGAGAAGCACCGGAGCTGGGAGCGGAACTCCAGCAAGATTTTGTGCGGGTGCGCGATGATGAAGACCGGCATGCGAGAATTTTCGAAATTCTTGCCAACGCGCTGGATGAAAAAGACCAGCTCGTAGCAGGGGAGACGGAAGAGTCGCTGACCCGAAAGATTGAGGACGTTGGAGAATATTTTCTGCCGCGGACGCTGAGGAAGCAAACCGTTGTGAATAGCAAGATCGGAAGCGGCGGGAGGGTGTTTGTCTTCGAGGGAAAATCCGCGGAAGAAAAATGCGCCGTGTTTCGCCGCTTGTTGAAAGAGAGCGGACTTCACGAAAAACTGCGGCAGCGGGCGGCGGCTTTAGGAAAACAGGTTGCCGGTCTATCGATCGTCGTCAAGCCGTCGTTCATGTTGGGGTATGCGAGCAAGGACCGCTCGATCATCACGGATGCGGAGTTGCTGGGGGAGCTAGCTAACTTTTTAGGCAGACAGGAGTGCGGGAATACCGTCATTGTCGAGTCGGCAAATATATACGACCAGTTTTTCGGGCACCGCAGCGTTCAGGAGGTGGCTGCTTACTTTGGGGTCGAAAAGTGCGGGTTGCCGATTGTAGATGGGTCGAGCGATCAGGTCCCGCACAGCTATTTTCGCGGTATGGCGCAGAACACCATCTCGCGGAGCTGGAAGGAGGCGGACTTCCGGATTTCGTTTGGGAAGATGCGGAGCCATCCGATTGAGATGGCCTATCTCACCATTGGTAATTTGGAGTGGATGGGCGGACGATGCGACGAATTTCTTTTTGTGGAGCGGCAAGCGCACCGCGAGACCGCGTTGATGATGTTGCTGGACGGCTTTCCGCCGGATTTTGCGCTGCTGGACGCGTATGACCAGGCTTCCGACGGACTTGCGGGGGTGATGGGTTGCCCGCGCCCGCCTTCTCCTCGGAGGCTGTATGCGGGCCAGGACGCGCTCGCCGTGGATTTGGTGGCGGCGCGGCACATGGGAGTCCGCGAGCCGGAGGAGACAAATATTTTGCGCGCGGCATGCCACTGGTTTGGCGATCCGGGAAAGCGCATCGAAGTTGTCGGGACGAACGAGAATTTGCGAGAGTGGCGCGGGCCCTACGAAACAGAGTTTTCTACGATGCTCAGTTTCGTGGCCTATCCGGTGTACGTCTTCGGGAGCGGACGCGGCTCGTTCTTTGTTCCGGAGATGGATGAGCAAGCATTTCCTCCCTTGCAACACGTTTCGTTTTTCGAGCGCGTTTTGCGTGCTGTGCTACGCAGGCTTCTTGGCTTGCATTTCCCACGAACTAAAAAGCGGCAGAATGCTGAGGCTCCATCCCAGTGAAAAAGAATGTCGCCGTTATCGGCGCGGGGATGGGGGGGTTGACGGCTGCGCTGCGGCTGGCACGGCAGGGATTCCGAGTGCAGGTCCTCGAGGCGCGCACCGAAGCTGGTGGGCTGGCTTCCGGAAATGTTTACGAGGGATTCTCGTTTGATGCTGGGCCGTACATCTTGCTGGACCGGCCAGGCTTGGAGTGGGCGTTTCGGTCTGTGGGGCTCGAACTCGGCGAGCACATCGAATTGCGGGGCATCGATCATGTTTACGGCGTCGATTCGCCCGGCCGTCCTGCGGTCAACATTTATTCGAATGATGCCAAGACTGCGGCGGAGATGGAAGAAAAGTGGCCAGGAAGCGAGGAACTCTATCTGCGCTTCGTCCGGCAGACAGGAGCGATCGAAGCGTCGCTGCGGCCCCTGCTCTACGGCTCGGCGCCCGGACCAATGTCGCTCCTTGGCGGCGGACGGTGGCGCCACGCTAGATTTCTCTTGCGGTCGCTGGGTTCTGTGATGCGCGCCTCGCGGCTCCCGCAGCCCGTCGTGGATGCGCTCTCGATATGGACTCATGTGGCTGGGCAGCACCCGGAAGAAGCGCCAAGTCCTTTGGCGTTTGTTTCTGCGCTAGTGCATTCGGTCGGTTGTTTTTATCCGAAGGACGGGATTCGAGCCATCCCCGCGGTTTTGGCGCAGGCCGCGGCCGGGGCAGGCGTGGAATTTAGGTACGGCACAAAAGCGAAAAGGATTTCGGCCGCCGGCGGCCGCGTGAAGGAAGTGCAATCAACCGAGGGTGAAAGCTTTCCGGTGGATGCGGTTGTTTCCGACTGCGGTATCGCCACATATCTTGAGCTGCTCGATCAAAAAGAAGGCCTCGGCCGAAAACGTTGCGAGAAGCTGCTGCTGCAATCGCCGGGAGTGTGCGCCTACCTTGTGGTAAAGGGAAAGATGGAACCGCCGTACTTGCGATTCTTGCTTCCCGGTGGAGAAGAGCGCGCCAGGCTATTCATTAGGCCGGGCGTCGTGAATCCGGAGGAGAAAAACGGTGAGTGGTATCCGGCGAGGCTGCTTGGGCCCATGGATCACGCGAAAGCGCAGCGCATGGGGCCACCGGGGCAAGGCGACTATTTGGGGAAACTTTTGGAGGAAAAATGGTGGCAAGAGGGAATTAGCGACTATCGCGTGCTTCGACGGCGGACGCCGGCGAAATGGGCTTCGGAATATTCGCTTGCGCGCGGCAGCATGAATCCCGTGATGACGGCGAATTTCATGCGCAAGGGCCGGCTCGCGCACCGCAGCCCGGATTTGCGCGGGTTGTATCTGGCGGGGAGCGCGACGCATCCGGGGCAGTGGGTGAGCTTTTGCGCCATTTCCGGAGTGCTCGCGGCGGACTGTGTGCGAAAGGATTTCGCCTGATGCTGGCGACGACGACCGAAACGCACAGAGGACGCCAGCTGCGCGTCGCGCGTATGGGCAGCGGACCGCCAGTAATTCTCCTCCATGGTTATCCGGACAATTTACAAGTTTGGTCGGAGCTTCTGCCGCGGCTGGCTGCGCGATTCGAAGTGCTTGCGTTTGATTGGCCTGGAATGGGGTACAGCGAAGCGTGGACGGGCGGTGCCACGCCATTCGATTTCGCTCGCCGGTTAGGGACACTCATGGACGCCTGGAACATCCGGAAAGCCGCGATTATCGGCCACGACATGGGCGGCCAGCCGGCGCTGGCCTTTGCCGCCGAACACACCGATCGAATCAGTCACCTCGTGGTAATGAATTCACTCGTGATTTGGGACGAGAAAACCTCCTGGGAGATTGCCCTACTGAGAAAATTCGGCTGGAACCGTGTCTTGCTGGAGCGCCTGCCGCGAGCCGTCTATTTTCGCGCGATGCGAACGTTTCTGCCGCGCGGCTCGAAACTTAGTCCGGAGCTGCGCAGCGACCTATGGGAAAGCTTCAAGCGTCCGGAAGTGAGGAGATTTGTGGTGCGGATGTGCGCTGGCTATCAAGGGACATTGCCGCGTCTCGAGCAGCTCTATCCCGCCATTCGGACGCAGTCGTTGTTCTTATGGGCGGAGCGCGACAAACATTTCCCTGTTGTCCATGCAAGGAAGCTCGCCGAGATGGTGCCGGGGGCCAAGTTCGAGCAGATTCCTGGGGCTGGGCATTGGATGGCACTGTATCTCGCGGAAGAAGTCAGTTTCCGCATTCTGCGATTTTTTGATTCGCAATCGCGCGAGCGTGCCACGATAAGTTCGATCTGAATTCGAGAAATCGCAATCGAAACATCACGCAGCTCGCCTTGACGCCCCTGTTTGCGACCGTTAGTCTGAACAGCTCATGCGTTCATCGTCGAGGAAACTGGTTTACATCCTGTTCGCGGCAGCGCTCATCGGCTTCGTCATCTATCGGTCGAGCGATCTATTTCATTCGGGCGATTTTCTTGCGAATTTGTGGAAGGCGGTTCGCCGTGCCAACCCCGCACTGCTTGGGTTGTCGACCGTGGCGATCTATGCCTGCTATGCGATTCGCGCGCTGAGATGGCAGGTGCTTCAGCGCAATTTAGGGCCATCGCGTTTCTGGCAGATATATGCCATGACGCTCGCTGGTTTTGCGGCGGTGCTTGCGCTGGGGCGGCCGGGAGAGCCAATCCGCGTGTTGCTTTTGGCGCGGAAGGAAAAATTGCCGGCCGCGGATCTTTTCGGGATCTACCTGGTTGAAAGAATTCTCGATACCGCCAGTACCTTAGTCGTAGCGGCTCTGGCCTTGTTGCTGATCAAATCAGGCATGGAGTCCAAAGAAACAGCCGGGAAATTTGTGCCCGCCTTCCAAGCCGCTGGAGCCCTTCTCGGCGTGGGCGTTTTGGGCGCAATTGCTTTCCTCGTATTTCTACGGGTTCGCGGGACGGCGCTGCTCGCGCGCCGCTTAGCTCCGTGGCTTGGTGCGCATAACTGGAAGGCTCGCGTCGCGCGAATTTTAATGGGATTCGCGCGGGGCGTGCAGACGATTCGGACCTGGGGCGACCTGGCGCTAGCCGGGCTATACTCCGCGCTCCACTGGATTCTCGTTTTGTATGTGTATCAGTGGGTGATCCGCGCGTTTGGCGGAAGCCTGGCGGATTTCAGACTGGGGGATGCCATGCTGGTGATGGCGGCCTCGCTGGTGGGCTCCATCGTCCAGCTGCCGGCATTTGGCGGCGGCTCGCAAGTAGCGTCCTTTCTTGTATTCACGAAGGTATTTGGGATAGAAACGGAGCTTGCCACAGCGGTTGCTGCCGTGATTTGGCTGATCACTTTCGCGGCAGTCGCGGTGGTTGGATTGCCGCTATTGTTGCATCAAGGAGTTTCGTTGGCGAAACTAAGACAGATGGCGGCCGAAGAGCGGGAATCGCTGGAAAGCTCGCCTCCCGGAGAGACCCAGTGAAGTGTCCATTCTGCGCGCATTTGGACGACAAGGTGATCGATTCGCGCGAGGGGCGCATTGGAGACACGATTCGGCGACGTCGGGAGTGTCTCAAGTGCAGCCGCCGGTTTACGACCTATGAGCGCATCGACGAAATCCCTTACATGGTGATTAAGAAGGACGGACGGCGCGAGCGTTTCGAACGCCAGAAGATTTTTCAGGGATTGTTGAAGGCTTGCGAGAAGAGGCCTGTGGCGACCCCGAAACTGGAAGCCATCGTGGATGAAATCGAGAGTGTGGTGCACGAAGCTACAGAGAGGGAACTCACCACCACCGAAATCGGCGAAATGATCATGCACCGATTGAAAAAACTCGACAAGGTCGCTTATGTGCGCTTTGCGTCGGTCTACATGGATTTCAAAGATGTGCAGGAATTCATGTCCGAGCTGAAAAACTTATTGAAGGACCGGACCAAGAAGTGAGCCCGTTGTTATCGCGGCCAGACGCCCGCGGTAAAGGTTCGAATTTTCGTGAATCCCAGTTTTTCATAGAGCTGGACCGCACCGTAGTTTTCCGACGTGACCGTCAGCGTTAATTCCTTGAATTTCATGCTGCGCAGCGTTTCGCCGGAGGTCTGCATCAGCATGCGGCCGATGCCGTGGCCCTGGTAGCCGGGGAGCACGCAGATTTGCGTGGTGTGGCCGACTCCGGGAGAGACTTCGCTGGTGAGGATGGCGGCCACCAGATCGTCGCTGCCCGGCTGGCGCAGGACGAACGAGGCTCCTGGCACGAAGTGGCCGCAGCCCGGAAGCAGGATGATGTTCTTCAAAAACTTCAGTGCGCCGGAGCGGCTGCGGTACTGATCGTTGATTTCGCCGTCGATGTGGTTGGCGTAGGCCAGATAGATCAGCTTGGCGCAGGGCTCGAAGTAGCGGTCATTCCAGCGGTCCAGGCGCATCCCGGCGGAGACGCCGGGTTTGGCTTCTGGAAGCTTCTGTAGATCCTGGAGCATGAATTGGCGGGAGTAGAGGCGAAACCCCTGCTCGCTTAGCGGGACTTCCACCGGTCCGCTGAAGGGCATGAGCTGGGCTTCGATGCGCGAGAGCTGGGGAATTGCGCGCATGGAGAAGAGCATCTCGTCGAGCAGCCGCTGTCCGATGATGGCTTGCGAGAATTTTGCGGACACATAGAGGCCGCCGATAAGACCTTTCTGCTCTTCGAGGACGTAAAAGGAGTAGCCGGCGGCGCTGCCATTCTCGAAAGCCACACATCCTGCGAGGGCATGGGCGTCCAGGAACCGTTTGATCAATTCCAGGGCGCTGCGGTAGTCCCAATGGAGTTCGTCGCGCCAGTGGCGGGCTTCCTCTTCAAGGAGAGGCTCGAGTTGACGGACCGTCGTCTGGCGCAAGTCGACAATATTCATGTGGAAGAAGACTGCCACGCGGCCCCTGCCGCCGAGGTTCTATGATAGCCGAATCTCGGTCCGCACAACCAAGGCGGGCGTGGCAACGATACAATTCCGACACAATGCCAGCAGGGTTCCCGAAATGGTCTAGAAAAGGTGTGCTAACATCGCGCCTAACGTGCTTGCTTCTTGAGGAGTGGAAACCGGCGGCGCTGTTCGCGCCATGGCGCAGACTACGAATGTCGATCCTCTACGAGCTCCGCTATCCAACCAAGTGGTATACCAAACTGTTGATGGCTTTGCTGGCGCTGGTCTTCTTCGCCGTGCTGGCGACCGCTGCCATTGCCGGGTTTCTCGTTTACCGCATCGTGAAGCCGCAACGCACTAGCAGCGAAATTGACATGGAGAGCTTTCCGGGCAAGCCGGACCTTGTGGATTTTACGGTTTCCGGATTGGGGACGCGTCACGGCTGGTTTTTCCCGGGATTGCGCGGCGCGCCGACGATTGTCCTGTGTCATGGATACGGATCTAGCCGCGGCGAATTGCTGACGCTGGTTTCGGCGCTGCAGGATCACCAGTACAACGTGTTTGTTTTTGACTTTGCCGCGCATGGCGGAAATGACGGGATCACTACGTTTGGGTATCGCGAAGCGGACGAAGTGCGTGCGGCTGCCGACACCGTGGCGGCGCGAAATGACGTAGATCCCGCTCGCCTCGGACTATGGGGCTACAATTTGGGGGCTTATGCAGCTTTGCGCGAGGCGGAAAACGATCATCGCATTCGCGCCATCGTGCTGGATTCGGTGTACGACTTGCCGGAACAGATGGTAAAAATCGGCGTGGAGCGCAGCGGCCTTGGTGGATTTCCCCTTATGGTTCGCTCGGCGCAGTTTAGTTTTACTTGGCTGAACTACAAGTACCGCGAGGATGCGGCGCTGTCGAAAAAGCTGAATACGCTGGCGGGCATTCCGAAACTATTCATCGAAGCTTCTGACGACCCCGAGCTTGCCGAACTTACCCGCCAAATGTTTCTGAAGGCGCCCGAACCGCGCGATCAGACGATCATTCCGCACGGTAATTTTGTGTCTATGGATGACGCTGATAAGCGCGATTACGAGAATCGCGTCGTTAGCTTCTTCCTACTGAGGCTTCCCGCTACTGGGATGACCAGCCCCTGATGGTGGTTGGATTCTGTAGAGGAAGTATCCGGTTCTCCTCAAATCGAATGATTCTATCTCCTCGAACGTGAAGTCCGATCGGGCCTGGGACTTCGAATACCTGTTTCCTATCAGCAGGTAGCCTTGATGCGGATGTTCGCTATCCCATTCAGGCACCTCTTGATGAAGATAAAAATTTAAGCTGTAGCGCTGTCCACGGTTCATATATTTGGAAACGTTGAGCTCTGCCGTAGGAATGGCGTGGCGCTGGAGTTCTTCTGAAAGGGTCCGGCCTGATGGATCCCAAGGGAAAAACGAACCAAGAAGTTTGTCACTGTTTGAGACCGCGAAGAGGATTGGCAAGACGCAGCAAGCTGCCAAAGGTCGGCCAAATGCGCCTTTGAACGAAAGCGACGCACCTGCCCCTAATATCAGGTTCGCGACACTCAGCGCTCCGAGGATGACACCAGGGGCAATCCCGAAATTCAAGTTGCCTCGTGAGACATGCGCGGCAACGTATTCGAGAATGGCAAAGCAACATGCAAAGACCAGTGATGAGGCAAACAGCGATAGGGTGAGAGATCTTGTTTTTCCGCCGGCAAGTGCGAATCGCGAGTGCGCCATGAGCGCCACAATCGGCGGGAGTGCCGGCAAAATATAGCCCGGTAACTTGGATCTTGAAATGGAGAAAAAGACGAGGCAGAACAGTCCCCACGTTAAGAAGAACAGCGAGTTTGCCGATAGTTGCTTTAAGCGGGTCAATTTCACCGACCCCGCGATCAAGGACCACACCGCCAGGGCCGTCCAGGGAAGCAGAGCGATAGCCAGAACTGCGCCATAGAACCAAAACGGCTGGATGTGCTGGAACTCAGGCGTCAGGAAGCGTTTGAAGTTGTGCTCGATGATGAAGATGCGGAAGAAATCCGGATTGCGGCGGGCGCAGAGGACGTACCAAGGGAGCGCCGTCAAACAGAAAGCGACGATGGCAACTGGATGAAATAGCCGAAACGCGTCACGCCATCGTTTGGTGAAAATTGCCCAGAAAAAAACCGCCCCGCCGCAAAGAAGCATGGCCGCGGGTCCCTTGGCGAGAACCGCCAGGCCCAGAAAAAAGCCGAAAGAGATCAATGCGAGCCACGGCGTTCGGGGGATCACCGGACTGTTTTCATTGCGTGTGAGGCCGAGGACGACGGCGGCCGAGACCATGGCCATGGCGAGCATTCCGCTGAAGGGCATGTCCGTGGCGGCGGCATGGGAAAAGCCGATCATACCCAAGGATGTAGGGAGGAGCAGCAGCAGCCAACGGGCAGTTTCCGGGCCATAGAGACGCAACACCAACCAGGCCAGCGCAAGCGTCAGAAGCAGCGCGGAAATTGCGCTAGGCAGCCGCGCCGCGGCTTCTCGGACACCAAAAAGTTTGAAACTCTCCGCCGCGCCCCAATAATAGAGTGGTGGCTTCTCGAACCAAGGCTTCCCGTAAAGCCGAGGCGTTACCCAATCGCCTGTCTCGGCCATGTCGCGCGCAATCCACGCGTAGCGGGGCTCGTCGGGGCCGACAAATCCGATCGCTCCAAGATGGCTGAAGTAGCAGACATAAAGTGTGGCCAAGATTAGAACGGTCCAGCCGATGCGGGCGGCAGCGCCGGCGCGCGGTTTTTCAGGAATGGTGGTAGGCGATTCGGTCACGAATTGGAAAGTCTAGCATTGAAACTCTATCTTCGAACCGGGCTCCTCTTGCATACTGTCGCGCGTCGGCCGCCGCGCGGCCCTTTTGGCAACCAATGAAGGAATGGCTCGAATACGCCTCTGTTTGGCTGGTCTTGAAGACGCTGGGCGCTCTCCCGAGGCCTCTGGCGCGGGCGTTTGCGGCGTCCGTGACGAGCCTGCTTTTTGCCCTCCAGCCAAAGCTGCGGAAAACGGCGGAGTTTAATCTGCGGCTCGCGTTCCCCGATTGGACAGACGCCCGGCGCAAAGATGTAACACGCGGGATGGTTCGCAACCTCGGGTGGATGGCCGCGGAATTTGCGCGACTGCCAAGACTCACAAAAGAAAACATTGTAGATGTAGTGGTTCTCGACGGGCACGAGAATTTTCTGGAGGGACAGGGACGCGGGAACGGTGTCCTTTATCTGACAGGGCATATCGGCGCGTGGGAACTCTCCTCCTTCGCCCATGCTCTGTACGGCTTTCCTCTCCACTTTGTGGCGCGGCCGCTGGATAACAAACGACTCGACACTTTGGTCAACGAATACCGCTGTTCTTCGGGCAACCGGCCTATCTTCAAAAATGAATCCGCGCGCGTCATGCTAAAAATTCTAAAAGACTCCGGAACCGTGGGCGTTCTCGCGGATCAAAACACTTTACCGGCGGAAGGCGCGTTCGTTGATTTCTTCGGCAAGCTTGCGTGCACTACAACCGGCCTCGCGCGAGTGGCTCTGCACACCGGAGCGGCGGTGGTGCCGGGATACGCGTATTGGGATCAGACGATCCAAAAGTATCGCCTGCGGTTCGAACCTCCGGTGGAATTGATTCGCACTGGCGATACCGAGCGCGACGTCTTTGAGAATACGCAGCGGTTTGCCAAAGTGATTGAAGAGATTATTCGCAAACATCCCGACCAATGGGTTTGGATTCACAAACGCTGGAAGACACGGCCTAAAGGCGAGCCGGCGCTGTATGATTTTTGAGAGAGGTCTTCGATGATGCAAACGGCAAAGTCGTTGGCGGAAGCGGTTGGCGCAAAGCTGGAAGGCGACGGGGCTGTCGAGTTGCGCGGCGTAGCGGCGCCCGAACGCGCCGGCGCGCACGATCTCATCTACGTAGAGAAGGCCAAGCATGCGGAGCGCGCCGCGGCGTCGGCGGCGCTTTGCGCGATTGCAGCGGAAAACATTTCGCTGCCTGAAAAGACAGTTCTGCGAAGCTCGCAGCCGAAACTAGCGTTCGCAAAAGCAGCCGCTCTCATCCTGGGGAAATCTCCCATTGCCACTGGAATTCATCCTACGGCGATTGTGGCGCCGCTCGCGCGAGTCAGCGCGAGCGCAGGAATCGGGCCGTTTGCAGTGATTGGGGAGGACGCGCGAGTCGGCGAAGGCACGCAAATAGGCGCGCACAGCGTGATCGGCGCG
>Ga0070761_10002458_pt1 | contig 11338 bp, 10 predicted proteins | sample HubBroMetageREF1_FD_66724 | JGI IMG/M metagenome (GOLD analysis project Ga0070761, IMG submission 66724) | Reference soil microbial communities from the Hubbard Brook experimental Forest, New Hampshire, USA - Hubbard Brook CCASE Soil... | ecosystem: Environmental > Terrestrial > Soil >...
GGGCATCCGTACTCCGATGCAACTGAGCGAACTGAAAACGCGCATGCCGAAAGTTTACAAGCAGCTCGAAAAGGTGCGGCAGACGCTCGAAAAGCACTATCGCGACATGCAGGACATGGAGTTCACCGTCGAGAACGGCAAGCTCTACATGCTGCAAACGCGCACAGGTAAGCGCTCGCCGGGAGCCGCGTTCCAAATGGCCGTGGACATGGCGAACGAGAAGTTGATTTCGAGGGAGGAAGCGCTTGAACGCGTCAAGTCCGAAGATATCGAGCGGCTGTTCTACCCGGTAATTGATCCGAAGCTCCCGCGCGCCGAATTGGCCAGCCGAAAGCTTGCAGAGGGAATTAACGCGGTGCCGGGCGCGGCTGTGGGCAAGGCCGTTTTCACCGCGGAAGAAGCGGAGCACTGGGCCGAGCGCGGCGAAAAAGTGATTCTCGTGCGGCGCGAAACCAGCCCCGAAGATGTGGGCGGAATGTACGTTGCGCAAGGAATCCTCACAGCGACGGGCGGCAAGACGAGCCACGCCGCCGTGGTGGCGCGCGGTTGGGGAAAGTGCTGCATCGTCGGCGCGGAGAAAGTTGACATCGATGCGGAAGCCAAGAAGATGAGCTCGAACGGACACGTGGTGCGCGAGGGCGATTGGATCACCCTCGATGGCGGCGACGGGTCGGTTTACTCTGGGGAAATTGAGCTCGCGCGGCCGGACCCGCCGAAAGCCTATGAAACATTGATGAAATGGGCCGACGACGTTCGCAGGCTCCGCGTGCGCACGAACGCGGACACGCCGCAGGACTCTCGCGCTGCTCGTGCAATGGGCGCGCAGGGAATCGGGCTTTGCCGCACCGAGCACATGTTCTTCAAGGATTTTGAACGCCCGGAAAAGAGCGCGGAGCGCCAGCAAGCAATTCAGGAAATGATTCTGGCCGATGATTCGGAGTCGCGGCGCAAGGCGCTTGCGAAGCTGCTTCCGTTCCAGCGGCGCGATTTCATCGGGATCTTCGAGGCCATGAACGGTCTGCCGGTTACGATTCGGCTGGTCGATCCGCCGCTGCACGAGTTTGTTCCGCACGATCCCGCGAAGCAGGCGGAACTCGCGAAGAAGATAGGAATCTCGGCCGAGGCGGTGGCCCGGCGCGTCGAGCAGTTGCACGAAGCGAACCCCATGCTCGGGCACCGCGGATGCCGGCTCTCGATCACGTATCCGGAAATTCTAGAGATGCAAGTACGGGCGATCATCGAAGCAGCGATCGACTGCCAGAAGCGTGGAGTTAAAGTATTACCTGAGATCATGCATCCTCTCGTCCTGGATAAAAAGGAGTTTCAGATTCTGGAGGAGGCGACGCGGCGCGTGGCCGACAAGATTATTTCGGATGCTAAAGTAAAACTTGAATATCTCGTCGGGACCATGATCGAGTTGCCGCGGGCGGCGATACTTGCGGGAGAGATTGCGGAGCTGGCGGAGTTCTTCTCATTCGGTACCAACGACCTGACCCAGACGACGATGGGGCTTTCGCGCGACGATGCTGGGCGCTTTTTGCCGGAGTATGTCGACGAGCGCAAGGCTGCCATCTTCAAGACAGACCCGTTCCAGACGCTTGACGTCGAAGGGGTGGGAATGCTCGTCAAGTGGGCGATCGAACATGGCCGCAAAACACGCCCGAAGCTGAAAATCGGAATCTGCGGCGAGCACGGCGGCGATGCCGACAGCGTGAAGTTCTGCCATGAGGTTGGAATGGATTACGTGAGCGCCTCGCCATTCCGCGTGCCGATCGCGCGGCTGGCTGCGGCGCAGGCCGTGATCGAAGAGAAGAAGCGAAAGAAGCACCGGAAATAAGGAAGCATTACGGCGGCGCGGCTTCGCTTCTAAAGGGGACGATGCCGCGCCGCCGTACGGAACGCAACGTAGTGTTTGCAAGGGGAGGCCGCGATTCAAGCGTCGGAAAGACGGCCACTCATCATTGGAATCTGCGGCGGAACGGGGTCGGGGAAGACAACGATCACTCGCCGCATCATCGAAGCCCTTTCGCCCAATAGCGTCACCATCCTTCAGCAAGACAACTACTACAAGGACTACCCGCAACTCTCCTACGAGGAACGCGTCCGGGTGAACTTTGATCATCCGGATTCGATGGACACGCCGCTGCTCGCTGAGCACGTGCGGCGCCTGCGCGAGGGCGAAGCGATCGAATCCCCCACCTACGACTTCGCCAACTTCCAGCGGCACAAAGAAACCGTGCACATCGAGCCGCGCGCAGCGATCATTATCGAAGGGATTTTGATCTTCGAAAGCAAGGCGCTGCGGGACTTGATGGACATCAAGATCTTCGTCGACACGGATGCGGACTTGCGGTTCATCCGGCGGCTGTTGCGCGACATCGGCGAGCGCGGGCGCACGATGGAAATGGTGGTCGATCAATATCTGACGACGGTGCGGCCGATGCACAGGGATTTCGTGGAGCCTTCAAAACGCTTTGCCGACGTGATCATTCCAGAGGGCGGGCACAACGAAGTCGGCATCGACCTGGTGATTCAGAAAATCAGGTCGCTTGTCCCGCGCGGCTGACTTCGGCTGCACGCTTATGCAGCTGGGAGCGTCTTGCGTTCCTCGACGGCCGGCAACTCCTCCGACAGCAGCCTGAGCACGACTCCGTTCTCTTCGTCGTGCACGAGAGTGAACACGTGCGAGCAGCGTTCACACAGCCAGAAATGCTTCACTCCATGGGTATTCAGCAGCGAATCGTCGGCTGATTGGTTGGGTCGAAAGCGGAAGAACTTGCCGCCTCCCGGCCAATGAAACGCCGCAGGGCATCCGGGGTTCGCGCATTTCGGATGGGATTGCTGATATAGGGGAGTGCCCTTCAGTGGAGTGCCGCTTGGGAGGCTGTGGTCGCTCGCGTTTAGTCGACCTGATTTCCGCTGTGCCTCCAATTGGGAGATGGTGGCGCGCAGCCACGTGGCGACTGCTCCTTCAACCTCCTGTTGGTCGCTGTAACGGTACAGAGAATCGAGGGTCTCGCCCGAAGGGCCGAGGGGAATGTGGCGGCACGCAGCTTTTTCCTCGCGGCGTTCGTCCGGAATCCAATGCATCAGCACGCAGTCGCTGCACGGCCCCGGACTCTCTTTGCAATCGTAGTTCATGCAAGTGGGCGAATCCTCGAAAATGAACTGGGGTCTCCACGACTCGCGTGGTGAACGCCCATAACCACCCTTCTCCACAAATTCCAGCTCGAACTTCAGGACATCCAAAAGGTCTCGTTCATCTCTATCCATGGCCGGCTCCTTTAGATGTCACTATCTGCGCGCCTGCATGGAACTGCTGTGACGGCCATCACGTGAGAACGTGACTCGTATCACTGGCCCTGGGGATGATTCGGTGGAGACTGACGTGTCAAAACGAAGCGACTCGAGGGCAGGAGATATGACGAGCGCCTTCAGAATTGTTCCGCGAGTAAAAAGGAGTAAAATGCCAGCCGATCCAACTATGCGCGCCCCCTACGGTCTCGAGATAATTGAGAACTGTGTCACTTGCCCGCACCACGAGGATCGGCTTTTTTGCAATCTTCCGCCGGCGGCCCTGCGGCGTCTTTCGACGATCACCTCCGCTTCTTCCTACCCCAAAGGGGCCACTCTGTTTGTGGAGGGCCAGGCCGGCCGCGGTGTTTTCATCCTGTGTAACGGGCGCGTGAAGCTTTCCACGTCCTCGGTCGACGGGAAAACGCTGATCGTGCGGATTGCAGAACCTGGAGAAGTGCTGGGATTGCCTGCAACCGTCACCGGGAAGTCGTATGAGCTCACGGCCGATGTGCTCGAGCCCGCACAGGCGAATTTCATCTCTCGCACTGACTTTCTGAGTTTTCTGCGCGACCATGGCGAAGTCTCCCTGCGCGTTGCGCAGCAGTTGGGCGAAACCTATCACGCCGCGGTCGCGGAGATGAGGTCGATCGGGCTATCCCATTCGGCGGGAGAAAAACTGGCCAGGTTTCTCCTCGACTGGTGCTCCAGTCATGGAGACGGGAAAGGCGAGATTCGCGCAAAATTGACGCTGACGCACGAGGAAATCGCGCAAATGATCGGAGCGTCCCGCGAGACCGTGACCAGACTCTTTAGTGACTTCAAGAAAAAACAACTGTTGCAGATTAAAGGCTCAACTCTTATATTGCGAGACAAGGCCGGGCTCCAGCATCTGGCCGACGATCCAGGGAACGATTGAGCCCGAGTAGCACCCCCCTCCAAGAGTGACGGTTCCCCCTTTCCGGTGTGACGTTCGTCACCAAGCTGAGTGACGTCCGTCACGATGTTCCACCGGCACCTGAGGTAGCATCCGTGCGATTTTAGCGGGCGTTTGGGAAGGGGAACGATTCAACGCGAGTGCATCCCCTTCCAAGTGTAATTGCCCAGCGCTCATGAATGTTGCTCGTTCTGAAAGTGTGCGGGATTGAACAGTTTCGGCATTGTGAGTCACTCTACGATGCCGCGTTTCCGACTGTTAATGAGAACCGCTGAGCGGATCCTTTTGGCAGCAGGAGGGGGGAACTCCATGCCACATTCGACAGTCTCAAGGTTGATGGGACTGCTCCTGGGATTGATCCTTGTTTCGGCGTACGGTCTCGCTGACTCACGACGTGGGATGCCCCCAACTCCTCGTCCGCAAGCCACTGCGGCGCAGGAGAAGACGGCGGCGGCCAAACCGGCCTCGGCGGCCGCGTCCGATTACGCCGGCGCGGAAGCGTGCAAGACCTGCCATGAAGATATTTACAACGGGTGGGAAAAGTCTCCGCACTGGAAGACGACGCTCAATACTAAGGAAGGTCCGTCGCATCAGGGTTGCGAGGCATGCCACGGCGCTGCCGCCTCTCACGTGGCCGATCCCACCGATACTTCGAAGCTCTTCCTTTTTGAAAAGGCCTCAGCCAAAGAAATCAACGCGCGGTGCTTGACGTGTCACGCCGGCGGCACGCAGCACATGAATGCAATTAATTCTCTGCATGCGAAGAACGATGTGGCGTGCACGTCGTGCCATTCACCCCACCACGCGAAAGAAACGCAGTTCCTGCTCGTAAAAGCCCAGCCGCAGCTTTGCTACGGGTGTCACCTGCAGCAGAAGCCGCAGTTCGACATGCCCTTTCACCATCGCGTGAACGAGGGCCTCATTCAGTGCAGTGACTGTCACAATGTGCACGGCTCGGTGAAAGCGAAGCAGGTCCGGACATCCGCGACGCAGGACGTTGTCTGCTTTACGTGCCATATCGACAAACAGGGTCCATTCGTGTTCGAGCACGAAGCAGTAAAGCTCGAAGGCTGCCAGTCCTGCCACGTCACGCATGGCGGGCCAAACCCGCACATGCTGAAGGTAAGCAATGTCAACTTGCTGTGCCTGCAATGCCATACGGCGTCGACTTTCAGCGGAGCGCCGGGAACTCCGAGTTTCCACAACCAGAACACTTTTTTCCAGGCATGCACGCTCTGTCATTCTCAAATTCACGGTTCAAATGTCGACGCGACGTTTTTCAAGTAAGGCTGGTATGAATCTACCTCTGGATCGGAAGGCAGTAGATGCCTTTCAGCTGTCGGAAGCGATGGGTCCAAGACGGCGAGGTGAAACGCCATGAAACATCGTGCCAGGATTTGTTTGTTGGCGGTTTTGGCGCTGGTCGCGGCGCTTTTCTGTTCGAGTGCCGCCTGGGCGCAGGCTGACTCGAGTGAAGTAAAGGGAATCGATTCGGGCGGCTACAACATTCATCAAACAGTCGATTTCGGTTACCGGGCGAACTGGGTCAACGGCGATCAGGATACCTATGATACGTTCATTAATTTGGGCCAAGGCTTGCGCCTGTTCGATTACTCCCTGGATATGCGCTCGTTGAACCATGACGGGATTTTCTTCGACAACCTGAGTTTCAGCAACTTTGGGTATGGCGGCGACCCCAACGATGTGACGCGGCTGCGGATTCAAAAGAACAAGGTGTACGACTTCAGAATGATGTTCCGGCGAGACAAGAATTTCTGGGATTGGAATCTATTCGCTAATCCGCTGAATCCTATCTCCGTCAACCCCGCTGCCAGCCCGACTACCCCGGCTGCCAACTCACCGCACGCCGAAGACCTCGTGCGCCGGATGCAGGATTATGACCTGACGCTTTTTCCCCAATCGAAGATACGTTTCCGGTTGGGCTATTCGCGAAACCGCGATGAGGGACCTGGCTTCTTCACGACGGATGGCGGAACGATATCGCCGTTCAACACCGACTACAGCTACACGACGAACGCGTACCGCGCCGGAATCGATTTCAGGATATTGCCGCGAACGACGGTGTCTCTCGACGAGATGCTCACGTACTTCAAGCAGGACAACATCACCACGGACCAGAATTTTCCCTTCCAGGTTGTCAACGGCGGCCTGACTGTCCCGGTGGATCTGGGCGTCGTTTGGGCTGCCTCGGGTGGTGAGGTTTTGCCATGCGGCCCCGGCGCAACGTATCCATTCGCGGGAACAACTCCGCCGACGGCAAATGCGAACTGCAACGGATTTGTTTCTTACAGCCAGGTTGGCCGGCCGAGAAACTTCATGCCGAGAGAGGTTTTGAGATTCCAGTCAAACTATTTCCAGAAGTTCGAAACGTCAGGCTCAGAGGGATACAGCACGTCTGACAATACGATGCCGGATTTCAACGAGAACGTGGTTGGCTGGACCGTGCGCGACGGCTCGCCCGGAGGCACCACATCGGGACCAGCGCAGGCAAAGCGGTTCAGCGTGAATGCTGATTGGTCGGGCACGTATGCAGTCACCGACAAACTCAGCATCGTCGATCAATTCCGCTTTGATAATTTCCGTATCCCGACGGAATGGGACAGCGTCCTCGGAACGTACTTTACCACCGGCGGCGTCGGCCTCGGAGCTCCGATCGGTGCATTCACTACAGCCAACTGCAACGTTGCCAATTCCTATAGCGGACCCGCTTGCCCGTCCCATGCTGCCACCACAGGCGCCGATTTGACGGACGGAGTCAATCAAAACTACTTCGCACAGAATCTGAAAACGAATACCTTTGAAATCGAATATGATTTTTCGAAGCGCGTCGCAGCGCACGTCGGCTATTTGTACACAAATCGAAATATCACGGATAACAGCAACAGCTACAACACCCTCGAGATCTACTATCCAGGCGGAGTGGGAGCCGCGGCCGCGAATTACTATCTGGCAGCGCGCGGAGATTGCGCTCAGGCAACACCGGGTGGCGCGCTCCCTGTGGGCTGTACGCCCAATCCGAATGGGGATGGATCGCTTATTTTTAACCCGGGTGCGCCCACCGGACTTTCCACCCCTTCGTCCGTAGTCGTCCATGGGAACTCGCTCCTGCTGGGCGCCGTCGCGCGGCCGATCGATGCACTCCGAATCACCGGCGATTTTGAGTTTGGTTACAATGATTTCGCGTACGTCCGAACGTCGCCACGGCAAGTCCAATCCTACCGGATCAGCACAAATTACAGGCCGAAGCCCTGGGCAAATCTCACGGGAGCGGTGGACATTCACGAAAATCGCGACAATGTGTACACCGTCAACAATCTGGAACACGACCGCATGTACAGCTTTGCAGCGGTTCTTTCGCCGAGCCCCAAGCTCTCGGTGGATTTCGGATACAACTACTGGGATGTTTTTTCGCAAGCGGCGATATGCTATATGGAGGGCTTCGGCCCGGCTCCTGCCGGCGCCACAAATTGTCCTCCGGCAGACGCTTCTCCCGTGGGGCTCGGCGCGCTTTCGGACTATACGAGCACGGACCACTTTGCGTACGCGGGCCTGATTTGGAGGGTTACTGCTCGCGTGACGGCTCAGATGGGGTTTGACGGAAGCTTCGTTCGTGGCACTTCTCCCTATTTCAATCAGCCACAGTTTGGCGCCGCGGGGGCGGCGCCGGGGACGCCACCGCCGCCGCTGCAGCAAGTGACTCTCAACCAGCTACAGCCAAACGGCACGCTAAACTTCAATTACTTGAAGCCGAACGGTTCCATTACGATTGACCTGTATAAGGGTTTCAGTTACAAAATGGCCTGGAATTATTATGGTTTTGATATCGTTGGCAGCCAGTTCCCAGCCGGGCTTGCTTTAAGCCCTACGAACCCAGTGTTGCCTTCTCTGCAGCTGGAGAATTTCAACGGAAGCACCGCAACGTTTTCGTTCCGTTATGCGTTTTGAAAAGCGGTGGAGCGGCAGGTGAGTGAGATGCAATAAACTTCGAGTAGTTCTCATTTGGAGGAGCCCTATGACGAATCTTTTAGTACGAGCCGGTAGATCTCTGTTGTTCGTTGCTGCAGCCCTTTTTCTTCTTACCGCAACTGCGCGCGCGCAAGGTGATGCGGGAGCTTTGTTCAAAGCGAAGTGCGCAGCGTGCCACGCCGAGGACGGCAGTGGAAGCGTCCCGATGGGCAAACAACTAGGTGCAAAGGACCTGCGGTCCGACGACGTACAGAAGCAAACGGACGCGCAGTTGAACGCCAGCATAACCGACGGCATGGGTAAGAAAATGCCGGCGTACAAGGGCAAGCTGACCGACGCTCAAATCACTCAGCTCGTAGGCTACATTCGCGATCTCGCAAAAAAGAAGTAGCACGAACCTCTCTCAGCGCGGGGTCTCTGCCGCCCCCGCTTGGGAGTAAGCAGAAAGAGGTGTTGTGATTGCGATTCTCATTTGTCAAATTGTCCTCAGCATTGGACTGGCCTCCATCTTCTTGATTCGTCCCTCTGTTACGACCGGTGTAGCCTGGAAGATCGTGGCCTTCATTGGGTTGTGTGTGCTTCCGGCTCTTTGCATCGTGGGAGGGATGAACACACACGTGCAGCGCTCCGAACAGACGCGATTCTGCATTTCGTGCCACGTCATGATTCCTTATGGCCAAAGCCTTTACGTGGATGACCCTGCTCACATTCCGGCTCAACACTTCCAGAACCACCGAGTGCCCGCGGACATGGCTTGCTATTCCTGCCACGCGGACTACACGATCTACGGCCCGCTGAACGACAAGCTGCAAGGCCTGAAGCGCATTTACATGCAGTATGTGACTACCCCTCCAGATCCGGCTGCGATCCGCATAGAGGGCGGATTCAAGAACGCCCAGTGCCTGCACTGCCACCTGGGCGCCCGCGATTTCGAAGAGAATGCGATACATGGGGCACTGATGGATTCGCTCAAATCGGGTCAGACGTCCTGCCTCACCAGTGGCTGCCACGATACCGCGCACGATGTGGCGAATCTGAGCCACGAGAAATTCTGGAGACCTGTTCAATGAAACTGAATGAAATCGGAATCCGGCGGCTTCTACAAGTGTCCAGTGGCTTGGTGATATTAGGCCTGCTCCTGGAGATTGTTAGTCTCCTGTGGTTTCATCCCTTGTCGTTCGTCTTGTTCGCTTTCGTAGCCGCAGCCTTGATTGGCTTGGGGATCCTGGTCTATTTGGTCTCGCTCGTCTTTGTTGTTTCCCCGCCTGCCGAAAAGCGCGGATGAAGAAAGAATGGGTCGCCCTCGACTCATCGCGGTAGTGTTACTTCGAGGCACGGCCCGGAAGCCTCGCAGGATGCCACCCCGAGTTTCGCACCGGGTACAGTGTTTACGACGACCTCGTACAGTCCTTCCGCAGTTTTAATGAAGTGCGCTTGACCCAGGACGAGGTTCGCGTCTTGCGAGATCTCCAGCCGGACGGGTCAAAAGTTCCATGTTTATCCCTCATTCGGTAAAAAGTTCCCACAAATGGAATTCACGAGTCTCGGCAGATCGCCGTTTTTTGTCAAAATGCCATTATCGGCAGAGATTCTGAGCGGTGCCAGTCCCAGCAGCATTTGGAAATTCACGTGCTCATCTAAATCGTGTCGTCGGGCTGTTGCATCTAAGTTATTGTGTGACCATGACGATGTCGCGTTGATCGGACCGCTTTAATGTTGATAAAGACTGTGCAGCAGGCGAAACGGTGGGTAAAAATCCTGTTTGGCTTTACCCTGCTCGCGCTGGGAGTGATTATGATCGTCACTCCCGGACCTGGTTGGCTCACGATCTTCCTGGGCCTCGGAATCCTTGCGGCCGAATTCGTCTGGGCGCGAACGTTGCTTGACCGGCTCAAGGAGCAGGGCATACGCCTTCGCGACGCAGTGTTCGTTCGCCAGCCAGCTGACCGAGTCTAGCTTCGCCCTCCGCTATTCTGGATTTTCTCGCTTCCGAAGGCTCTCCGACTGTGGTTTCATGCCTTCGAGCACCGTGCCCGTTGGTACGGCGACCTCACAATACCCCAAAAAGCTCGGCGGCCGTTGAAGCAGCCCTTCTTACGCCCTCGAGACGGAGGCACTCGTGCCCAACGACCCTAAGAATCAGCCCAGAAATCGATGGTCCGGGAAGTGGGCCCTGATCACTGGCGCAAGCGCCGGCATCGGATGGGAGCTCGCCGAACAATTAGCACGCATCGGTGCCCATCTGGTTCTCACGGCGAGGCGCACGGATCGGCTCCAGAAGCTGGCGGCCGACCTCTCGACGAAGCATGGAGTCAACGTCGAAGTCTTCACTGCCGACCTGACGCGACCTGACGCCCCTGGCGAAATCCACGCGTTCACCAGCCGAAAGAACCTCGAAATCGAACTGCTCGTCAACAACGCTGGTTTTGGCGCGTTCGGCTACAACCATGAAATACCCGAGGAACGCCTGCTGGAAATGGTCCAGGTGAATTGCTCGGCGGTGGTTCACCTGACGCGGCTCTATGTGCCGGCGATGGTCGAGCGGCGGCACGGCGACGTCCTGATCGTCGCGTCGACGGCTGCTTTCCAGGCCGTGCCGTTCAATTCCGTGTATGCCGCGACGAAAGCCTTCGACCTGCTTTTCGCGGAGGGCATTTCGGAGGAACTTCGCCCCCTGGGTGTCAACGTGTGCGCGCTCTGTCCCGGCCCGACGACCACCGAATTTCAGCAAGTGGCTCAGCAGCCAAACCGCACCTTCAAGGTGGCCGAAACCGCGGAGAAGGTTGCGCGGGTTGGCCTCGAAGGCGTGGCGAAAGGGAAGAGTTACGTCATTTCGGGCGCCATGAACCGCCTGATGATGGAGTCCGAGCGCTTGGCGCCGAGGCGCTTCGTCGCCAAAATGGCTGCGAAGATGATGCGCCCCGAAGGGAGCTAGCTTCGGGGACTCATGTTCGAGGGCACACAGAGAAAACCAGCGGTGATTTGCTTCGCACGTCCTCACAATGCGAGGGAAGTCCCGTCGGCTCTGTTGCCGGGAAATCTTCGAGGAAACGTTAGGGTGTTTCAGGCCATCTAAGCAGCAGACTTGCTTACCTGGGCAAGGCGCTGGTGTCGGAGCTT
>Ga0070761_10002459_pt1 | contig 11333 bp, 7 predicted proteins | sample HubBroMetageREF1_FD_66724 | JGI IMG/M metagenome (GOLD analysis project Ga0070761, IMG submission 66724) | Reference soil microbial communities from the Hubbard Brook experimental Forest, New Hampshire, USA - Hubbard Brook CCASE Soil... | ecosystem: Environmental > Terrestrial > Soil > Temperate...
GCTGCGCCGGTTTGGTCCGTCACCACGCCGGAAAGGCTCGCTCCCGTTTGGGCCCACGCCGGGAACGTCCCCATCGCAAGCCACAAAAGCAGCAACATGGGTTGGGCCAGCGGCAGTGAGGCAGCCATTGAAGCGTAGCCGGCGCGCGTCAAAGTTTTCCATCGCCTCCAGTGCCGGAAGAGGATCTGCGAGCGGTCAGAGCGCTTCACTATGGATCGCCTTTCCTGAGAATCCGTCTCGACGACGCTGATGCATAGGCCCCAACGTAGCTTCCGAGAAATCATAATGTTGTCTTTTTAAAAGTTAAGCGTCCTTTAAAAGATACTACCGCATTCCGGGATGTTTAGGTAAACGATATACTCGGGGTTGTGCGTCCTCAATCGCCAGATCGCCGCCGGATCGGCGGTCCCCCGGAATCCATACCCACGGTCGTGGCCAAGCCAGCCACGGACAATCCTCGCTTTTGTCGGAGAGACGCCAGGTTGTTTTCAATAGTCCTCGTCGCATGGTTCTCCAGCGCGCCGTCGCGGCCAAGCTCCGATGACGGCGTCATGCCGCATGGATGTACGCCTCGTAGCGTCTGTTCCATCGCCAGTACACCGGTATCTCCCAGCCTACGATGCGATTGTGACGAGAAATCGCGGACTGATCGCCAGAAGACGACAGTGTAGATCTATCACCATGGCAATTTTGGGAGCCGCCTCCTCATCGCCGGGTGCGATCCGGGCATTTCCGTGCTCGCTCGCCACCTGCTTGAGGAGCAAGGGCGCCTGGGAGCTGTTTGGCGCGCTCTCTGGCGCGTTCCCACACAACATTTCTGGCGGCGGTAATCGCCTTGGACATATTCGGCCGTCCGCCTTCTCTATGGGGAAGCTGGCAACCCACGTGTCGAGTGCGTGGGCCGCCGGAGCCTCATGGAACCCGCCGCTGAAAAGAACACATCCGTGCCGCGCGCCATGTACAATGGCTACGATCTGTAGAGGTGTCGTTTCCCAGCGATAGGCGATGACTTAGGAGTAAACCGTCCAGAAACCGTGCCACGAGTCGGCCAGACCCGCTCGGTACTGGCCCATCCCCGGCGTCTGCCCCAAGCGCCTGAACCTATCATTGAGCTGCGCGATGGTCTCGTCCGCGGCGTCAATGCTGTCTTCAGCGATGAGGTCCGCCCGCGGCTCTGGCGTGTGAAGCGCAGGCCCTCGCGGACCACTTTGCTCGCGGTCTGAAAGCAGCCGGATGCCACCCGAGTGGACGAACTATTCTAATTCCGGGGTTAGCGATACATTCATGCTGGTGCGGATCGGCATATATCCCGATTAATGACACACCCTTCCCGCTGTGTCAATTTGTGCTACACGAAGTTCGCGGCCACAAACCCGTTTCGCCGCTAGTCGGGCATGCCATCGACGATCTGAGCTTATTCTGAGGCATAGTCATTCTCCCCGATAATTGCGAATCACGTCCGCTACGAATCGGGTGAGCGCCTTGGGGGTACGAAGTTTGCAGACGTTCGCGTTGGGTGCGTGGTCGGCGATCGCTTCCACGAGAATCCGACGGCTTTGGCGCCTATACCGCAATAGCCAGAGCTAGAAATCGGCACGCTCGCGCGATCGCCGGGCTGCTCGCCAAACGCATCGGATGAGCGATAGGTCCAGGAAAATGACTGTGTCGGCAGCACGAAGCCGGACCTCGACAGCGTCATACGGGCCCAGGTCGCCATCCATGATCCAAGCATCCTCCTGGACGAGCCTCTGCTGTATCTCCACCCACCGATCGCGGGGTGTCGCGACCAGGCCGGGACGCCAGAACACCTTGTCCAGCTCTATCACAGGCACACCCGTGATCTCGCCCAAGTGCACCGCGAGGGTCGACTTACCTGAAGCTCCAGGACCAACGATGACTACGCGTTTCATATCACACTAGCGCTCGCCTACTACTTTCACGGCCCCAGTTAGCGGGTGAAGATGTAAGTATTCAGGAAGTCGTTGCGGAACTTCCCTTTCGGATCGTATTTCGTCGCCAGTTCGACGAACTCCCCTAGCCTTTCGTACCTCGACCGGCACTCGGCCGCGGATAGCGTGAATAGCTTGCCCCAGTGAGGGCGGGGCTGAAATGGCGAGAGTTCCTTTTCAATGACGGGCAGCAGGCGCTTGACCGCGGGCCAGTCCGGTTTCCAGGTGAAGTGGATCGTTACGCTCGGCCGCCCGTAGCATGTGCTCATCCAAAGATCATCGGCGGCGATGGTGCGGATCTCCGAGATCAGCAGGTGCGGAGTCACTTGGTCGCGCAGCCTCTCCACCGCCAGGATCGCGTCGATGGCGTTACGCCGAGGCACGAAGTATTCCGACTGAAGCTCTTTCCCGGCGCTCGGGGTGAAGCCCATGCGGAAGTGGGGCAACCGCTCATACCAGGGGCCGGGCACGCCCATCTGCTTGGTGCAGTTCTCGGCCGAGAGCTCGGCAATGGGGTGAAGGTTCCGGGTCGCAAGCTTCGCTCCGAAGAACTCCGGCGACGCCGTAAATGTGTGTCCGTCTTCGTCACGGCTCTTGATCCAGACCTCTTTGATACGCTGATTCTGCCAATCGGTGAACAGGCTGACGCTGTAGCCGCTCGACTGAATGTCATCGAAGTGGTCCTTCATTTGAGCCAGCGGCATGTCCTCATAAACGTACTGCCGCACCAGATACGTTGGTTGAATATCGAGGGTGATCCTGGCGATCGCGCCGAGCGCCCCAAGCCCGACTACGGCTCCCCGGAAGCCTTCGCCGTCGGCTTTGCGCGATAGTTTCACCACGTCGCCAGCCGCCGTGACCATTTCGAGACCGGAAACTGCGGTGGCGAGGTTGCCGTTCTTCTCGCCTGAACCGTGCGTAGCGGTACTGCTGGCTCCGGCGATGGAGATGTGGGGGAGCGAAGCCAGGTTATGCAGCGCGAAGCCCTTGCTGTCGAGGTACGGGCAGAGTTGGCCGTACGTGATGCCCGCATCGACAGTTACCGTGCGGGAGGCTGGGTCGAGAGCAACTACCTCGTGCATCGGTTTCAGCGACAGCAGGTTGTAACGGCTGTCCGCGATAGAGTTGAAACAGTGGCGAGTGCCGAGCACCTTTACCTTGTCCTGAGACCGCAGAAAGGACTGGATCTGCTCGACCGAGTCGGCCTCATGCAGGCGGTCCGTAGCGTACGTGAGGTTGCCGGCCCAGTTGGTTAGCTTCTGCTTCGACGTCCCGGCGGAGAGGGGCGCTACCACGGGGCTCCCGAGGGTGGCCGAAAGCATTTTGAGGAAGGTTCGTTTGTTCATGGTCTACTCCATCAGAATTTTCTCAAGAAATGACGATAAGCGCCGCTATTGAACGTGCTCCACGGTTCGAACCCCCTCTCCGAGTACAGCTTGTACGCGAAGTCGATGTTCGCCCTGCAATCCAACAGGTCCCGTAGATTGACTCCGGCGCGTTTCAGGTGCACCGTGTTCACCTGGAAGTAGCCCCAATCGAGCGTTCCGTCGGAGTTGTAGTGGTATATCTCGCAGGCGCCGCGCGGGTTTTCGGCGCGCTGAATCGCCAATGCGATGCGGCAGGCCGCCCCGAATTTGTTGCAGGCGTATTGCTGATACGCCGTCAATCGCCGGCCAAACTGGTCGGCTCGGGCGGCGCCGGTTTCCTCGGGCGAAATCCGCGGAGCAATTACCAGTGGCCACTGAATTCGGATCCGCAGTGGCGATTGGAGCGTGAAAGTGTATTGGGCCTGGAGCACGACCGTGGCGATACCGGCGCTGGCAGCCAGAAGGAAAAGCAGCCCCAAGAGCCTCGCCGGAATTCGTGGTGACCTCGACCGCCTGGGCGTCCGCTTAAGCATTCTTCGATCAGGGTACTACAGAAGCCCGGAACTTACGCTATCATAGAAGTACATCCTTGCTTTCAATTCAAAACATCTCCATGCGCTTCGGCGCCAAAGTTCTGTTTGACGACGTTACATGCACGTTCCTTGCCGGGAGGCGTTATGCCATCGCCGGTCCAAACGGCGCTGGAAAATCGACGCTGATGAAGATTCTCGCCGGCGAATTGGAACCCGCAAAAGGCGCCGTTTCGCGCCCGAAGAAATTTGGCGTGCTGCGTCAGGACCAGTTCGCCTTCGACGGTTTTCGTGTGATCGACACCGTCATCATGGGCAATGCGCCACTCTGGCAGGCGCTCGAAGAACGCGACACGTTGTATGCCAAGCCGCACGACCAACTCACCGATGCGGACGGCATGCGGCTGGGTGAACTCGAAGGCGTCGTGGGCGAGGAAGGCGGCTACACGGCGGAAGCCGACGCCGCGGTGCTCCTCGACGGCTTGGGCGTAGCATCCGCGCTGCACGAACGGCGTATGGGCGAGTTGCAGGGCGGCCAGAAGGTGCGCGTGCTGCTGGCCCAGGCGCTGTTTGGCAACCCGCCCGCGTTGCTGCTTGACGAGCCCACCAACCACCTCGACCTGGAATCGGTCCATTGGCTGCAGGATTATCTCTGCGAGTACGAAGGCGTGCTGATCGTGATCTCGCACGACCGGCATTTTCTGAACAGCGTTTGCACGCACGTAGCGGATATCGATTATGAAACGGTCATCACTTACACCGGCGGGTACGACGACATGGTGCTCGCCAAGACCCAGGTTCGCGCGAGCATCGAGGCGGGCAACGCGCAGCGCGAGAAAAAGATCGCTCAGTTGAACGAATTCATTGCGCGCTTTTCGGCCGGCACCCGGTCGAGCCAGGTGATGTCGCGCAAGAAGGAAGTGGAGCGGTTACAGACCTCGGAGCTGGCGAAATCGAATATCCAGCGGCCTTACATTCGTTTTGACATGAAGCGTCCCTCCGGCCGTCACCCGCTGGAGGTTAAGGGACTGGCCAAAAGCTATGGCGAGTTGCAGGTGATCGACGGTTTCACCGCCAGCATCTCGCGCGGGGAGAAGATCGCGCTGATGGGCCGCAACGGGGCAGGCAAGACCACGCTGTTGAAATCGTTGGTTCGCAGCGCTACTGGCTTCGTCGAGGATACCGACCGGCACTTCGACGTGGACGCCGGCATTGTCGCGTGGGGTCACGAAGTGGCCGTGGGATACTTTGCCCAGGACCATTCAGATTCGATTACGCGCGGGACCACGGCCATTGACTGGCTGCATGAATTCGATCCGCAGGCGTCGCATGAGGAATTGCGCGGCCTGCTCGGTCAAATGCTGTTCAGCGGCGAGGACGCCCTCAAGCCGACCGATGCGCTCTCCGGCGGTGAGGCGGCGCGGCTGATCTTCTGCCGGCTCATGCTTCAGAAGCCTAATTTCCTGGTGCTCGACGAGCCCACGAATCACCTGGACCTGGAGTCAATCAACGCCCTCAACATCGCCCTTCAAAAATATCCGGGAACAGTGCTGCTGGTAACGCACGATCATGACTTGATCGATGAGGTAGCCACGCGGATCTGGCATTTCGACGGCGGACGCATCGAAGACTTCAAGGGCCCATATGCGGAATACGCAGCCTATGCTCAAGAGAAGGCGTCTTAAGCTCGCTCTGCCATAAGGCATGCGGTGGAACGAGTATGTCCGCCTTCCGTGTGCCTAATCCCCGAAGGAACTGACTTCTTCCCGCTCTTCCACGCGTCGACGGGAGCAGGCTTCGGCGCAAGCTGAATCGCGCCCAGTGGCACCAGGTCGGGTGTATTCACCGGTTAGCTTATCGATCCGACGCAGGCGTTGCGTAGGGAATAAAGCGGCCGGAGGTCCTGTTATTCTCAGGCGTGAAGTCTCTGGCAATGCAAGGCTACGGTCGGTCGAGATGTCGTATCCTCCATGGGAAGACGCCCGCACCACGAAGACGGGCCGTGGAAGCTATGATTTCGTCTATCCGCATTGAGGGATATCGAGGTTTCGACACCTTTGAGATGGACGGCCTCGGCCGGATAAACCTTCTGGTGGGGACGAATAATAGACGTCCGTTCTCGAAGGCATCCACCTGCTGTGTTCCCGGGGTGACCCTGACTCGTTTTGGCAGTTGCTGCAGCGACGTGGCGAGCGCGTCCCGCCCGCGCTCTGGGCGGCCACCGGGTCCCCGGCGGTTACGGTCCCTGAACTGGATGTTGCGCACCTGTTCTCCGGGCACGAACTACGGTCTGAGTCATCTACAAAAATCTCGGCGACAAACCAAAGTCAATCGCGCAGCATAGAATACTCGATGGCGGTACTATCGCCGATGGATCAGGTGGCCCTTTTCGGTGCCGATAAGAGCGGCCTTTCTCGCCGGTCGGTTCTTGCGGTGACGGGGAGCCCCGAACCATTGCTCGCGGCGATACCCTTGACACGGTCAGGGGGGCTAACATTGGACGCGCTGAACCTGTTGCCCCGCCAGCCATCTTCGCGTTCCAGAGACGCATCCCCAGTACTTTTCCTAACTGCAGAGCCATTCTCCGGGGAAGAACTGATCGGGATGTGGAACACAATCGCCCTTACGCCAGCCGAGGGGTTTGTGCTGAAGGCTTTACAATTCCTCGACTACAAGATCGAGAGGATCGCGCCACAGGTTTCGAGTGTACCGCACTACTTTGGAGGGACCCGCGGCGGGTTTATCGTCAAGCGCGAGGGGACGGAGCAGCCCGTGCCAATTGGTAGTATGGGCGACGGAATGTGGCGCATGCTTGCCATGGCGATTGCCATTACACAGTGCAGGGGCGGCGTGCTCCTTGTCGACGAGATCGATACCGGCCTCCACTACAGCGTGATGTCGCAGATGTGGGACTTGATGTACAAAGCCGCGCAGGATCTGGACGTGCAGATTTTTGCAACGACCCATAGCTATGACTGCGTATACAGCTTGGCGCAATTCTGCGAGCCAAAGAGATCGGTGACCGTCCAGCGGATTGAGGCCGGGAAAAAGCGGGCTGTGCCGTATGACGAAGAAGAGATTACGGCGGCTGCGTCAAGAGATATCGAAGTACGCTGAGACTCACGCGCCTGCCCAAGAAACGCGACTATCCGAAGATCCTGATTGTTGAGGGAGCCGATGACAAACACTCGGTCATCGGACTGATCAAGCACCATGTGGCCTGGCCTGAGGAGAGTCAAGGCTGGCCAGTCTGGGTCGAGGTCGGAAACAGCGTCGATGAAATCCTGGCACCCGCGTATCTGGCCACGGAGATCAAGGCGCCCAACGCAATGACGGTGGGCGTTATGCTGGACGCGGATGTCGAGGCTGGCCGCCGCTACGAGCGGGTCCGGCAACTGTGCTCCATTCTATTTCGACCTATGCCCCTGGAGACGTTTTTGCGCTATCTGGTTCCGATAGAGCAACAGCCACTTTGGCGACTGGCGTGTGACAGCGTGGCCGCCGCCGTTTCGACCGGGGCAGGCTGTAGAGACGCGCACATCGCGAAAGCCCAGCTATATACTTGGCTTGCGTGGCAAGATCCGCCGGGCTACTCGCCCGGCCTCGCTTTGACACGGAAGATTCTCGACCCGCAGTCGAGTTACGCGGCCCTGTTCGTGCGATGGTTCAGAGAACTCTACCAAGTCTGATGGCTTGGGTTAGTCCCCGAACGAGCCGACTTCTTCCCGTTCCTCCACCTGCTCGGCAGGCGCCGGCCGCAGAGCCGGCTTCGGCGCAAGCTGAATCGATCCCAGCGGCACCAGATCGGGCGTAGGCTGCTCCTTCAACACGTGCTGCCGATAGAGCTTCGCCATGCGGGCGTTCTCTTCGTCCTGCTTGATCTTGGCCGCGCGGGCGCGCAGTTTCTCCTCGCCCGAGTTCTTGGCGATACCCAGCTTGTCCAGATCGTGCTGCACTTCGGTGGTGACGATGCCATCGCGCAGCACCATAGAGTGGTCTGCGCTCTGCATCGTAACCTTCTTGCCGCCGGCGAAGATTTCGTGCCGGCCGTGCTCCTCATACCACTTAGTAAGCGTGGCGGTCATGTGCATCTTCTCGATAATATTGCGCCAGCCTACGCCGGTATTGTACGCACAGAACGAGATCTCGCCTTCCTGCGTAGCGTAGGGGATGATGCACTGCTCGGTGCGGCGGAAATCGTAGTTGAAGAGATCCTGGAACCACATGCCGGCGATCAGCAGGAAGTTCCAGCGATCCTGGCGGCGCTTTTCGATATCCTCCATGGTGCGGTCCGAGCCGACTTTGCCATAATTTTTGCCGGTCGCGCCGAAGGTCTTGTCCAGCTTCTTCATCAGGTCGGTCAGCTTGAAATGCGTGGGCGACTTGAAGGGATCGTAGTTGCGCGCCGTGGCCAGCGCCATACCGAGAATCGAGAGCCACTTGCCGCGCGCCGCATCGTTAACCCGCGCCACGTCTTTGGCCAACTGGTCGGCGTTCCAGAACGAGGTGACGGGAGCGGATTCGCCGGTTAGCTTATCGACCATCACCGCCATGCCCACGCCGCAGTTGGGATGGCAGCCGCAGCTCAACTGGCCCCATTGATAATCCGGGCCATGGACTAGATCGGACCAATCGGAGAAGGTGCTGATGAAGGAGAGCGGGAACCAGTCGCGGGCGGGTTCGCCCAAACCGGTTTGATTCTTCACGTCGTGCGCCAGGTTCGCCAGCGTATAGCGTTGCGCCATGCGGCGCTCGTCGGTGACGGCCTCGTCGCGGCCGGTAAACGAAACCGGCTGGAACGAAAGGAACGGAATGCGCTTGGGATTGTCGAGCGCGAACTGGATGACGCGGCCCACCTGCTCGTTATTGATGCCGTTGATCAGCGTGATCACTGGCACGATGTCCACGCCATTCGTATACAAATTCTCGATCGCCCGGAGCTTCACGTCGAACAGGTTGCCAACTTTGCGATGGGAGTTGGCGGCGTTGCCGATGCCATCGAACTGCAGGTAGGCATACCGCAGACCTGCGTCGGCGGCCTTGCGGCAAAACTCGGGGCTCTTGGCAAACTCGATGCCGTTAGTGGCAGCCTGCACGCTGGTGTAGCCGACTTTGCGGGCATACGACACGGCGTCCAGGAAATATGGCGAAATGGTTGGCTCGCCGCCGGAGAACTGCACCGACATCTGGCGCTTGGGTTTGATGGAAATGGCGTTGTCAAGCAGGGTCTGAATGTCTTCCCACGTCAGTTCGTGTACGAAGCCGACCTGGTTGGCATCCATGAAGCACGGATCGCACATCATGTTGCAGCGGTTGGTGAGATCGATCGTCAGGACCGAGCCGCGGCCATGCGTGATAGTGCTGGAGCCGTGATGATGCAGGTGCTCATCCTTGTGCGAACGGATGTCGCGGCCGGGGAAGCACTCTTCCAGGTGCTTGAAGAAGGCCGTGTCAATGGACATCACATCCTCGAAGTGGCCGTGAATGGGGCAATCCTTAACCATCAGGATCTTGCCGTCGCGTTCGATAACTTTGGCCTTGATTTCGCCCACCTTATCGTTGAGCAGGATGGACAGCGGCTTCTTGCCGCTGAGAATTTCCGAGCGGATCTCGGGGATACAGCGCGGGCACAGCGAATCGGTCTCGCGCGGCCATCCCAGTGGGGGCTTGGTCTTCTGATACGACTTCAGCAGCGGTTTTTCGGACCACCTGGGGGTGAACGACGGGTTCTGCTTGATTTGATTGGCTTTATCGAAAACGGTCCAAGCGGCCTGTGCCGCATAGGTCAGGGCTTTTTCCACATACTTGATTGGCTTGTGCATCCGTTTTGAACTCCTCTTGTGGGTTGCCAGCACATCCCTGCAACCGCCGGTTTAAGATAAACGCGCTTCGCGCAGCACAGCCTCGCGGCGTGCTCGATTTTCTCAGTATAGTTAAAGGCAGTTAACCAATACCACCGATGGCCATCAAACTGTTGATTTCCTTGGTTGTACGGCAAGTTCGCGTGTTGAACGGGCGATTTCGGCGATCGGAATGGCGAATGGCTGTAGGCTATTGACAGTGCTAGAGTTAGAAGCATTCGTGGGAAATCTCTCAGCTTGGGCGCTTTTACAAGGATTTACAGAACGCCCGCCAGGGACCCTGCAATCCTTATATTGGGTTAGATTCCGGAATTGTAAGGAAGGTAGCATCACCATTCATGGGCAGGCTCGACTCTTGGAGCGCAAGGACGCTCCAAGACTTCTCGGGCGCTCCCGGTGACTGGCCAGTTTGCTTTCGTGGGGCGGCCACTGTTGGCCGCAGCCGCCTTTTAGGCGGCCAACCGGCCGACAAGCCGGCTGAGAGCAGAATTTACCTCCCACAAGCCAGGTGACCCACTCCGACGCTCCGGCGTTGCTCGTGACCGGCAATGACGGGGTGCTCTAAGGCGCCACTCAGGGGGCGACTGGTCCATCCACTATGCCTTTCGCCGGCTGCGGGACGGCGTTCACGTTGACACCGACAGGGGCACCCGGTGCTGTACGGCACGACCGCGTCGGGTGGCGTACCTGCGGCATCAAGGCACTGTTTTCTCTTGTTGCAGCCGTAACAGTCGCCGTAAGTGCCAGAGTCACTCATTGAGAAACAAAAATAATTCTTGCATTCCAGCTACAGAGTAAGCTAGAATGTAATTGCGTGAGACCAGTTATCCATTTCGGCACTAAACCGCAAGCCATGCGGCAGGATCGCGTCAATACAGACGCGTGGGAGGCTACCTAACCGGAACCTGGGATAACATTCCGATTTCAGGAAAAGGGGGTGGCCACTAGGTGGTCACCCCCTTTTTAGTTTTTCGGGGACTTGGGAAACGGCTTAACCCGCTTGCTCTGGAAGCAAGAGATTCCCGGTTCAAATCCGGGGTCCCCGACCAGTTCTTTGACAACTTGCATAAGTGATGAGCGGGCGTGGTATATAGGCTGTGCCCTGGGCCTCCAACCCAGAGAAGAGATTTCGATTATCTCCGTCCGCTCCAACAGTTTGGCGGGTGTGGCTCATTGGTTGAGCGCTGGATTGCCAGTCCAGCCAACGGAGTTCGATTCTCCGCACTCGCTCCAGCCGGAGTAGTTCAATGGGAAGAACGGGGCGCTCGTTACGCCCAGACCGCAGTTCGAATCCGCGCTTCGGCTCCAGCCAGCGTAGCTCAGTGGCAGAGCAGCCGCACGGTAGGCGGCCGATCGCGGGTTCGATTCCCGGCGCTGGCTCCAAGTGTGTCCGCCGGGTAAGCATATGTGGCGATGCGCGGGTTCTGTAAACCGGAGAAGTCAGTTCGATTCCGACACCCGGCTCCATTCCGGCAAAGCTCTCCGGGCGAGCAATCGGCCGATAACCGATCGGGAGATGGTTCGATTCCATCTGCCGGAACCAAGTTTGAGTCTCATTGCGGAGTAGACTGGAGCAGGTTCCAGCTTGGTCTCATAAGCCAAAGACGTGCGTTCGAATCGCACCTC
>Ga0070761_10002461_pt1 | contig 11331 bp, 14 predicted proteins | sample HubBroMetageREF1_FD_66724 | JGI IMG/M metagenome (GOLD analysis project Ga0070761, IMG submission 66724) | Reference soil microbial communities from the Hubbard Brook experimental Forest, New Hampshire, USA - Hubbard Brook CCASE Soil... | ecosystem: Environmental > Terrestrial > Soil >...
CAAATTTCTGTCGAATCCGGCGCTCAGCACCACCGACACAAATCGCAACGGAGTGCGGCCGTACTTAAAAGTTCGCATGCCGACGTTCTCCTTCTCGGATAACGAACTGCGAAAGCTGGTCCGGTTCTTCCAGGCGCTGTCGCAACAGCCTCTGCCGTATATTCCGGAGGAGGTGCCGACGCTCACCGCTAAAGAAACCGACATGGCGCGCAGTCTGTTTTCGAGTACGGCGGCGCCTTGCCTGAAGTGCCACACCACAGGCGATCCATCGCACGACAAGATTGCGACGGCGCCCAACTTCCTGCTGGCGAAAGAGCGCCTAAAGCCGGATTGGGTAGAGCGGTGGATCACCGATCCTGCCGCAATCAGTCCGGGGACGTCGATGCCATCGGGCCTGTTCAAGCCTGAAGGCAGCCGATACGTTTTCGCCGGTCCGACGCCGCCGACATTTAACGGGTACGACGGCGATCATCGCAAGCTGCTGACCGATTACATCTTCCAGTTGACTGCGGAAGAACAGCGGCGTGTGGCGGCGGCGATGCCTCATGCGAAAGCGGCCGTGCAGCGTTCCAGCAATCACAGGCAGGCGTCGGCGGCGCCGCTGCATGTGGTGAGCGGAGGTTCGCGGTAGAATTTCTGGCGGCAGCGCAGAAGCAGATTCCTCGGGTCGCGGTCGCGTTCGCTCCGGCTCGCTCGGAATGACAAAACTCTTAAGATTCGCAACAGCTTCAAACAGAAAGGACGACATCATGAATAAGAAAACAGGTTGGACAGGAACAGCGATTGGCTCGTTGGTGTTCTTTGCACTTTTGGCAACGGTGGCGTGCAGCAAGAAAGAGGAGGCGCCGGCTTCGAATTCGGCGGCCGAGCAACCGGCCATGTCAGCCCCAGCAGCGACTCCCATCGATCCGGCAACGGTAGCGATGATCAATGGCACGGTTAAATTTGACGGCCCGGCTCCGAAGGCGTCGAAGATCGATATGAGCCAGGATCCTGGCTGCAAAGGCATGAACGAAGCCGAGAACGTGGTCGTCAACGGCGGCGATTTGGCCAATGTCTTCGTCTACGTCAAAGACGGACTGGGCAACCGCACGTTCGATGTTCCGCAGGCTCCCGTCGTGCTCGAGCAGCAGGGCTGCAAGTATCATCCCCATGTGTTGGGGGTGATGGCGGGCCAGACAGTTCAGATCAAGAATTCCGATCCGACCACGCACAACATCCATCCCACGCCGCAAAATAATCGCGAGTGGAACGAATCGCAGCCGCCGTCCTCGCCCGCGATCGAAAAGAATTTCGCGCGCGAGGAGATCATGCTGCCCGTGAAGTGCAACCAGCACCCGTGGATGAAGATGTATATCAACGTGGTGAAGACTCCGTTCTACGCGGTGACTGACAAGGATGGAAAGTACGAGATCAAGGGCCTGCCGCCGGGCGACTACACGATCGCGTTCGTGCAGGAGAAGCTGGGCGAGCAGGACCAGAAGGTAACGGTCGCCGCGAAAGATACGAAGACCGTGGACCAGAGCTTCAAACCCGCCGCCGAATAGCGGTTCCAGTTTGATAAAATACCGGCTGGACGGAGCAGCTCGCCTTCACTGTGCGACCTGCTCTGTCCTCCTGAGCCGAGGACGGCGGGACTGCCGTTTCTGGCACCCAAGACCCAAGGGGCACTACTCTGAAAGCCATCGCGGCAACCTTCAATCGCGGGCATCACAGGCTCGCTGTCATCCTGGCCTGCTGGACTTTTCTTCTGATCATTGCAGGAGCGCTGGTCACCAGCAACGATGCTGGCTTGTCGGTGCCGGACTGGCCAACTTCGTTCGGCTCCTGGTACAAGATTCCGAAACTGGTGGGCGGCGTGAAGTTCGAGCATACTCATCGCATGATTGCGCAGGTCGCCGGACTGCTGACAATCATCCTCGCCGTCTGGACTTGGCGGGTCGAAAAGCGGCGCTGGGTGCGCCTCTTAGCCTATGCGGCGGTGGGCACGGTCATCGTCCAAGGGACCCTCGGTGGAATGACAGTTCTGTTTTATCTGCCACCGGCTGTGTCGTCAGCCCATGCAGCGCTGGCGCAAACATTTTTCTGTATTGCCGTGGCCATGGCTTTATTCACCAGCCGCAGGTGGATCGAGGAACAACCGCGGGTAGAGTTCGACCAGCGGCGTCCGAGCTTGTTCACTCTGACAATGCTCTCGATCTTTGTTCTCTACGTACAGCTCATTCTGGGGGCGATGTTTCGGCACCATGGGATGAGCTGGTGGCCGCATGTCGTGCACGCCGTCGTCGTGTCGTTTGTGCTGGCGTGGACGGCGGTGCGGGCCCTCACGGTTTATTCGGACATCGAGGTTGTTCGACGTCCAGCGGTTGCAATGCTGTCGCTGGTCATCGCCCAACTCTGCCTCGGCTTTGCCGCGTTTCTGACGCGCGTAGCATGGGGGCGTAACGCGGTGCAGCCCGAGCTTCCCATGGTAATGGCAACGGTGGCTCATGTCGCGGTGGGAGCGCTTCTGCTTGCGACTGCGGTGATCCTGGCGATTCAGGTCTGGAGGCAAGTTCCGGTCGCCTTCGAAGAACGAGTACCGCAAGCGCAGGGGGATGCCTCGGCGGCGTAGGACTCGTCTGATCGTCGAATGACCGACATGTCTTTCGGGGGAGTCGGCTCGTGCTGACCCACTACCGTTTAGCGACAGCTCACCATAATTCTGCGCTGGATGTCGTAAACTGATTGCAGTCCTTGGAGTCTCATTTTGGTTTCGAAAGTCGCTGCGCTCGCGGATGCAGGCTCGGAAGTAGAGCACGCTTCTGCCGCGCCGGTTATTTCCGTACAAAATCTGGTCCATCGCTACGAGAGCCGGACGGCACTGAATGGCGTTTCGTTCGACGTGCGGCCGGCGGAGTTGTTTGGCCTGCTCGGTCCTAACGGCAGCGGAAAGACCACGCTCTTCCGTATTCTCTCGACGTTGATGATCCCCACGGCGGGGCGAGCGCTAGTCATGGGATGCGATGCAGCGCTGGATGCGGCCAGTCTGCGCCGCCAGATCGGCGTGGTGTTCCAGGCGCAAAGTGTCGACGCGAAGTTGACCGCGTATGAAAATCTGTGGCACCAGGGCCATCTCTACGGCTTGCGAGGATCAGCGCTCAAGAAGCGCGTGGGAGAAATGCTGTCCCGCGTGGGCCTTGCCGACCGGGCCAAGGAGCGAGTGGAAACATTTTCCGGCGGGATGCAACGGCGCATCGAACTGGCGAAAGGCCTGCTGCATCATCCGGGCGTTTTGTTGCTGGATGAGCCGACCACGGGGCTCGATCCGGGCGCGCGCCGCGATTTATGGCAGTACCTGCAGATCCTGCGCGATGAAGAGCACGTTTCCGTGCTGGTAACCACACACTTGATGGAAGAGGCCGAACGCTGTGATCGACTGGCCATTATGAATGAAGGGAACCTCGTGGCGCTCGGTACGCCCGCGGAATTGAAGAGCGAAATCGGCGGAGACGTGATTATGCTTGACGCTGCGCATGATGCCATTGCGCTGGCCGAGCACATTCGATTGCGTTTCGACGTCGAGGCCTCTGTCCTGGGAAGTCAGGTGCGCATTGAGCGCGAGGGCGGCCACCGGTTCGTTCCCGATGTGGTGGAGGCGTTCCCCGGCGAGATTCAGGCCATTTCCGTAAGCAAGCCCGCGTTGGAGGATGTGTTCATCCACCGCACCGGCCACAAGTTCTGGAGTGAAGAGCGCGATGCTAATTCCCGCGAAGAAAGTTCCGTAGACAAGAAGATCGCAGATAAAAAGAAGAAGAGGAGGTAACTTGCGTCCTATGATTCTGGTGCTTTCTCTGGTGCTCGGTGTGGTGCCGTTGGCAGGCATCGTATGGATTTTCCTCAGTGGCATGATCGTGCTGTGGCCGTTTTCGGCCACGGTCGACGGACTGTTCATGACGCTCATTCTGCTCACGCTTTCAGGTTGCTTCCTGCTCAACGCGTTCTGGGAAATGCGCGACGCCGGAATGATCGGCAAGAAGAAAGAAGCTGCGCCGACCAAGGCTCCTGTTGCGAAGGCGACTTAGGCTTAAATAATGGCAACCCAAGCAACAACTTTGTCGCGACCGTTGGTGCCTGCATCAGCGGGAGTGCTGCTGCCGGCATTCACTTTGTGGTGGCGGGAAATCGTGCGCTTCTACCGTCAACCCACCCGCGTGGTGGGAGTGCTGGCGTCTCCGCTGGTGTTCTGGCTGGTGCTTGGCTCGGGATTTGGGAACTCGTTCCGCTCGGGCGCTGGATCGAGTCAGCAGGACTATTTGCATTACTTTTACCCCGGCACGCTGATTCTCATTGTGCTATTTACTTCGATCTTCACCATGATGTCGGTGATTGATGACCGCAAGGAAGGGTTTCTGTTATCCGTGCTGGTTGCCCCGGTGTCGCGCACCGCGATTGTACTGGGCAAGGTGCTGGGAGGCACAACGCTGGCCGCAGCCCAGGGCATGATTTTTTTGATCTTCGCGCCCTTTGCCGGCGTGCATCTAGACGCGTTGCAGGTGCTGCTGGTTGCAGTGGTGGTATTCCTGGTTTCGTTTTCTCTGACCGCGCTGGGGTTTGCCATCGCCTGGCCCATGGATTCATCACAAGCGTTTCACGGAATCGTAAATCTATTTCTGATTCCCCTGTGGCTGGTCTCCGGCGCGCTGTTTCACATCACGAGCGCTTCGAAATGGTTACAGGTAATCATGCACCTGAATCCCCTGTTCTATGGAGTGGAGGCGCTGCGCGGTTTGATGTATCCGGGCACGGATTCCGACTTTCCGCTCTCTTACGACATGGCAACTCTGCTGCTGTTTTCCCTGGTCATGTTCGGACTCGCATTCCTGATGGTAAATCGCAGAAGCACGAGGCCCGCCGCTTGATCGCCGGAAATTCGATCCCTGAACAATACGCTTCGTTCCCTGCCATCAACGCTACTCTGAACGGAACCAGCGCCCTACTGCTGCTGACCGGCCGCGTCATGATTGCGCGTGGCCGCATCGCCGCGCATCGCGCCTTCATGATCGCTGCTATGGTCAGCTCCGCACTATTTCTGGGCTGCTATTTGTTCTTCCACTATGAGGTGGGGAATGTTCGATTTCTCGGCGAAGGATGGGCGCGCCCGATCTATTTTGCGATTCTCATTTCGCATGTGACACTAGCCATCGTCATTGTTCCGCTGGCGATCATTACGCTGAGCCGGGGGCTGAAGGCGCGCTATCCCCAGCATCGCGCGATCGCGCGCTGGACCTGGCCGCTGTGGATGTATGTTTCCATCACCGGCGTGATTGTGTACTTCATGCTCTACCAGTGGTTTCCGCACAGCTAGGAGTGAAGGAAAGAATTCACCACAGAGTCACAGAGACGCAGAGAAAAACGCAATCTATGGCTTGGTGCAGATTTCAAGTTCTGGTTCTCACTTTTGTTTTCTCTGTGACTCTGTGGTGAATCGATTTTCATGTCTGTCTTGAGGCTAAAGATTGACGTGTCCGGCACAGTCGGTGACGCCGCGTGGCGCGAGATCAATCAGTTCGATCAAATTCAGAGCGCGGACTTCGGCCCGCAGTTCGGCAGCGGCGGCCGCTGTAACCATCCTCCGGATGCTCCGCATGCCAAAGGCGAATGGATAGGCGCTGAAATCCGGCTCCAGACGCCGCTTCTGGCCCAGTACGCCATGTCGCACTACCTGGAGCAGGAACGCGTGCTCGACGCGGACGTAGAATAGAGTCATTCTGCTATAGTTCCTTTCTTGGAATCCATGCCGTCTCCATTTGAAATTTCCGCTCCAGCCTCTGATCCGCGAGTCGGCCCCGACGGGTCTGGCGTGCCGGAGCCTAAAGCCAAGCGTTCCATGTCGCGCACCCAGAAGATTCTCTTTTTCGCCACGGGCTGGCTGATCGTCCTGATGCCGTTCCTATTCTGGTGGAACACGTGGTTTGGGCGGCATCTCTCCGACCAGCAGCTGACCGAGTATCTCCACGACGCCAAGAAGCCGCGGCACATTCAGCAGGCGCTGGTGCAGATCAGCGAACGCATCTCGCGCCATGATGCCGTCGTCTCGCAATGGTATCCCGAGGTGGTAGCCCTGGCCGTCGATCCCGTGGAAGAAGTCCGCAACACCGACGCCTGGGTCATGGGGCAGGACACTTCTGACGCAGGCTTTCACGAGACCCTGCTCAAGATGCTGGCCGATTCTTCACCCATGGTGCGGGGAAACGCGGCGCTGTCGCTGGTGCGTTTCGGCGATGCCAGCGGGCGTAAGCAGATCGTGGCGCTGCTGCAGTCGGCTCACGTTACGGCTCCCGTCGAGGGCCGCGTGGTTGATTCGGATCGTCCGGGCACTCCCGTCCATCAAGGTGGGCTGCTGGTTCAGGAGTCAACTGCGGGATCCTCGCAGCCGGTCGAGATTCGCTCGCCGATTCCCGGACGCATCCGCTCGGTCGTGCAGACGGGCGCAAATGTGGCGCCAGGTGAGGAAGTAGCGGTGGTCGATCCCGGCACCGAGCAGGTCTGGGAGGCGCTGCGCGCGCTCTATATCGTCGGCCAGGTCGACGACCTTCCCGCAGTTCGCGCCTATGAACGCGATTTGCCGGAGATCTCCAACGATGTTCGCAGGCAGGCGCAGGAGACGGAGCGGGCGATTCAGTCACGTGCAGAGGCGGTTGACGACAGGACGAAATAAACTCTTGCGGCGCGGCCGCTGAATGAGCGGTGTACAGATGCGATCGAAATCAACGAGGACGACTAAGCCGGCGATCGAGCCTGAAAGTCAGCCCGAAACTCAATTGAAGAGCTTCGTGGCGAAGTTCGATCCTGAGCATCAGATCATCATTCGCGGCGCGCGGAACATTCTGCGCCGGCTCTTCCCTACCGCTAACGAACTGGTTTACGACAACTACAATTTTTTCGTGATTGGCTACTGCTCCACCGAACGCCCCTCCGATTGCATTGTTTCCATCGCCGCAGCTGCGAATGGAGTCGGCCTGTCTTTTTATTACGGCGCGTCGGTTCCTGATCCGCACCAGCTTCTTTTGGGATCGGGCCGGCAGAATCGCTTTATTCGTTTGGAGTCGGCGCAGGTATTGGAGCGTCCCGAGGTACGGACGCTGATCACCGCCGCGGCAGATCAGGGGAAAAATCCGCTGGCCAAAACGGGAGCCGGAAAACTCATCATCCGGTCCATCGCAGCCAAGCAGAAACCGCGCCGCAAGAAGGGCTAGCCGGGTGAAGGCGGAGCTTAGTAAGAGTCTCCCGCGAGGATTGGGGAGCGGAAAGTGGCAAGTCACGGTTCAGGCTAAGAGCTAAAAGCCAATGGCTGCTTTTTCAAATCGCCATCGGCCCCACTTCTTTTTCCACTTCAGCGGTATCGACCATGGCGATGGCGTCCCAGGGGCAGCCGTCGAGGAAGCAGCCGTCGGGGCCTTTGCTGAGGCATTTCTTGCATCCGATGCAGAGGATGGGATCGATGGCAATTCGGCCGAACGGCGGATTGTCCTCGTCGGGCACCCAGAACATGCAGTCTTCCACCGGGCAATATTCCACACAGGCGGGTGAACCGGCGCATCCCGTACAGCACTCGGTGATGACGGCGAGTTCCTTCGGCTTCTTCTTGCGTGGAGTGGCGAGGCCTTTGGACCTTGGTTCAAACTTCTGGTCGTCGGGAACCATGCCGACGGCTTTCGTGGCGCCGGGTGCAGGAGACATGGCCCGCATTATAACCTGAACCGCGCCACTTACGAACCTTACTTCCGCTCGAATGGCGACCTGAATCGCAGGGCGGCCAGCCCCAAAATGAGACTGTCGCCCCATTTGCTCGCAGGGACACGATCTCCACCGGGCCCATTCTGTTATAGTGAACCCGGCAAAGGAGCACCGATATGGCTGGCAAGAGTCTGAACCGGGTTCAACTGATCGGAAATCTGGGCAAGGATCCTGAAATTAAATACACGCCGCAGGGCACGCCCGTGGCCAAGTTGACGATCGCCACCAACGAGCGCTTCAAGGACAAGGCCGGCGAATGGCAGGACCGCACAGAATGGCACAATGTGGTGCTCTGGCAACGCCTGGCCGAAATTGCCGGCGAATATCTGAAGAAGGGCGGCAAGGTCTATATCGAGGGACGCCTGCAGACCCGCTCCTGGGACGATAAAACTTCCGGCCAGAAGAAGTACATGACTGAAGTAGTAGCTAGCGACCTGATCCTGCTGGGTGGACGCGGCGAAGGCGGTGGTGGTGGAGATTTCGCCGGAAGCTCGCGGGGATCGCAATCTTCCGCGGGCGGCAGCAACAACTTCGACCAGCGTACGCCCGAGCCTGAGATGGCTGGATCTTCTGGGCCGATTACGGACGACGATATTCCGTTCTAGTTTTGCTCAATCCCCGTCGCCGATGTCGACGGAGATCAATTCCAGGCTCTGCAGCAGCGGACTGGAATCTGACACGAACTCTACATGTCCGCAGCGCGGGCACGACAGGATCGCGTGGCTGGCACCCGGAGTCAGGCTGGCTCGCATCAGTTGATAGCGCTGCAGCTTCTGTTCGCAGCGCAGGCAGCAAACGGTTTTCTGGTACGGGTCGGTGGAGGCCCCGCTCGGGGTCTCGATGGCTGGTTTCATACACTCCTCTAAACGCCACTCGGGAACAGCCAAAAATGCGGCTGTTCGTTGAGTTTAATGGAACGAGTGTACCACGCTGGGCGCGCGATCGATGGTCCTACGATCACAGTACCTGTATTGCAAAGATAGGTTCGCTGAAACGCAATCCCGTTACTGCCAGGAGGCAGCCGATTGCCCGACGTGTCCGGGTCTGAGACCCGGACCCATACAAGGCAAAACCGTTCTATCCACTGTTGAGGACCTTACGGTTTCAGGAACCAGGGCGTGGTCGTGTCGTCAGTCTTGAAGAAGTTCAGGACCTGCCCTGCCACCTTCAAATCTCCGGCGGGCAACGAAGGGTGCGTGCCGTCTGCTTGCAGATCCTGGCAGGTCCACACCATTCCGTCCTCACTGGCTAGCAGGCCATCGGCCCAATAGTACGGACCCCATGACATCCACGGCGCCTCGACCGGACCGAGCGTTGGATTGTAGTTCAGGTTCGCATTGCCGTTCAGTTGGTCGGCGATTGCGTTCTTCACGGCAAACCCAGCTTCATACGCGTAGGGTTCTGGATTGATGGTCGCCACGCCGTTCGAGTAGCCCGCGTAAATTCGGCTGGAGAAATACACCAGCTTCAGGTTCGGAAAGAACGTGTGCACATTGTTCATCACGGTTTCGTAGGCCGCTTGCAATTGGGTCATGTCACCAGGGAACGATCCTTTTGCGATGCCGTTGCTGTCTTCGATCCACATGGCAACGACCTGGTTCGCGGTCAAGCCCTGGTCGGGCAGGAAGTTATTGAGGATCGTATTCCAATACGGCGAGTCCGTCAGCGTCAGCAGGCTTGGCGTGGCGCCACCCTGGGCGCCAGTCACGAATACCACCGCGGGATTGATTGCCGGGTCAGTCCGGGCCAGTGTCAGGAACTCGGTGAATTCATCGAGCGCGGTGGACTCTCCCAAGCCGATCACGACCTCCTTCCCCGTCGGACTGTAGACGCCGTCCCCGTCGAGCGGCACGATGGATTTGGCGAAAGTGACGCCATCGGCATCGTGCGACGCCGGGCGCACGTTGCTGCCGTTCGGGTACAAGCCGCCCTCTTCACCCTGGTAGGTGCCCGTAGCCAGATCGGTGATGGGAACGATCGGAGTGGTGGTCTTCGGCACATCGAATGAGATGTTGTTGCAGGCGGCTCCCGTGGTCTTGGCAAGCGTTATATTGAACAGCTTGGTGGTGTTGTGCTTGTCGGAATCCTTCACGCCTGCGGTGAACGTGTAGTTGCCGGCCGTCGCAGTCGAAGCAACCGGCCCAGTGATCAAGCCGGTGCTCGAAATCGTAAGTCCCGCGGGCATGGTAGATCCCGGCTTCAGACTGAATGTGTAAGGCGGAGTTCCCGCGGCCGCAATCAGTTGCGCCTGATAGGCCGCGTTCTGGGTTGCCGCGGGCAGCGTCGCAATGTTGGTAAGCACGAGCGAACTGGGGACCGTTCCATTGCCGCTTAGATCGACCACTTGATTTGGAATCTGGTCAAAAGTGAACGCGATGGCCCCCGTCTCGGATATCACCACGGCCGGGCTATAGCTGACGTCGATCGTCGCGTAAGATCCGGCATCAATGTGAATCGGCAAGGTCACGGGATTGACCGCGAATGTCGGCGGCGTAATCGTAATCCCGGTTACGGTCACCGCGCCGGTCCCGGAGTTTGAAATGGTGATCACCTGCGTCGCGCTGGGCGTTCCCTGAGCCTGGTTGGGAAAACTCAACGACGTGGGGCTAGTACTCACCACTGCCGCCGACGCCAACCCGGTTCCACCCACCGTAACCTCAAGCGGATTGCCGGTTTGCTGAGTCAGGGTGTAAGTGCAATCGAAAGTTTTCGCTGCGTCGGGAGCAAAAAAGATCGAAAAGGTCGTGCTTGTATTCGTCGTCAGGATCGCCGGGGTGGTGCCTGAAGCCAGCTGAAATTCAGGACACGACGACGTGATGGCCGTAATCGTTGTGCTGGTCTTTCCTGTATTCTTCACCGTAATCGATTTGGTATGGGAATCCAGCCCGATGTAGGTATCCGAAAACGCCAGAGTGCTGGGGGTCACGGTGACCTGAGCCGAAGCGGCAACGAGCAGGAGCCCGCTCACAAGAACGTAGCTAGCAAAACAGAAACGGATTCGGCGCACTAAGGCGGGCATAGTCCTATCCTCTTCTTTTCAGTTTGAATTCATGCGGCTCGGGTGGCGAAACGCCTACGACTTATGTCCGGGATTCACCATCGGGGGAAATACCAACCTGGAGATCTTCTCTCCGAACACTGGTCTCAGAAGCACTGGAGAAAGACCGACTTGGCATTCTTAGCTGACCCTCTCGGAGTGTCAAGCGTGAAAGTTCTTGCACACCTTAGGCGACTTGGCTCTCGCCATTTTGCAGGCCGACCGCCGGGGCAGAGGGTCTCTCGCCTGCTTTGTCAGGCGCGGATTCGAGTAAAGCTTTCGGGCAGACCAGGTTCAATACAGGCGTGGTCATGAAGGTTGTGACCAGCGCCATGATCACCATCATTGAGAACAGGGCGGGTGAGATTACTTTGATATCCAGTCCGATGTTGAGGATCACCAGTTCCATCAAACCCCGAGTGTTCATCAAGGTGCCCAGGCTCGCCGCCTCGCGGATTGGCATGCCGCTCAGCCAGGAAGCCAGCGTGGAACCGCCCAGCTTGCCGGCGGTTGCG
>Ga0070761_10002463_pt1 | contig 11329 bp, 10 predicted proteins | sample HubBroMetageREF1_FD_66724 | JGI IMG/M metagenome (GOLD analysis project Ga0070761, IMG submission 66724) | Reference soil microbial communities from the Hubbard Brook experimental Forest, New Hampshire, USA - Hubbard Brook CCASE Soil... | ecosystem: Environmental > Terrestrial > Soil >...
CAAACAGGGTGTCATCCTTGCCGCGGCCGACGTTCAACCCCGGCTTGACGCGCGTTCCCCGCTGACGCACGATAATCGTGCCGCCGGGAACCAGTTGTCCGCCAAATGCCTTGAAGCCTAACCGCTGCGCATTGGAGTCGCGCCCGTTTCGAGATGTGCCCTGCCCTTTTTTATGTGCCATGACTTAGTTTCCAGTTCTGAGTGTGAGCTTTCAGCTACTTCTTTTTCTTGGGCGCAGCCTTCTTCGCCACCGACTTCTTGGCCGCAGCCTTTTTCTTCGCCGGAGCCTTATGAGCTTTCGCCTCGGCTTTGACCTCTGCCGCTTCTACCGGAGCCACCTTCTTTGGCTTAGCCACTTTCTTGGGAAGCTCGGGCGCGGTGAATTTTTGCCCATCAAACGCAATCTCCGTAATCCGCACCGCTGTGTATCCCTGGCGATGTCCGCGCAGCTTCTTGTATTGCTTTTTGCGTTTGTAATGGAAAACGAGAATCTTTTTCTCGCGGCCCTGTTCGACTACGTCGCCGCTTACCAGCGCTCCCGGCTGCGGCTTGCCGATCTGACCGGCGCTGGCCGAAACCGCCAGCACATCGCTGAATTCCACGCGACCGTCGGTGCCGGTACCCTGACTCTCGACGCGGATCACATCGCCGGGCGCGACCCGGTACTGCTTCCCACCTGTGCGGATGACCGCGTACATGCTTATGTCTCCTAAGCCCCGGCGCATCGGTTGTGGGAAGAACGAAAAATCCATCCCGTCGCACACCGGCGCGATCTACGGAACCTGATGATTTTCTATGCTTGCTGCTTTCCGCGTCGGCGCTCTCGGCAACGACTGCGGACGGCCCCAGAACGGAACCGCAAGTACAGGCAAACTCAACCATTCTAACGTGTGCGAAGGAAAAGCGTCAAACTGAAGATCGTTGAGGACTTGTTTTTCCGTTCACTCATCAGCCGACAAGATTCAATGGAACGAGGCTGGCGCGAGCTAAGAATCTTCGCCGAAAGGGCCGCCGCTCGGATCGTTTCACGCATCACAGCAGAGCGCCGCTTGCAGCAATCGCGGCAACCCTTAATAATGAATACTTCTGTTGCCTCAACCAGGAATTACTCGGAGTCTATGAGCCAGGAAAAAGTACTGATTGTCGAAGACGAAGAGAATGAACGCACCGGGCTCGCCGAACTGGTCTCGGCATGGGGCTATCGCGCGGAAACTGCCCGAGACGGTGCGGAGGGTCTTGAAAGGGTGTCTACTTTTGGGCCCTCCATCGTGGTCACCGACCTCAAAATGCCGCGCATGGGAGGCCTGGAACTGCTGGAGCGAATTGCCGCCGACAGCAAAACTATGGCCGTGATCGTAGTCACGGCTCAGGGAACAATCGATAGCGCCGTACAAGCCATGCGGATGGGGGCTTACGATTACATCACCAAGCCCATCGACACCGACCGCCTGCGCACTATTCTGCAAAATGCCTGCGCACTGCTCGGAACCCGCGTGGAACTCGAGGTGACGCGGCGGAAGCTGAGAGACGCAGGTTCCCTCGGCAGTCTAGTCGGGTCGTCGAAGAAAATGCAGGAGCTTTTTCGGCTGATTGAGATGGTGGCGCCCAGCACGGCGTCAGTCCTGATTACGGGCGCCAGCGGCACCGGAAAAGAATTGGTAGCTCGCAATATTCACGAACTCAGTCCCCGCCGCAATAAGCCATTCGTTCCCATCAATTGCGCGGCGATTCCAGAAACTCTCATTGAGAGTGAGATCTTCGGCCACGAACGGGGAGCGTTTACCGGCGCACTCGAAAGACGCACTGGCTGCTTTGAACTGGCGGAAGGAGGAACGTTGCTGTTGGACGAGATCGGCGAAATGCCAGTTGGCACTCAAGCGAAACTTCTGCGCGTGCTGGAAGATCGCAAGCTTCGCCGTCTGGGGAGCAAGGTAGAAACGACGGTCGACGTCCGCGTTCTTGCAGCCACCAATAAAGTGCCTGAAGAAGCTGTCGCCCGAGGCGAGTTGCGCAACGACCTCTATTATCGGCTGAATGTTTTTAACATTCACATGCCACCTTTGCGCGAACACAAGGACGACGTTCCCGGCCTGGTGGAATCGCTGCTGAAGGACATGAGCACTAAACACGGACGCAAGGTGGCTGTGGTCAGTGAGGCCGTGCTGAACTTGTTCCAAAATTATTCATGGCCCGGAAATGTTCGCGAGTTGCGTAACACGCTGGAGCGTGCGGTCATCGTGTGCGATGGGCCCGTGATTGAAACCAAACACCTGACGCCCGGATTCGGTCAAACCACGATACGCACTTCGTCAGACGATCCCGATGCTATCCACCTGGATGTGGGTATGACTGTAGAGGAAGCAGAGAGGCGTTTGATTCTGAAGACCATCGAGTCCACCAGCAACAACAAAACGCGAGCGGCAGAAATTCTCGGTATCAGTTTGAAAACCCTTCATAATAAGCTTAAGGAATATGGCAACGCCGCGGCTGATGCCGCCTTGGCGAGAGAAGATTAGTAGCGGGCGCGAACGCTCACCGGGACGGAAAATTGACTTGCTCACGGCGACCAGCCATTGTTTTCGCGTGAGAACAGCAAAGCCAGAGCTGAGAAATGCGTCGTAAAACCCAGATCGTGCTCGCCATTACCTTCATGGTAGCGGCGATGGTCTCTGCCTTCTCCTACATTTATGTTTCGCAGATACTTCGTCAGCGAGTTACTTTCGCACACGACACCGCCGGATTTCTGAATTCACAGCTGGCGTATCTCTCTGCAAATGCGATTCCAGACTTAACCAGCACGCGGGTGGACACTGGCAATCCGGCGAAGGTCCGCAGCGCGATTGCAGATTATCTGGCGACTAATCTCGATTTGAACACGATGCTGGAATCGGTTGTAACCGACTGGCCGATGATTTATGACGCTGCCATCGTGGACAACGATGGCAAAGCGATCCTCCATACCACAACTGAGTTGGTCGGCAAAACTGTGCCCGAGCGCCCTGACTTCCAGATTGTGCAAGACGCCAAGTTCCGTCGGCAGCTCCGCTTGGTTTACAACGAGCCCACGCTCTATGAAGTCCGTGTACCCCTGCGATTAAACGGGGAGCTGTTCGGCAGCATCCGCTTGGGAATTTCGACTGTCTTTCTCAGGAGCGAGATCACTCCGCGGTTAAAACATGCCGTGATTTTCTCCGGGATCTCGGTCTTGCTCTCATTAGTTCTGGCCGCGGTTCTCTCGCATATCGCTCTTGGCCCGCTGGAGCGCATCAGCCGCAGCCTGGACAGTGTGGCCGGCGGCGAAGCGGACGCACTCACCGAGGAGGACGCCGGGCACGACGAATATGGGCTCGTCACTCTGAAAATTGCCCACCTGGGTCGGCAGATGCGAGATGCCAGAGAAATCTTCTCTGCGCTGAAAGATAACGTCGATCAGATCATGGGAAACCTGCAGGACGGTCTGATGCTGTTTACCAAAGACTCTCACGTCGTTCTGGTGAGCGCCTCGGTGGAGCGTTTTTTGGGCCGTCCCAGAAGAGAATTGCTTGGACGCACGGTAAAAGAGATTTTCACACGAGACTCAGCGCTCGGAATACTCGTGCTCGACGGTTTTCAACTACGGCAGCCTATTGCCCAGCGTGAAGTCGAATCCTCAAACACGAAACGTGTGCAAGTTTCTCTCGATTTCATTCGGGAGAAAGGATCGCCCATCGGCGCGTTGTTGACGCTGCGCGATGCCGAGTCCGTGCGCCGCATTCAGGATGAAATTGAGTTGTCACGTCAGATGTCGGCCAGCGGCCGCACCACGCGCGGTGTCGCCCACGAAGTCAAGAATCCCATCAACGCGATTGTGCTGCATTTGCAGCTGCTGCAAACCAAACTGCAGCAGATCGATCCCGACACCCGGCGCCATATGGATATTATCGGCAATGAAATCCATCGCCTGGATCGCGTGGTTCAGATCCTGGTTGACTTCACTCGACCGCGCGATCTGCGTCTGGAAGAAATCGATCTGCGCCGCCTATTAGAGGACGTGATCATGCTGGCCACGCCCGACACTGAGCAACATGGCGTGACCGTGAAGCGCGCCCTTGGTTCCGAACCTCTGGGCGTGAAAGTCGACGTCGACGTCATGAAGCAAGCCATGTTGAACGTGATAATCAATGGAATGCAGGCGATGCCAAACGGGGGGACGCTGACCATCTCCGCCCGGAGGTACGAGGACAGCGTCATTACGGAAGTTCGCGATCAGGGTGTGGGCATCCCCCACGAACTGCAGGAAAAGATCTTCGAACTGTATTTCACCACCAGAAAAGGTGGCAGCGGGATCGGGCTGGCACAAACTTATCAAGCCCTGCAATGGCACTACGGATCGATCGATTTCGAGACCGTGGAGGGGCGTGGCACAAGCTTTCGCCTTCGCTTACCGGTTGTAGAACTTCGAGCCGGGACTAACGGCGACTCCGTCGCGCCGACCGTGGCCGTCCAAAATTCATGATAAGCTGCAGCGATTTCATCCCTCCTCGCTTTTTCAGGCGTGTTCTTTCCTCACAATCAGCGATAGAATTCTCGAGTTACATCGGTTCGTCGGCCCCCCGACTGGCAGCATTGAATAACCCGATATGCCTCTGGCCATTATTCTCGGGCTCATTTTGCTTTCGCCTTCGTCAGAGGCGTCCATCGCCTGTTCCATGTCACCAATGGGTGTGGAACAGATAACACCGTCGCCGCTGCAAAACAGCGAAACCGGTAATTCGGCTTTGCAAAATCCCTCCATGCAACCAGGAGAACAACAAAAATCACCGGCACAACCAGCTCAGGCGCCACAATCCTCCGTGCAGCCTTGCCCCGGAAATTCGCAGCCGACGGGCACGAAATCGGACTGCAAGCCAGCGGCGTCCAAACCGAAGAAACACCATCAAACTCACAAAGCGGTCGCACCTGCGGCAACGCCCGCACCGGAAGGCCCCGCCAAAACCGTCGTCCGCAACGGCAGCGCGGCGGACCCCACAGTGGATCTGTCTCCCGCCCCGAGCCCGCAAGAGGCTTCCCGCCTCGAGACCTACAATCGATTGGTAACGACTACCGATGCGAACCTGCAGAAACTCTCAGGCCGCCAACTCAGTCCCGCCGAGGAAGACACGGTAAAGCAAATCAAGAGCTACATGGAGCAGGCCAAGGGCGCGGCGAAGGACGGCGACGTGCAGCGCGCCTACAACCTCGCAGTCAAAGCCAATTTGCTCTCCGCAGAATTGGCTGAGCACTAAAAGAGCAAATTCCTCCGGGCCTGAGTTCTTCGGCGGTCGCTGGTTTAATCCGTGAAATCCGTGGCCGCTTTGCTTACTTACCTTTTGCGCGGGCGGCGTTCACTTTAGCCAGAAGATCCTGCGCCGGTTGTTGCACCGGGCCCGAAATCTTGACTGCTTCCTGCAAGACATCCCGCGCTTCGGAGACTTTGTTCAACTTGGCATAAGCAAAACCGAGACGGTACATGGCAATGGCGTACTGCTGATCGTCTAGTCCTTTCAGCAGCGCCGAAGCAGACTTCAACTCTGGAATCGCCGACGCCGTCTTTTCCTGCTTCATATAGGCGTAGCCTATGGTGGCGTGCGCCACTCCGGCCGAAACTTTGCGCGAGCGGTCCGCATTCGGCGCGTCGGCTTTGGCTGCCTCGATTGCCTTCTGCGAATAAGTAATCGCCTTAGGCAGACTGCCGGGCTTGGGGTCATCGACATAAGTTGTGGCCAGCAAGAGGAGCGCCGGCAAGTTGTTTGGATCGGTAACTAGTGTCTTCTCCCCATAGGAAATCAACCGAGTCGTATCCTTCAGTTCCGACAAAGTCATCATTGCGTAGGATGCGACCTGATCTTGAAAACGTGAATTGGGAAACGTGGGAGTGAAGCGTTCAATATCCGCCATGCGTTTCGTGGCGTTGGGTTCGTCCGCAATGGCATTGAATGCCGCCGCTTCAAGGAACTCATAGGAGCTCTTCGACGCGGTCTTTTCATCGTCGATGCGTTGTGCGAACTCGGTGTCGCTCATCCCCTCGGGCTTGGGTTGCTTCGCAATGGAGTTGTAAAGTTCGCCGCCCTGTGTCGAATAATCCATGACCTTGGTGTCGTCTTTCAATTGCTGCGCGATCCCGGTTTGCGATACCAGGATGTCGAGATTGTGTGGCGAACCAGCTAATGCTTTGTCGCCATATTCGATAGCTTTTTGCAGATCCCCAGCCGACTGGTAGGCTTGCGAAATTTGCCAGTTGCCATAAGCCACGGCAGCCGGATTCGCCGAGAACTTCTGCAGAAAATCCTGATACATCGCCAACTTCTTTTGCGTGTCTGGCTCGTTTGAAATCGCGGTTAGCGCTTGATCCTCGGGCGTGCCCGCGGGTATCGAGATTCTGTCGAGTTGCCCGTGAGCAAGAACAGAGAAAGAAAGAGAGGAAAGAACCATCAGGACTACAAGCCGAATGCGCGTCATAGTCGCCTCCAAGCTAGCGCGGGAATCGTAGCTCCGAATCGCCAACCTTGCAAGCCCAGTATCGATCAATGGAGTGACGGGCGTCCTCGCCCGTCCCGCGAGATTGCCCTCCCCGTAGCGAGCGGCGAGTCAATGCTGTACTCTGAGCCGATGCGGGACGTAGACGTCGCAAGGAATTTCATGCCGAACAAAGAACATCAGTCCCAGGCGCCCCCTCACCCGCCTCTTCATCATTCGATCCTCTTCATCGTCCTGGTTGCCCTGTTGTTACGCCTTGCGGTAATCACAATCGGCCACACGTACCGGATCACGCCACGCCGCGATCACTTTCAATACGGCTGGGAAATGGGGCGTCTGGCTCGTTCCATCGCTACTGGACAGGGCTTCAGTTCGCCTACAGATCTGCCGACCGGTCCCAGCGCATGGGCGCCACCTCTTTATCCATACATTCTCGCCGGAGTGTTTAAGTTGTTCGGCGTATACAGCGCCCTCTCGGCATGGGTGATTCTCACCTTCAACAGTGTCTTCGGCGCTTTGACATGCCTCACGCTTTACAAAATCGCCGAGCGAATTTACGGCACTACCGTAGCTCGTGCAACGGCCTGGACGTGGGCTGTTTTTCCTTACGTAATTTACTGGCCGGTGCGCGTAGTTTGGGAGACCAGCTTTACTGCATTTTTGCTCAGCGCTGCTCTGCTGCTCACCTTGCGCATGGCAGATCAACCCCCGCGCCCCCGCGCATGGATTGTATTCGGGTTGCTCTGGGGCGTAATAGCGCTCACCAACACTGCCGTCGTGAGCATGATGCCTTTCTGCTTGCTCTGGCTGCTGTATCGGCTGCCGCGTCGTCCAGGGGAATTCGTTGGAGCAGTTTCCTGCGTGCTCACGGCAGCTTTAGTAGTGAGCCCGTGGCTGGTGCGCAATTACCAGGTCTTCGGCAAGTTCATTTTCGTGCGCGACAATCTTCCGCTGGAAATGTACGAGGCCAACAACGACCAATCCACAGGCTTGTGGACCCGCAACGAACATCCCGGCAACAATCCCGAGGCCATGCACAGATTTCAGGAATTAGGCGAACTCGATTTCATGGCCGAGAAGCAGCAGCAGGTTCGCCAATTCATTCGCGAGCATCCCTCACGATTTGTGTGGTTCACCGTCGAGCGCGCCGCTTATTTCTGGATCGCGCCTCCGCAGGCGGCCATCATCGCGGGCTACGATCTCATGATTTCGCGCCACACCAACTTCCTGCTGGGAGCGATATTTGCTTTCGCGGGATTGTGGCTGACCATTCGCAATCGAAAACGCGGGGCATTCCTGCTTGCATGTTTTTTGCTCATCTACCCGCTTCCGTATTATCTGGTCATGCCGTTCGTTCGCTATCGACACCCAATCGAACCCGAGATGCTCATGTTGATCGTCTATCTATTCTGGGAAGCCAGCAAAATCCAAATCCACTGGCCCCTTCGCAAAACGGCCTAGAACCTCCGCGCTGAAGTTGGCGACTTCCTCCTCTTCAATTTAAATTAAGTCATGCGGTCCATTCTGCAGAAACGTTCGCTGCGTTTCGTCTTCGCTGCCAACGTGATTTCGATGCTGGGCAGCGGCATGAACGCGGCAGCGGTTGCCTGGTACATTCTGCAGGCTACTCACTCTGAAATTGCTCTGGGAACGTTCGCGGTTCTGCAAACCCTTCCGGCAATGCTGATGCTGCCGTTCACCGGCGTCATCATCGACCGCGAAGACCGTCGGCGGCTGGTCATGATGCTCGACGCTGCTCGCGCCGTCATCATCCTCGCCGTTTCCATTCTTGCCTTCATGGGGAAGGCGAAAATCTGGGAACTTTACCTGATGAACACGCTGGTGGCCGCGGGCTTTTGGATGTTCTGGCCGACGATCACGGCACTGATCCAGGAGCTCACTCCCGGCGAAGAGTTTGTTCACGCCAATACTTTTCTCTTAGCCGGGATCCAAGGCGGATGGCTGATTGCGGGGTCGATCGTGGGATTCGTTTACAACCGCATCGGCCTGGGCGGAGTGCTGCTGATCGATTTCTCTACCTACCTGGTTTCGTTTCTGTGTTATTTCGCGGTGCGCAAAGGACGGCACGTCGTGCCGCGCCCAGCCGAACTTCGCGCCGACATCGTAGCCGCCGAGACCGCCCTCGAACGATTCATGCGCGAGATGCGGGAAGGGTTCGACTTTCTCCGGGGCCGGCGCAATCTGGTTTTCATGGGAATCAGTTGGGCGTTATTTCTGGCCGCAATGATGACCGGAGTTGTGGTCACCCCGCCGTTGAGTGACAACGTGTTTCACGCCGGCGCCATGGGTTATGGCTGGCTCAATGCGGGATGGGGCACGGGGGCGTTCATGAGCGCTCTCTATGCTCCGTGGTTCATTGCGGGACTGGGCGCACGGCGCTCGATCGCAATTTCGATGGGTCTACTTACCATCTGCATGATCCTCGCGCCCCTTTCGGCGTTACTAGTCATCGCGGTGTTGCTTTACGGAGTGATGGGGTCGGCGCGAGGAGTCACGAGCGTTGCCATGAACACCAGCATCATGGAGCAGGTGCCGCAGCATTTCATGGGACGCGTGCAGAATACTTTTTACTTCTTGGGGACCGCTCTGCAAATTATTCTGGCTATCCTGGTAGGAGCAGTCGCGCAGGTCAGCCTGGTAGCAGGATTTTCGATCATTGGATTAGCGTACGCCGTCGCATTCGTCAGCGCGATTTGGCCAGTGGGAACGCCTGCGCCGGTTGAAGAAGCCGCGCCAGTAAAGTAAGAACCACCTTCCAAAGAGTCACGGAGACATCAGAAAAGTCGCGAGGCTTTGAATTAAAACATTGGGATTTTCTCTGTGACTCTGTGCCTCTGTGGTAAATAAGGCCTTCCCGCGTTATCCTTTCAAATTCAGAAGGAGCCCAAGCATGTCCTCCAGCCTCGAAGGTCGAATCGCGGTTGTTTTCGGAGTTGCGAATAAACGCAGCATTGCCTGGTCGATCGCGCAGGGATTGCACAACGCCGGCGCAAAACTGGCCATCACGTATCAAAACGAACGGATGGCTCTCGAAGCGAAAGACCTGATCCTTTCGCTGCCGGGCGCGGAGGCATTCCAATGCGACGTTTCGAACGACGCCGAGATCGATCAGCTTTTCGCCCAAATTAGAGAACGCTATGGCAAGCTGCATGTTCTGGTTCACAGCGTGGCTTTCGCGCCAGCGGACGAACTTAAGGGAGACTTCGTAAACACCACTCGCGAAGGATTTCGCGTGGCGCTCGACGTGAGCGTTTATTCGTTGATCGCAGTCGCCCGCGCCGCGGCGCCGCTCATGGACAGCGGGGGATCGATTTTGACGATGACGTACTACGCCTCGGAAAAAGTCGTGCCCCGATACAACGTCATGGCCGTGGCTAAGGCCGGGCTCGAATGCACAGTGCGCTATTTGGCGTTTGAACTCGGCAGGAAAAATATTCGTGTGAACGCAATTTCCGCGGGTCCGATCAAAACTCTGGCTGCGCGCGGCATCGCCGGCTTCGGCGATATGCAAAAAACTCACGCCGAGCGCGCGCCTCTAGGCCGCAACGTAGACGTGAGCGAAGTCGGCGCGACCGGCGTGTTCTTGGCGTCTGATGCCAGTTCCGGCATCACCGGCGAGGTCATTTACGTAGACTGCGGCTACAACATCATGGGCTTTTGAGCCCCATTTACCACAGAGTCACAGAGACACAGAGAAATCTTTCTTGTTTGTTCTTTCGTCTCTGTGACTCTGTGACTCTGTGGTGAACGCTCTTAGCCCATAATTCGAACCCGTCGCTCGTTTTCTCCCACGCGTTCCAATACGATCTCCACATCGCGCTCCCGTTCGAAGCGTGCGAATTTTTCGCCCCACTCGATCAGCAAGATGCTGTTGTCAGCAATAAGATCATCGAGCCCCAACGTCTCAAGCTGGCGAGGCGTGTCCACGCGATATAAATCGATGTGATAAAGCGTGGCTGAGGGCCCGCGATATTCATGGATCAAAGTGAAGGTCGGACTGGTTACATCTTCTTCCGAGGCCGCATGGAAGCCTTCCGCGATGCCTTTGACGAGAGTCGTCTTGCCCGCTCCCAGATCACCGCGAAGCACAACGATTTTCGGTGGAGCCAGCATCCCAGCCAGCGTGCGTCCTAGAGCGATCGTTTCCTCCGGCGATCGGGTGATGAATTCTCGCGTCTCCATTGTCTGGAGAACCAGTATAGCGAGAGTTATGCTTCGAACTGATCCTTTCGAGCGCAGCGAGGAATCCGTACGACGGCAGCACATTTCGGGTAGGGATGCTTCGACTCCGAGACAGATTCGTCTTCGCGAATCTGTTTCTACGCTCAGCGCGGCCGAGGGTCGTTTTACTTTCTCTTTGGCGGGACCCACTGGCTGGAGCGAAGTCCCAGGAAGTCCTGATCGACGCGGGAATCCAGTACATTGCGCAAGACTCTTTGATCGTCGTCCTCTAAGGCAATGAAGCGGAACGGCTGCATAATTTCGGTTTTGGATTTGCGTGTCGGCTGCAAAATCTCCGCCATTCCTTTCACCGCGCCGGACTCCGTCTGAATCGCGACCTCGACCAGATTGCCCTGTTCAAGCGCCCCGGCCAATCGCAGCATGCCGCCGGTTTCGGAAATGGATTGCAGTTTTGCCCGCGCGCTCCGCCCATCATTTAGCTTAATGACCACTGGGATTGAGTCGCCGAACTGAACTCGCTGAGCTCGGTGCTGAGGGTGAGTCTGGGGGAAGTGTGTCATACCAGAACTATGTCATGGCGGGCGAGCGCGTGGCAGATTACGGAAGCGCCTGTCCAGATTCCAGGCGCGGC
>Ga0070761_10002464_pt1 | contig 11327 bp, 11 predicted proteins | sample HubBroMetageREF1_FD_66724 | JGI IMG/M metagenome (GOLD analysis project Ga0070761, IMG submission 66724) | Reference soil microbial communities from the Hubbard Brook experimental Forest, New Hampshire, USA - Hubbard Brook CCASE Soil... | ecosystem: Environmental > Terrestrial > Soil >...
TGTGTACAGCGTACATCTTGGCCGGAGGCGTGTCAAGGTGTACAGTGTTCTGTATGCCGTATCCGTCGAAAACAGACCGTCAAACCATCCTGTCGGCTGCGCTCAAGGAACTTGCCCATGGGGGTATTCGCGACTTATCGCTACGGAATATCGCTGCCTCCCTCGATCTAGCGCCTAATGCGATCTACCGTTACTTTTCAGATCGCCAGGCACTGGAAGCTGCCCTGGCAAATGAAGCTGCCCGGCAACTGGAGCTGACGCTGAGGAAGGCGGCCGAAGGGTGCGAACCGGTTACCGCAATCCGCAAGATGTCATCTGCTTACATCAAGTTCGCAAGGGACAATCCTCACCTCTACGAGGCGATGATGAGTCTCCACGCGCCAGGGCACGATGCGACCTCACATCTAAGCCTCTGGGCGTTCACCGTCGAGCAGGTGCAACGAATTGCTGGGTCCGACCGAGCTCCGCGGGCATCCGTCGCGCTTTGGGCGTTCTTACATGGAGCCGTCGCGCTAGAAGCCGCTCAAGTGTTAGGCGAAATCAAACCGGCAAGCGGGCTCGAATTTGGGCTTGAGGCGTGGTTGATGGCTGTTTCTACGCGTCGGAAACCCATAGATGCACTCCGAATCATGCCACGAAAAAGAGGGTAAACAAGAAGGTGTCTGCGCGTGAAAGCTCGGTGCGAAGCGGCAAGTGAGGATTCAGGTTAGTGTCATTGATGAGGGCCTGCGTCCCAATCAGGGCCTATTAGTTAACATTTGGAACGTGGGGCTTTCCGATTGAAGTATGCGTGATTGGATTACTCTCGAATGACGGGCCAACCGGAGGTTATCCGCAGCAACCAGGGCGGGAATAGGCTCTTAGCCCCGGTGGTTCAAAAGGGGTCTCCCGCAGAAACCGCAAACCTCTTGTTGTCAACGCCGACTTTTCACTTTTCGTCTGGTCAGCCAGCATACGTTTTGAAACGGTTGATCATGGTCTCTGGTGGTTGGTCACGGGCCGATCAAGGGTCATTTTCAGCGCAAAACGCGCAGCATTGATCCAACGATAGTCCATTTATGGTCCAGATGTGGAGCCGAAAAAGGGGTCGACCTGTGCCCTTAGGGCATAGTCCTCACGAACTCGACATCGAGAGTGATAGCGACCTCGTCTGACCCTCGAGCGCACATTCCTTTAGCTTGACGATCAGCTTGCGGCCTCGAAGTTGTTCTCCGCTTCCTTCACCTCCTCGGAAATAGAAACTGCATCTGGAACCTTGCCGACCACCTGCTCGTCCCGTTCGGGTATTCGGAATTTCCGAAAAATTGTCCGTAGACATTCACGGGTACTTTCCCGAAATGCACAATCTTCCCGACTCCGCCACCCACGGGGACGAGCCACCGTCCGTCGTCCAATTTCCAGTTTGCGGTGATGATAGGCGACGAAGTGAGATACCATTTGTGCGGCAAGTTGTAGTTCACGAAAGGCTGCAGCAGCATCTGGTTTACGGCGGGCCGCTCCCTGGGGCCGGCCTCGACCGACCATAGATTTTGCACAAGCGATCCAAACAACCAGTGCCCTTGGCTTTTAAGGACAACAAGAGTAGGACCGATGCTTGTTTTTCCCGTTCCATAAATGTGCTCTGTAGCAGTGGGGACTGAAATGGCAGGTCCTGCTCCCCAAATAATCCCGCCTAGACCCGCCTTTGTTGGTGAGAAGAACAAAGATTCTTGTATATCTCCTAGCCCGCTCGTCCCCTTTATTTCAGCAGTAAGGTCGGGTGTTTGAATTACCGGTATGATCGTTCGCGTAATCAAATTCCAGTTGCTCGACAACGGGATTGGAACAACGGGCTTTATCTCCAGGACGTATTCGTTCTCTTTGTTAATGCCTGTCTGCGGGTAAAAGTCATTCTCAAGGGGCACCGAGATCATGTGAGCGATAGGATTTTGCGCGGCCTTCGCAATGTCGGCAGGTTCCTGCTCCGGCTTGGCTGCAGTTGCCGATTGCTGCGCTGTCTCAGTTAGATTTGAAGACTCCTGTGCGCGGGTCGGCACAACTCCGCTAAACACGATGCTCATCGTGATTGACAGAATCCATAACGCTGACCGTGTCAGCCGCCAACGTAACCACAGCCCTGGTGAACAAATCGCGCGCTGTTGTCCACTCTGGAAGATCGCTATCACGAACGGTAGGTGGCTCCCAGACCTTCTTCTAGAATCTAGAATCCTTGTTGTTTCCATCATTCCTCCAAGTTTCATCGTTTCTTGGCAGAATCGATTGCTGGATTGCGTTCGCCATTCAAGCGAAAGTTCCGGATGTCATCACTGGAAAACTCGAATTACGGTAGAGCAAAGACAGTGCCAAAGCTGCGATCGCGTTTTGCAGTGTCGGATCGTTAAGAGCCGCGTAGATTTGGAGACTTGGAGCGGTTAACAATGAGCGTGGCAGTCAGCCGAAGTCGAGTGACAGTGACGCGTCGTCTGGTGTCAGCGACTACTTGCAAGATTTGCAGCTGATTCGCGCACAAGACAAACCATCAACAGTGCGCGATCAATTGTGGCTGATGGATCCGCGATGCAAAATCGAGAAGGCTCACGAATCGAGGGGGTGGAATAGATACGAGGGAGAATCAAAGTCAGTCAGCCGGTATGCGGTATTGATTCGAGCGACGTTAATCGCTGGAGCTACATCGGCATTGAGCCAGGCACCTGGGTTTCCAATCGCGATGTGCCCGATCCAAAAGGACGACCGATTTCAGGAGTGCTGGGGACTGCGATCTCTTGCACAATCATTGGTCCGGCCAGGAACGCGCTGCGCCCTCCTTTGACGGCTTCGGCAAAGGCACTAGCCATCCGAACAGGATCAAGAGCTCGCGATACGGCTGTGTTAAGCAAGACGCCGTCGAATCCCCATTCCATTACTTGGCAGGCTTGAGATGGAAGGCCGATACCCGCGTCGACGATCAGCGGAGTCTGTGGAGCACGCTCGCGCAATTCGCGTAGAGCACGCGGATTGCGTGGTCCCTGGCCGGTTCCGATGGGAGCGGCCCAGGGCATGAGCACCTCGCAACCAGCATCCATGAGCCGCCTACAAAGAACCCAATCTTCTGTGCAGTACGGTAAAACCTGGAAGCCACGTCTTACCAATTCGCGCGCAGCCTCGACCAAGCCGAAGGGGTCTGGCTGCAGGCTAAGTTCATCTCCGATGACCTCGAGTTTTATAAAATTCGTTTGAAATAACTCGCGCGCCATGCACGCCGTCGTTACGGCTTCACCAGCACTGAGACAGCCCGCCGTATTTGGGAGAATTGCACGCTGGGTCTCTCGGAGCAAGTTCCAAAATGATTGACCCGATTCCTTCGGGCCACTGATCTGACGCCGGAGAGAGACCGTAAGCATGGCGGGGTCCGCCGCTGATATCCCATCGACCAACACTGATGGAGAATCATATCGTGCAGTTCCCAGAAGCAGACGGCTTGAAAAACTCTGCCCATACAATGTCAATGGATCCTCCATCGGTGTTGAGTTCATCTCAAACCTCCTGCCGCAGGACGCACAATTTCGATCTTGTCGCCCGCGAAGATCGGGCACTCTTCGTAGGTTCCTTGCGGTATAACCTCTTCATTGCGCGCTACCACGAACGGAGCCGCTGGCGAGAGAAGCCGCAATAGCGCCGCGAGCGTTCGAGGCTCCGGTAAGGGATGCGTCTGGCCATTCACGATGAGTGACACATCTGCACCTCTCTCGAATGATTTGAAAATCCAGGTATGTCCGCGGAGCAGTTCACATCCAGACAGGGCCAGCGTCCGCTCGTTCGCCCGAACAGCAAATTCAACGCTTCCTCGACGACGGTCGGAGTTAGCAAGAAGCCATGACGATAAAACCCGTTGATATGAAGGATCTTCCGCTCACGATCGAAGCGAAGGGCTGGCAGATTGTCTGGAAGGGCAGGCCGGACCTGAGTGTTGAATTCGAGTATGCGCGCTTCTGCCATCGTGGGGATCACTGAGTACGCAGACATCAGCAGCTCCAAAACTCCACGAACGGAAGCAGGTGTGCGATCTTCAGACTCGATGCTGGTAGCGCCGACAACGAGTCTTCCTTCTGGGCGAGGAGCAATGTATACGGGGTAGCGCGGATGCAAGAGTCGCAGCATGTGATTGAGTTCGATCTCCGGTGCATGCAGACGCACAATTTCTCCCCGAACGCCCCGAAGCTCTCGCAAATCGTCCTTCGCACCCATACCTCGGCAATCCACAACAATTCCCGCTGCAGGGAATACACCATTTTCTATAGGAGTTTCCCAATGACACTCGACGCCCTCTTCATCAAGGGCGAGACCAACCGCCTTCAAGAGTCCGCGATTGTCGATCCACGCTTCGCCACGAACGTACAGCGCTTGAGAAAACCGTGTGCCAAGCTCAGGTTCTATCTCAACAAGTTGCGAGCTTTCGAGGTATTCGAGGCGCGACCGCGCCACCCGTAACGAGATAATTTTCTGGGCGCGGGCGGCTTCTTGCGCATGTTCACGATGCCAGACCAGGACAGTGCCAGCATTACGGTAGAAGACGGCGATAGGCAGTTCAGCTAACCACTGCGGCCATAGTTCAAGGCTCCGATCCCCCATCGACGTGACTTGTGGATCAGCTTCTATTGCCTCGGTTGTCGGAGAAATCATTCCCGCGGCCACCCAAGCCGCGGAGTGCTCCCCTCCGCTGCCGCCCGAGTCGAGGAGCACAATACGTGCCCCTTCACGGGATGCGCGCCACGCAAGGCAACGCCCGAACAAGCCACCTCCGACGACTGCGATATCCGGAGTGATCACCCGTAGATCTCGCTTCCTCGCTCCACGAATTCGCGCGCCTTTTCTTCCATACCTTGCTGTTCAGCGGGGCCGTACGTCGCGCGGATCTCTTCGGTGATCTTCATCGAACAGAATTTGGGTCCGCACATTGAGCAGAAGTGAGCGGTTTTCGCGCCTTCGTGAGGTAAAGTCTCGTCGTGATATTCCCGGGCACGCGCCGGATCAAGGCTTAAATTGAACTGATCTTCCCAGCGAAACTCGAAGCGCGCCTTGGACAAGGCGTTGTCTCGCAGCTGGGCACCAAGCCAGCCCTTCGCAAGATCAGCCGCGTGAGCTGCAATTTTGTAGCTCACAATGCCCGCCCGCACGTCCTCTTTGTTCGGAAGTCCGAGATGTTCCTTGGGGGTCACGTAACAAAGCATCGAGGTCCCATACCAGCCGATCTGTGCGGCACCGATTGCGCTTGTAATGTGGTCGTAGCCGGGAGCGATGTCCGTTACCAGGGGCCCCAATGTGTAAAACGGCGCCTCAAAGCACTCTCGCAATTCTGCATCCATGTTTTCACGAATGAGCTGCATGGGAACGTGACCCGGGCCTTCGATCATCACCTGTACATCCTGTTTCCATGCTTGATTCGTGAGTGCGCCCAGAGTCCGGAGTTCTGCAAACTGCGCCTCGTCGTTGGCATCGTAAATGCATCCAGGCCGGAGTCCGTCGCCCAGACTGAAAGACACGTCGTAGGCTTTCATGATTTCGCAGATCTCGTCGAAGTGCGTGTAGAGGAAGTTCTCTTCGTGATGCGCCAGGCACCATTTCGCCATAATCGAGCCTCCGCGCGATACGATTCCGGTCAAGCGCCGCGCGGTAAGCGGAATCCACGCCAATCGCACACCCGCGTGTAGCGTGAAATAATCGACTCCCTGCTCAGCTTGCTCGACAAGCGTATCGCGCATTAATTGCCAGGAGAGTTCCTCAGCTTGGCCACCTACTTTTTCGAGACCCTGGTAAACAGGAACGGTTCCGATCGGTACGGGTGAATTGCGAAGAATCCACTCGCGCGTTTCATGAATATACCGTCCGGTTGAAAGATCCATCACCGTATCCGCACCCCAATAGGCCGCCCAAATCATCTTGTCCACTTCTTCGGCAGGCGAAGAAGCGACGGCGGAGTTGCCGATGTTCCCATTGATCTTGACCTTGAAATTCCGACCGATGATCATCGGCTCAAGTTCCGGATGATTAATGTTTGCCGGGATGATTGCTCGACCGGCAGCCACCTCCGCCCGTACAAATTCGGATGTGATCTGATCCGGAATAAGAGCGCCCAATGGTTGGCCGCGATGTTGTTTCAGCAGAGTACGGTACGCAGGGTCGTGGATCAGACCGTCTAGTCGCATCGACTCTCGGAGAGCGATGAACTCCATTTCCGGTGTGATGATGCCTTTGCGGGCATGGTGCATCTGCGTGACGTTGTTTCCGCTGAGCGCACGACGTGGTCGTGGGATTGACGGGAATCGCTGGAAGAGCGCTAAGAGGTCGTCCTCGCGTAGACGGGCAAACTCAGAGCTCGGCCCGATGAGTTCCTTAGTGTCTTGCCGCTCTTCGATCCATGCCGTGCGCAGATGGGGAAGTCCACGAGTCAGATCGACTTGAGCGTCGGGATCGGTGTAGGAACCCGACGTATCATAGAGAGGCACCGGGGCATTCTGTTCCAGTCGGTCACTGTGCTGTGTAGGCGAAAGACGGACCTCGCGGTAGGGGACGTTCAAGTCCCGGCGACTACCGCTGATGTACCTCTTGCGTGAGCCGCGATAGGTTGATCGTGCCTCGATTTTATTGAAACTCGTTGAGGTCTTCATTAAGTACTCCAATTACTCCCTCTCATAGGGTCGGAATTGTCACTAGAACCTGTAGTCGGCCGCAAAGGCGACAGCATGGTTCACCTTGATATTGATTCCCGGCGCGATGTTTGCACCGAGATGCCCGGTTCCGATGTCAAAACTCCACTTCGAGTCCGGCAGGCGAGAAAGCCTGATCGCGTAGATAAGGTCCGTTGGCAAAGAGGCGGCGGGAATGTACTTGATTCGTTTGGGTTCTTGGTCGACTTCAAAGGCCGGCGCGATCACAACAACCTTCTTAACGGGAATCGGGAAAGCAACCGAACCGAATGCACGAGCCTCCCAATCCACTGTGTTGCCACCATATCCGTACTTCTGCGCGTTGGTCCCTCGAACGCCAGCGTTTGCCAGGAAACCGAACTTGCGCCCGATCATGATGAGCTTTGTGCCAACGAGGTAGACATCACCATTCGTCGCATTCTCGTGCTTAATCGCTTGAACCACATATGGATCGTTGGTGCGTAACACTCCGCCGAGGGAAAGCGTTGGTACATATTTGTGGCGGCGGAAGTTCGAGGGCAGGATTTTTGTCTTGAAATTGAAGATATTCATCCCCGCGAAGTTGAATAGAGGACTTATCGTCGGATCTCCACCATTCGTGTGCTGGGCACGCGTGAATCCGAACTCCAGCCAGTTCCCAAACCCCTCTTCCACTCCGACATTGATGTAGTTCCCCGCGACAGGCCCTGCGCCAACAGCGTGCAAGCTGAGCGTGGGCCCGCCGAATTTGTTTTGAGGTGACGGAACGACTTCGGCCACCGGTTGAAGGAAGATTCCGGACTCTCCGTCCATCGTTAAGGACTGCGCATCTGCGCGTTGCACGAACAGCAACGCCGAGAGGATGAGCGTGGCGACGGAAATGAACTTTGCGCTGCTTCGCTCGAGTATCACTTTTATGTCCTTTAGAATTCACTGGGCCGGCGGCTAGCTTGCCGGCCCAGCGGGGAGAGGTGCCGAACGTAGGGTGCGATCAAGGCCGGAGCTTAAGCCGCATCAGATCCGTACAATTCCTTAATGCGGGTATGCGCGAAGGCAAGCGCCTTGGGCATATCCATTCGCCCCCCGATGACCTCGATGTATGCGCCCGATTTACTCTCGCGGGCAGCTTTCATCGCGGCGTCGAGTTCGCCAATCGTCTCAACACGCGCAGTTATCCAGTCAGCGCACCCCAACGCGTGCGGCAAGTCTGCATAGCGCCATTTCGCCAGATCGTTGTAGGACCAGTCTGGGTTTGGTTCCAGCGCCCGCTCCACCATATAGCCGTCGTTGTTGAGAACGAGAATGATCGGATTCGCGCCGTAGCGCCCCATATTCCCGATCTCGTTGGCGGTCAATTGGTGAGAGCCTTCGCCGGTGACGAGGATCGTCCTGCGGTTGGGATCGGCGATCGCCACTCCGAAGGCAGCTCCGGTGGCCCATCCGATCGACCCCCATAACATTTGTATGTGCACCTGCACATCATCGGCGAGAGTCATTGGGGGGAGCCCTAAGCTCGAACTTCCGCTTTCGAGAACAATATTGTCGCCCGATCGGATAAAGGCGGCGTAACGAGAATAGAGTGGATCCATCGTGATCTTGTCCGCTGGTTTCGCATTTACGCTTTGCGCTTGTTCTGGTGTTCTCCTGTAGGGATGCGCGGGCGATTTTACTTTTGCGAGTGCAACAAGCACGTCGGCGAGTCGAACATTCCCGAACACCTGTTGTCCGATACGAACGTCATTTAGCCCGATCGAAACGAACCGCGCGGAATCAAGTCGCCCAGAGAAGCCCGCGGTGGTTTCGTCGTTGAGGCTGATTCCGCCCAGATCAAGCACCAATTCCGCATCCTCGACAATTTGCCGCGTCTTCTCTGCAGACACGGCTCCCGCGTACAACCCCGCAAATTGAGGGTGGCTTTCGTCGATGATGCACTTTTCCATCGTGGTGGTAGCGAACGGGCAGCCCAGCGCCTCGATCGCCTGTTGCGCATCCTTTTGCAAGCGGAGACGCTGAACTGTGAATGCCGGGAAGGCAACAATGGATTTTGCGGCTCTTACCCGTTCAGTTATGGCGGCGACGGCTTTTTCCAGGGATGCTGGGTTCGACTTGAGTGTCACAGGACGCACCTCGGTGGGCGTAACCGGCGCCAACGCGTAGTCCCCAGGAACGACGATGTAAGCAGGTTGATTATTGCGACGCGCTTCTGAGATGACGCGTTCCATTTCAATCATGCAGTTATCGGGGTCGATGACGGCGTGGCAACAGGCCGCTTGAGCGGAAATGTTGATGAAGTTTCCAAAAACTCCGTCCCCAAAGGTGTGATGTAGTTTCCTGTGCACACGCTGGTTCTGGTAGGACGGCATGCCCACGACATGGTAGACGAGTGAACGCTCGGCTTTTGCGCCCATCACTCCGTTGATCGCTGATAATTCGCCTACCGCATAGGTCGTAGACAGCATTGCCGCACCCCGAACGCGTGCATAGCCATCGGCAGCGTAGGACGCATTCAATTCATTCGAACAGCCGACCCATCTGATGTTTGGGTTGCGATCGACGGCGTCATTGACCGGGAATGCGTAGTCTCCCGGTACTCCAAAACAGTCTGTGATGCCCTCATCAGCAAGTCGCTGGACGATATAGTCGATCACCCTGGTTGCTTTCCCAGTCGAAGGCCTGGCATTTTCCTTTTTTGTTTCTGCCATCGAACAACTCCTTTCATTGCGCGAAATGAAATATCTGCTGTTTTGCTCGATTGCAATCGGCCTGCCAAAAGGTGTGCGCATCCTGAGTGCGGCGCTCCACGCTTTACTGTTGTCCGTTTGAGGTTTTAACGAGCACAGGACTTGAAAGCGCGGGATCAGCGGCTCCAACTAACGTGTTCAAAATCATCGAAGGCCGCCAAAGACTCGGGATTCGCACCTGTTTTCCATTGATGGAACGAAGAATCTAGGTGACAAGCCGGGTGGGCACTTGCAGGAGGCATGAATCACCTCTGGTGAAAGGTGATTGCTTGTGACCAAGAAGCTTGACGCGTTATTGACATGTCACGGTTTCGACTGCAGGACTGATCCCCCATTCCGCGAAATCCTTTTGTTCGACACAACATCTTGGTCTTCGGTATGGCCCAAGTCTTGCACTACCTTCAGTTGAAACACGAGAGCAACTGTGGAGAGTCGAACACAAATGGAATCGTAGCCCTCGACAACATCGAAGCTGTGCTAACCGGGAAGCCAGTTCCTTCGCTGGTAGCAGCTCTAGCAGAGTGAGGATAGCGGTGACACGAGTGGCAATGACTTCGGGCAGCAACCTCGAAATCTTAGTAGCTCAAGTCGGAAAAGATGCGAAGGTCTCGTTAACCGGTCGGATCAATGTCGATTCGTCGCCCGACCTTCGCGACTCCCTGCGGGCTATCTTGTCGACAGAACCATTGCCTCGGACTGTCATTGTGGACTTAGCCGGCGTTTCCAATGTTGAGACGTCCGGGATCGCGACCTTGATCGAAGCTCTAAGAATCGCTCGCCATCACCAGGTTGGCTTTTGCTTACAGGGAGTCGCTGGTTCCGTGCACCGGCTGTTCGAGGTTGCCGGTGTGCTGACGCTGTTCGACCCCGCGGGCCATGAAGAGGAGGTGTCTTGATGGCTAATGTTCTCGACAACGTGGGCGAGCGAACGATCGAACATCTCGACTATGTTGGAAGTCTGAACATTCAGTGGTGGGCCACCGTTCGAGCCATGGGACGAGCGTTGCCGTTTGTAGGGAATCGCTACCGCTGGCAGGCTACCGTGAAGCAAGTGCTGGAAATCGGCGTAGATGCCGTGCCGATGGTCTCGCTGATGGCAATCTGCACCGGATTCATTCTTGCCATGCAGGGCGCCTCCGAACTTCGCCGCTTTGGAGCTCTGCACTACGTCGTTGACTTGGTCGCGGTTGGCTTTACGCGCGAACTTGGCCCACTACTCACGGCGATTGCCGTGAGCGGTCGGTCCGGCTCAGCATTCGCAGCTGAAATCGGGAGCATGAAGGTCACCGAAGAACTCGATTCCCTGCGCGTCATGGCGCTGGAGCCCGTGGAGTTTGTGCTCGCACCCAAGTATCTGGCGGCTTTAATTTCAGTCCCCTGCCTCAGCATCATCTCGAATCTCTTCGGCATTTTAGCCGGCGGCCTATTCATGTTCTTGAGCACTCGTCTGGCGCCGCTGCTGTACATCCACTATGTATTCAATTCCATCAAGTTGCACGACGTGATAACCGGATTGATAAAGAGCGTGGTGTTCGCAACCATCATCGCCCACGTTGGATGCTTAGAAGGGTTCCGTGTCCGAGGAGGCCCCGATTCGGTAGGGCGGTCCACCACGAGTGCAGTAGTGAAATCAACGTTTCTGGTTATCGTCGCAGATGCGGTCTTCACTGCCATCTTCTATTTCACGGTGAAAAGCTGATGCCCATCATTTCTGTCCATGATCTTGTGGTTGAGTACGACGGCCGCAGAGTGCTGAATGGATTGAATCTCGACATTGAACACGGGGAAACGATGGTGTTGCTGGGTGGCAGCGGCTCCGGAAAGAGCACCTTACTGCGTCAGATCATCGGGTTGGAGCGGCCCAAGTCGGGTAGCGTTCACGTGAAGGGGACGGATATCACGCGCTGCTCAAATCCCGAATTGA
>Ga0070761_10002465_pt1 | contig 11324 bp, 7 predicted proteins | sample HubBroMetageREF1_FD_66724 | JGI IMG/M metagenome (GOLD analysis project Ga0070761, IMG submission 66724) | Reference soil microbial communities from the Hubbard Brook experimental Forest, New Hampshire, USA - Hubbard Brook CCASE Soil... | ecosystem: Environmental > Terrestrial > Soil > Temperate...
GCAGAACGCAGGGCTGTAGCCATGTCGGTGACCAGATACCCGGTTCGCTCCACGCCAAAGGGATAGGGAATGGGTGTTGTGAATCCGAAGACAGACATCGTGCCTACCGGCGTCATGATTAACTGCGAGTAGGTGCTGCTCGAGATCGGCGTCACTGTGAGGACGATCTTCTGGGTTGTAGTGCCGCCGAACGTCGCCACCATACTGGCGACAAACCGGTCGAACTTACCGGGCGCAACATAAACGTGAGTAGTGTCGTATTGCGGCCCAACCGCCACATTCGGAGTTGCGGCAGTCGTCTGCGCGGCTGCCGGCACGGCGCTTACAACAAGGGCAAGAATCCCGAAGATGACTGCCGCAAACGCTGTTTTTCGTTTCATTGAAGTACGCCTCCCTGCTGGTCTGCAACCGAGCGTCTACCTCGTAAATGTAACGTCTGACTCCGGGCGAAGCTGTGGTTGAACCTCAGCTTCCGTTTTTGGGTGTCGATCCCAGTGCTTACTCACCGGGCCAACGCCCGGCGTTTTTCTCTTGCTACCGGGCGTGCGACGCAGCTTCTTCAATCAAAGCCGCAACCTCCTTCGGCCTGGAGACGTAGACCGAGTGACTGGCGCCTGAAACTTCCATCTTGTGGCTCTTGGCTCGAGCGGCGTACCATCGTTCGAGGTCAGGGTTGATGATTCTGTCTTTTCCCGGCACCAACATCCAGCTTGGCTTGCTTCTCCACGCGGGCGTGGTGATCACTCCCTTGAAATTGGCGGCCAGGTTGAGCACCTGCGACCGCGCCATGAATGCCGCCTGGTCAGCAGGCACGTCGGCTGCAAAGTACTCATGAAACTGCGCGGGGTCGAGGTAAGTGAAGCCGTCTGCCGTCGTCTTCATCGCACCAGACTTGCTTACGTCACTTGGGAAGCGCTTTCCGTCGGCAGCCTCGCTCTCTCCGGCATCGGGCATGTGTGCTGCCACGTACACCAATCCCACAACAGACGGATCCGTCCCTGCTTCGGTGATCACTGATCCCCCGTAGCTGTGAGCGACAAGAATGCACGGTCCATCTTGCAGAGCAAGGATGCGTTTCGTGGCAGCGACGTCTTCCTCGAACGACGTTTCTGGCTCTTGGACCAGGCTGACGTTGTAGCCATCCTTAACAAGGATGTCGTAAACGCCTTTCCAGCCGGAACCATCCGCCCAGGCGCCGTGAACCAAAACGATATTCCGAACGCGATGCTCTTCGTTCTGCGCTGAGAGAGCACGGCAAGCCAAAACCAACAATACTATGCAAAGAGACTGAGACATTCTCCGTACCACGCGCATGGCCCTCGTCGAATCACTCATCTTGCCCCTCCTTTTTTCCGAAGTATCTCCGGCTGATTTCCGTCTGGCCACTCTCTTATCTATCCAAATTACGGGTTGCGTGTAAATGCCGTGCCGTAATCTGAAGGATGGGCCGGAACTGCGCATCACGAGATGGAATGGTTTTTCGCTAACCCGAAAGCCTCGCCGCCATGTACCCCCATCGTGGTAGTCGGTGCTCCCGGCGAACCCCTCTTGATGAACTCGGCAAAGCTGGCAAATGCTCCTTAGCGATTGTAGGATGGATGACTCTAGACGCAGGCGCACCCCACGACTCTTAGCGGACGGAACACGTCATGTTGCCGAGGTCACAGTTGGCCCCTTCCGACCCCAGCCGCACTCGGGGTTGCCATCGTCGTTTTAGCCACTGGAAGTTCGAGACAGCCAGGCGGGTCCCTCTAAGCAATTTCGGTCGAGAAAGCGTTCTCCTCCTTTTCTTCTGTATTTTCTTGAGTGGGTGTCGTATCGGACAGAGCGGGCACAAGCCTTCCATCGAATTCACGAAGGTCCCTCCGGCAGATGAGGGTGGTCCGGACACAACGGTCACGATCGAGGGGCGCGTCGTGGGCGCGCACTCGGGACAGCGGCTCATTTTGTATGCAAGAAGCGGTCAATGGTGGGTGCAGCCACGCACCAAAGAGCCGTTCACCACGATCCAAACGGACTCGACGTGGAGCAACTCCACACACCTCGGAACGGAATATGCAGCGCTCCTTGTTGAGCCGGGATATCGTCCGGCGCCCAAGATGGCTGCGCTGCCGGCGGAAGGCGGCGCGGTGGTCGCTGTTGCCACTGTGAAAGGCGAGCCCGGCGCACGCGAAGTCTTCAAGACACTTCACTTCAGTGGCTATGAATGGAAAGTCCGGACGGCCAGCGGCAACTGGGGGGGCAGTGAAAACACCTATGATCCTGCAAACGTGTGGACCGACGCCGGGGGTGCGCTGCATCTGAAGATCGCGAACGCGTCTGGCAAATGGACCTGCGGCGAAGTGAGCCTCACGCGAAGCCTGGGGTACGGGTCATATCGCTTCGTCGTGCGGGAATCTTCTCGTCTGGAGCCAGCCGCGGTTCTAAGCATGTTTACTTGGGACGATTCGTATCAGGACCCAAATCACAGAGAAATCGACCTTGAGATCACACGCTGGGGCGATCCACTGAGTAAGAACGCGCAATACGGGATTCAACCTTACTACGTGCCCGCAAACGTCAACCGATTCATGGTGCCTTCCGGAATCCTGACGTATTCCTTCCAATGGGAGCCGGGAACGATTTCGTTCCGAACGATTCGGGGAACCAACGCGGGTAACGAATCGCACCCTGTGGCTGACCACGTGTTCTCATCGGGCGTACCCACGCCGGGCGCGGAATCTGTTCACATGAACCTGTACATATATAAGAACGCAGCGAGTCCGGTGAAGCATCAGAATGAGGTTGTTATTGAGAAGTTTGAGTACCTTCCTTGACTTGTTGAGCGGGCGCAGCCGGCTATCGAAATGGCTAGCCGCAGGCCTGGGCTTGGCGTGTGCCGCCTATGCTGTACATGCGAAAGAGCCAAAGAAGGCGATGTCGCAGTACGGACGCGAGCGCTGGGGGATTGATCGGGGATTTCCAAGCGGGGCGGTCTATGCCATCACGCAAACCCAAGACGGTTACCTTTGGATTGGGACTGAAAAAGGACTGGTTCGGTTCGACGGACTGAATTTTCACCTTTTTCAGAAATCGAATACCGCGACGGGACCGGCCGGTCCAGTTCTGGGCCTGAGTGCTGATTCCGAGAACAACCTCTGGATAACGTTGCAAGCAGGTTTGCTGCGCTACCACGAAGGAAAATTCGAAGATGCCTCGGCTTATTTCAAGTGGCCTGAGACTACAGTAACGGCGATGTGCCGGGGAAAAGACGGCGAAGCAATTTTTGCCGCGCTCCATAACGGCATCGTCAGATCGGGAGCGGGAGGACCTTTGACGCTGGCGTCGATGCCCGCGATGCCGAACTTCCTTGTGCTTTCGATCGCGGAAATGGCAGACGGGAGAATCTTGCTGGGTACGCGCGACACGGGCCTGTTCCAACTAAACGGAGGGCAATACTCGGCAGGTCCCGTTGAGTTGCGGGACCGGAAAATCAACTGTCTTCTTCCCTCTGACAAACAGGAGCTGTGGATCGGCACCGACAATGGTCTCTTGCGATGGAACGGAAAAGAGTTCGTCGACGCCATAATACCGCCTGGCTTGAGCCACGCCCAGATTCTTGCCCTCGGGAAAGATCGCGAGTCGAATACGTGGATTGGCACGGCTGAGGGCCTCTTCAGAATCGACTCTGAAGGAGTACCTTCCCGTGATGAAGAGCGCCGCCCCACGAGTGCCGGCGTCACGGCGATCTTCCAAGATCGGGAAGGCAATGTGTGGACGGGGAGTACGCGAGGCCTTGAGCGGTTTCGCGACACCGTGTTCACCACCTATTCTCTTCCGGAGGGCCTGCCGTCGGAAAGCAACGGACCAGTCTACTTAGATTCCGATGGCCGCACATGGTTCGCTCCTTCCGAGGGTGGACTTTACTGGCTCAAAGAAGGAGTGGTTGGGCGCGTGGAGACCGCCGGGCTGGACGGAGACGTCGTTTATTCCGTGACAGGTGACGGCGGCGAATTGTGGGTGGGCCGGCAGCGCGGCGGGTTGACACATCTGCGGAACCGGGGCGGGACGTGGACGAGCGAGACCTATACGCAAGCACAAGGGCTATCCCAAAACAGCGTTTATGCTGTTCATGAAACCGGTGACGGAACGGTTTGGGCTGCAACATTAAGCGCCGGCGTCAGCAGATGGAAGGACGGCAAATTCTCAAATTTCACATCCGCGGACGGACTCCTGTCCAACTCGGTTGCGGCGATTACGGAAGGCCCTGACGGCACAATGTGGTTTGCGACACCCAAAGGCCTGAGCGCGTTTTCGAATGGGCGCTGGCGGTCTTTTGCCCAAAAGGATGGCTTGCCGTCGGAGGATGTAATCTGTCTCCTCGAAGATTCCACGGGCACGCTTTGGCTCGGCACCGCGAAAGGGCTTGCCTGGATTCGCTCCGGGAGTGTGGGAACGCTCGAAGAGGCGCCCGATTCGCTGCGCGAACCGATCTACGGAATCGAACAGGACCGGAACGGAGGCCTGTGGATAGCAACCGCGAATCGCGTTCTGCGCGTTGATCGCGTCAGACTGCTCCAAGGAAAGGTCAGCGGAGACGATCCTCGCGAATATGGCCCTGCCGACGGCCTGCGGGGCACTGAAGTCGTCAAGCGAAACAGGTCGGTGGTTGCTGATCACCTCGGACGGGTTTGGTTTTCGACGAATCGCGGGATCTCTTTTGTTGATCCTGTTCGCGCCATGGGCAGCTCAGTTCCCACGCTGGTTCACATCGAAGGAATTTCAGCGGATGGCACTGCGATTAACATGGAAGGGGGCATGCGAATCCCCGCGGCGCACCAAAGAGTGACGTTCACCTATGCTGGTTTGAGCTTGTCGGTTCCGGAACGCGTCCGGTTCAAATACAAGCTGGAAGGTTTCGACCGGGACTGGAGCCAGCCAACAGTCGCGCGCGAAGCGACGTACACCAACCTTGGTTCAGACTCGTATCGCTTTCGTGTTATCGCGAGCAATAGCGATGGGCTCTGGAACAGCTCGGAATCGGCGCTTGGGTTCAAGATTGACCCGGCGTTCTGGCAGACTTGGTGGTTCCGGCTTTCCAGCGTGTTGGCATTCGGACTCGCGACCTTGGCGTTCTTGCGGCTTCGGGAGCTCAGGCTGACCAGGCAGATGAATATGCGTTTCGAGGAACGGCTCGCAGAGCGCACGCGCATCGCGCAGGAGCTGCACGATACTTTACTTCAGGGCTTTCTCAGCGCATCCATGCAGCTGCACGTGGCTGACGACCATATCGATGCCGATTCGGCTGCCAAGCCTTTTGTCGGCCGGGTTCTCGAACTCATGGGCCGTGTGATCGATGAGGGGCGAAACGCCGTTCGAGGCCTCCGTCTGCCCAATAGAGAGCCTGAAGATCTCGAGGAGGCATTTGCCGGCATTCAGCAAGAGGTCGGTGCGGCGCAGGAAACTGATTTTCGAGTGGTTGCGGAGGGATCGGCACGGCAGTTGCGCCCTGTGATCCGCGAGGAAGTATATCGCATCGGCCGCGAGGCGCTGGTTAACGCGTTCCGTCACTCCAGCGCGAGCAACGTCGAGGTTGAACTCGAATATGCGCCCAGTCATTTGCGGCTTCTCGTACGCGACAACGGCAGTGGGATCGACCCTCAGGTAATCCAAGCCGGACGCGACGGGCACTGGGGTTTGTCGGGAATGCGCGAGCGCGCAGAAAGAATAGGCGCCAGATTCAGAGTCCTGAGCGCCGCTTCCGCAGGGACGGAAATAGAACTCTCCGTTCCCGGCCATATCGCTTTCGAATTTCCGACTTCCGAAAGCCCGTGGGGATGGCTCACGAAAGTGAGTCCTCGAAAAGCTAGAGAAGCAAAGAAGGGTAAAAGCGAGAAACAAAAATGAGCGAAGAGAAACGCATTCGCGTTTTCAGCGTGGACGACCACCCCTTATTGCGCGAAGGGATCGCCGCCATTATCGACAACCAGCCGGATATGGTGATGGTAGCTCAAGCGGCCAACTCGCAGGACGCTATTCAGCAATTTCGAAAACATCGGCCGGACGTCACACTGATGGACCTTCGACTTCCCGATGACAGCGGCATCGAAACGATGATTGCCATTCGAGCGGAATTTCCCGATGCGCGAATCATCATGCTGACCACGTTTGAAGGCGATGTTGAGATCAAGAATGCCCTGGAGTCGGGAGCCCGGGGCTACGTGCTCAAAAGCATGCCCCCCAAGGAGTTGGTGGAGGTTATCCGCCAAGTCCACGCAGGGAAGAAGCGCATACCTCCGCAGTTGGCGGCTCAGCTTGCTGAACATATGAGCGACGAAGCCCTCACCGAACGTGAGGTCCAGGTGCTGAGTCAAATCGCGGGCGGAAACCGGAATCGAGACATCGCGGAGCAGCTCTTCATCTCCGAAGAAACCGTGAAGGTTCACATCAAGCACATCATGGAGAAGCTGGGGGCAAGCGATCGCACCCAAGCAGTGGCCATCGGCATTCGCCGCGGGATCATCCAACTCTAAGAAACAAATCGGGATCGCCAGTGCCGTGACTTACTGGCTCCCGACCCCGATCTCCCCGAAAGTGGTATTCCCAACCGGTCCTGGAGTGGTACGGAAAAACCATTCCATTTCGTGATGTTTTCTTCCCTTCAATCCTCCAGAGTGGTGGCGTGACGAGGTGGGCAACCAACCGAGCCTCGCACCTGATTGCAAAACCGAAAGGGGAGGGCAAGGTCGTGGCCACCACCGCATGCAGTACGGCGAACATCAGTAACCTCTTCACAAGTCACTCTCGAACGCTATGTGAGGCGAGCCTCGTGTCAGCCGCGAAGAGAGGACATCAAGAAGCTTTCGGAGAACTTTGCCAACGCCACGCGAAGAGGGTGTTCCGCACAATGCTTCGCATCACTAGAAATCGCGAAGATGCGGAAGACGCTGTGCAAGACGCATTCTTGCAGGCCTTCCGTCACCTCGATAATTTTGACGGACGCTCCGCTTTTTCCACCTGGCTCACACGGATCGCAATCAATTCCGCTCTGATGATTCTTCGCAGAAGACGAAACGTGCGCTTCGTTTCCCTGGACGGCCCCGACCATCCAGATGGAGGCGAGACGTATTCCGAAGTAGCGGATCGTGCAGTGGATCCAGAGCGGCGCTACCTGGAAAACGAAAGAGGGAGGATTCTTCGGGACGCAATCCAGACGCTGCGGCCGTCCGCTCGGCGAGTGATCGAGCTCCAGCAGCTGGAAGAACGGTCCATGAGGGAGTCTGCCCAGGCGATGGGCATCACGGTTCCCGCAGCCAAAAGCAGGCTGTTTCACGCCAAGGCGGCGTTGCGTAAATCGCCCAAGCTGAGGCCGTTCACAGCGTGTGAGGAAAGCGATTCAGTTGACTTGCTTATCGCTGCTCAAACCGCAAACCGGCAAGTCAGCGTCGAACTCTAACGAAGCCGTCAGGAGCGCGCACTCAACGCGTGAAAAGGGTACGGCAGCAAGTTATCCAGAAATGCGGGATGACAAATTCTGTCGCTCTGAACCGTTATGGTGCACGCACAGAACCAATCCCTCAGAAGTGGTATGAAAAGATGCCGCAATGTGGGGTTTCAAGGCGCGCGCACGTTTACTTATTGTCGGGATCGCGCACTTGTAATGGCGCGCCAAGGGAGATACGCGCTGCAAAGACTATACTCCACGTTTCCGGGGGGCCGGCCGGGTGTGGGTCTCTTGCTGTTGCGTTCAGCGGTTGGACTCGCTACTTGCGCTGAGGGGATTTCCTATCTCTCCGGTCAGTCCAATCCCACTTCCGAAAAATGGCTGCTTGGTTTGGTGTTGCTTGCGAGCGGTGCGGCCCTCGTGGCGGGATTCCTCACCCCGATCGCGGGGCTCTTGGTGGCCCTATCTTTCCTGGGCATAGCCTTTTCATTGTTTCCCGAGCCTTCTTGGGGTTCGCACGATGCCAGACTCGTGGCTTTTGGAATGATCATTGCGGCTGCTGCGCTCGCGTTACTCGGGCCAGGAGCTTTTTCCTTCGATGGCCGTTTGTTCGGACGCCGCGAAATTGTGATTCCACCCTCATTGCACCCGCCAGAATCCTAACTTCGCGCGGTTCGAGCGCTCGGCGGCATGAATCAACCGAAAGTGGTATTCCGAGTCGCCCCCGGAGTGGTACCTAGGAACCATTCCATCTCGTGATGCGGTCGTGGGTTGGATTTTGCATAGTTTCGCAGCCGCAGAAGGTTGCAAGTGTGGCAGCTGCAGGTTAGAGGATGCGCAAAACCGGGTCCGTGGCTACGATTCGCCGCTGGCTGCCGCCAGCTCCCCGGAGAAGGCGACACCTGCGGCCTAACCTAGCGGAAAACTTCCTTCGCGACCTTCGAGCGGGTACGCACATCGAATGTGACACAAGAACTGGGGACGGACGGCCGGTACGTTTCGGGCAACGTCGGCCTATCAGCGCCAACACCTGGAGGACCACCTGATTTGCGCGCCGAAACGTCGCATGGTCTATTTCAAAGTGAGAGCACGCTGGCGGGGGAGACGATGAACACGCTTTGGAGATACAAGCTGTGGATAGGCGGAGCGCTTTGTTTGCTGGTGGTCGGTCTGGTTATTGGCGCTGTACGCCCGAAGCACGTATCGGGAGCGCAACCTCCGTCTGACGTTCAGCTCGTCGAGGTCGAGCAGAAAGACGTTCCAATTTTTGGCGAGTGGATCGGCACGCTCGACGGATTCACAAACGCCGACGTCAGGGCACAGGTGACGGGTTACCTGCTGCGGCAGGGCTACCAGGAAGGCGCATTCGTCAGGAAGGGTCAACTGCTGTTTGAAATCGATCCGCGGCCCTTTCAGGCCGTGCTCGACCAGGCGCAAGGACAGCTGGCACAGGCCGAGGCCCAACTCGCCAATGCCGAAGCAGTTCAAGGGCGAACTGAACTTGACGTCAACCGCTACACCCCTCTGGCGCGGGAGGAGGCTGCGAGCCAGCAGGATCTGGACAACGCCGTCCAGAACAACCTGGCAGCGAAGGCAACAGTGGCCACGGCCCAGGCTCAAATTAGGACGGCTGAGGCAGCCGTTGAAACCGCCAAGATTAACCTCGATTTCACTCGTCTCATTGCACCGATCGATGGCATCGCTGGGCAGGCCCAGCTTCAAGTCGGCGCCCTGGTGAATCCAAGCAGCGGGCCCGTGACCTCCGTATCCACCGTCGACCCCATCAAAGTTTATTTCACGGTCAGCGAGCAGGAATACCTCGATTGGAACAAACGGTTCCCGACCGAGACATCTCGGCTAGCTGCTGACAAGAGTCTGCGCCTCCAACTGATCTTGGCTGATGACTCCACTTATCCACGTGACGGGACTTTCTACTTTGCGGACCGCCAGGTAGATCAGAACACCGGCGCGATTCGCCTTGCTGGGCTGTTTCCGAATCCCGGAAATATTCTGCGTCCAGGCGGCTACGGCAAAGTTCGCACGGCCGTCCGAGTCGAGCATGACGCCTTACTCGTACCTCAGCGCGCGGTCTCGGAACTGCAAGGGGCCTATCAAGTTGCCGTCGTGGACAACGAAAACAAAGTGAGCATCCGGACGGTCGCAGTCGGCGACCGTGTTGGCAGCCAGTGGATTATCACCGACGGACTGAAACCGGGGGACCGCGTGGTGGCCGAGGGAGTGCAGAAGGTGCGTCCCGGTGCGCAGGTTAACCCAAAGCCGTACGTCCCGGTTGCCGCGACGCCAGAGGCAAGGTAGAGCCATGTCAAAATTCTTCATCAACCGTCCCATCGTCGCCATGGTGATCTCGATCGCCATGGTCATTCTCGGCACGATCACCATCATTAGCTTGCCCGTCGCCCAATTTCCGAATATTGCCCCGCCTGAGATTCAGATCCAGGCAGTGTACGTCGGGGCGGATGCCCAAACGCTCGAGCAATCGGTCGCTACGCCGATCGAACAGCAAATGAGCGGCGTGGATAACATGAACTACATGTATTCGTTGAATGCCACGGCCAATGGCGGCATGACCATGATTGTGGATTTCGACGTTAAGACGGATCCGAACACAGACCAAATCCTGGCCCAGTCGAGGGAGACGCAAGCGGCTTCGCAACTCCCTGCCGATGTCAACAACTACGGAATCACCGTCCAAAAGTCCGTCACTTCACCGCTGATGCTGATCACGCTGTACTCACCGAACGGAACCTACGACGCGTCGTTCCTGGCCAACTACGCGTATATCAATATTCGAGATCCGTTGACGCGTTCCATCGGCATCGGCAACGTGCAGATCTTCGGCGCCGGCCAATACGCCATGCGATTGTGGGTGAAGCCGGACCAATTGGGCAAGCTGGGTATCACCGTTACCGACATCATCAACGCAATCCAAACGCAGAACACCGTGAACCCCGCGGGACAAGTAGGGGGCGAGCCGGTCCCCAAAGGCCAGGAGTACACCTACTCCGTTCGCGCGCAAGGCCGATTGGTTTCCGCGGATGATTTCGGACAGATCGTGGTCCGCGAGACGCCGGATGGCGGCGTGGTTCGGGTGAAGGATGTGGCGCGCGTGGAACTCGGCTCGCAGGACTACTCGGTGATGGGCCGGTTGAACGGCAAGCCCGGAGCGATCATCGCCGTTTACCAATTGCCGGGCTCCAACGCCGTGGAAGCGGCGAACGGCGTTAAGAAACTGATCGCGGGAATGAAGCAGAGATTCCCGCAGGACATGGATTACGTTGTTTCGTTGGATACCACCAAGGCGGTGACGTCCGGAATCAAGGAGATTGTCGAGACGCTACTGATCGCGATTGTGCTGGTAATCCTGGTCGTTTACGTTTTCCTGCAAAGTTGGCGGGCCACGCTGATCCCGATGTTGGCAGTGCCAGTCGCGTTGATCGGAACATTCATCTTTTTCCCGTTGTTCGGCTTTTCGATCAACACGCTTTCCCTGTTGGGGCTGGTGCTGGCCATTGGATTGGTGGTCGACGACGCCATCGTCGTCGTCGAGGGCGTCGGCCGCCATATCGAGGACGGACTCTCCCCCAAAGAAGCGGCCCTCAAGGCGATGGACGAGTTGACCGGGCCGGTGGTTGGAATCGCGCTGGTGCTCTCCGCCGTATTCGTTCCGACGGCCTTCATTCCCGGAATCACGGGGCGTCTCTATCAGCAATTTGCGGTCACGATCGCCATTTCCGTCTTACTTTCCGCTTTCAACGCCCTCACGCTCAGTCCTGCTCTCTCGGCTCTTTTGCTCCGGCCGAAAAAGGAGAGCAAGGGGCTCCTGGGAAGGTCTTTTGCGTGGTTCAACCGGGTCTTCGCAAGCGGGACAAACGGCTATGTG
>Ga0070761_10002466_pt1 | contig 11323 bp, 10 predicted proteins | sample HubBroMetageREF1_FD_66724 | JGI IMG/M metagenome (GOLD analysis project Ga0070761, IMG submission 66724) | Reference soil microbial communities from the Hubbard Brook experimental Forest, New Hampshire, USA - Hubbard Brook CCASE Soil... | ecosystem: Environmental > Terrestrial > Soil >...
AACAAAAAACCCACCAACCAGTGTTTCTGGCGGGTGGGGCTTGGAAACTTAAAGTTGGATCAAGACTTAAGTCCCAAATCTCCTATCGCCAGACTGGTGCGCCATACAACATGCGCAACAAGCGCATGGACAACACCGCATCTGGCAACAATTCAACATGCAAATAACACCTTACCGGACTTCGCCTTCACCGTCAATCGTTAATGACGGCGCGGGTGCCTACATCAGATTCGTGTAAGCGGAATGCGGTTCAATCTGCCTTTAATTCGCACATCGTCCGATAACCAATCCGTTCCAGCGCAGTCCAACACTTGCTAGTGGCCCAGCACGGTTCTCCGAACGTTCGCTTGTGGGATTTGCATGCAGCAAGCTGCTGCCCGCAGAGCGAATTCGGACGCGGGGCTGCGTCGAAAAAGAAAAGTTGTCAGGCCACGCCCGCGGCGTTATGCTGCGGGCGAATCCCCGGGTTACCGCCGGGGCTTGGAACCAACCCAGTCCAGAAAAACCGTTAGCGGCAATCCAAAACCACCGTCCACAACGTAGTAAAAGCAGGTGTGGTTGTAGTCCAAACTCACAGGAGGTAATTCGGGAAAATGACAAAGTCAAAGAAGGCCCTAATCGCTGGCGCAGCGCTCGCAGGCTTGCTCGCCGGTACCACCACAACGATCCAGGCGTCCAACCTTCTCTCCGGCATGCATTCCGCAACCCAGTCCGATCAGGCCCCAGCGGACAAAAAGGTGAAGGAAAAGCATGCTTGCAAGGGTCAGAACTCCTGCAAGGGCAAGGGCGGATGTAAATCGAGCGACAATGGCTGCAAAGGCAAGAACTCTTGCAAGGGCAAGGGCGGCTGCGCAACCGACGGCTCGAAGATGCCCGACTAACACTCGCCACATCGGCGATCGCTTCGCGTATCAACGGTCTGGTGTTGAGGGCCGGCACTTCTTGATCGGCCCTCAACACTTTTCCGCATCATCTTTTCGCTTCATCCAACGGAGTGGGGAATGCCTGCCAATCGGTTTAACGGCCACACGGATTACGGGATCGGAATCGGTCTGCGTTCGCCGCACTACCATCACATTCTGACGCGCAAGCCCGTCGTGGATTGGTTCGAAATCATATCTGAGAATTTCATGATTGATGGCGGACGCCCGCTGCGCATTCTGGATCAAATTCTGGAACAGTATAAAGTAGTGCAACACGGCGTCTCGATGTACTTCGGTTCGGCCGAACGTCCCAATCGCGAGCATCTACGGCGCTTGAAAACTTTAGTCCAGCGCACGAAAACTCCCTGGCTTTCCGACCATTTGTGCTGGGGCAGCGTGGATGGCCGCTACACGCACGACTTGCTGCCCATGCCCTACACTTTTGAAGCGGCGCGCATCACCGCGCAGAAAATCCGCGAAGTGCGCGATTTCATCGAGATTCCCGTGGCTGTCGAGAACGTCAGCAGTTACGCCGAATTTCACGTTTCGGAAATGACCGAATGGGAATTCCTGAACGAAGTTGCCGAGCGCGCCGATTGCGGCATCCTTCTGGACGTAAACAATATTTACGTTTCGTCGCAGAATCACAGCTTCGATCCGTTCACTTACGTCAACAGCGTCCCGGCGGAACGCGTCGCGCAAATTCACATCGCCGGACATTCGAAATATCGCAAGTACATCCTCGATACGCACGATCATCCGGTGATTGATCCCGTCTGGAAACTGTACGGGCGGGCGATTGAACGCCTGGGCCACACCGCTACCCTGCTCGAATGGGACGACAGCATTCCTTCGTTCGACGAAGTGCATGACGAAGCGCTGAAGGCGAATCGCTTCCTCGCCAGCGCCTCACTCGCGGCCGCCGTATGAAACTCCTCAGCCTGCAGCGCCGCATGGCTCGCGCCGTCATGACGCCGCTGACGAGCTCCGAACGCATGCGTTCGGTCGCACCCGATGGCCGCTCGATGCGCGCCGTCGCATCGCAAATCATCAAGCCGAACGACCGCATGACTTCTTTTGAGCGCCTGGAAATTTATAATCGCCAATACTGGTTCCGCGTGCTTTCCGCTTTCGCCGAAGATTTTCCGGGTGTGCGCGCAGTGCTGGGCGGCCGCCGCTTCGACGCCATGGCCAAGGCGTATCTGATCGATTGCCCCTCGCAATCATTCACGTTGCGCAATCTTGGTTCGCGCCTCGTGATCTGGCTGCAAAAGCATCCGAGCTGGGCCGGCGAGCGGCAGAATCTGGCATTGGATATGGTGCGTCTGGAATGGGCCGATATCGAAGCGTTTGATGGCCTGCGGGAACCGTCGCTCAAGCCCGAAGATCTCGCGGGCGTGAATCCCGCCAAGCTGCGTCTGCATTTGCAGCCTTACGTCAGCCTGCTCGCGCTGCGCTATCCGGTGGATGAGTTGCTGCTGGAGGTTCGCAAGGATTCGGACGATCTGGACGTCGCCAGCAACACTTTCAACGAGCGGCACAAGCGTAAACGCGTCAGCGCCGCGGCGAAACTGAAGCCGAGCCCTATTTTCCTGGCCGTGCATCGCCTGGACGAAGACGTATATTTCCGCCGCCTCGACCGTGAAGAATTCGCCATTCTCTTCGCCCTCCATGCTGGGAAATCCCTGAACGCTGCCATCGAATCGGCCTTGCGCAGCTCGCCGATCGCTGTGGTCGACCGCGCTGCGCATGTTGAAAAATGGTTTCACACCTGGTCGGCGCTCGGCTGGTTCTGCCGTCTGGAAAAATCCCCGAAAAATGAAAAGGCCGCGTCGCGTTAGGCGCCGGCCGGAAGAGAGCGCCTCACTCCATGAGCAAACCTGGCAATCAGTTTCTGCGCATGTACGACGGATTCGTGAAAGTGATCTCGAGCCTGCAGTCCCCATTTTTATTGCTCATCCGCGTGTACTGGGGCTGGCAGCTTTCGCAGAATGGCTGGGCAAAATTGCACAACCTGTCGCACGTCACCGAATTTTTCGCCAGCCTCGGATTGCCTGCGCCGCATGCCACGGCTACTTTCGTCTCATCATTCGAATTCGTTTGCGGAATTCTGCTGGCGCTTGGCTTGCTCACGCGCATCGCGGCCCTCGGCCTGGTGATAGACATGTTCACGGCGTATTGGACCGCGGATCATGCGGCGCTGCTCGCTTTCATCTCCGATCCCGACAAATTCCAGAATGCTGCTTCATTCATTTACCTTTTCGTGGGCCTGCTGATTCTGATTTTCGGCGCCGGCCAGATTTCGCTGGATCATCTGCTGGATCGAGGCGTGCGAAAAGCGCTGCGCGGCGGTGCAGGTTCGTCCTTGGCTTAATTCCTGTCGAGTCGCACAATGGGGTATGGACGGTGGCCCGGTGCGACCAGTTCGAATTCGGCGAGGATCGCGACTCGCCAGGATTTTCTGTCCGGCGATTCTCGCTGTGTTGATTGTGTGGCTCGCCGCCACTGCTTTTCCTGCTGACGAAATGACCTCCACGATTCTCATCGGCAACTCGCGCATTGACGTCAACATCGAGTCCGGCTCGATGCAGGCCAGCAAAGAAGATTTGATGAAGTGGGTGCGCTGGGCCGCCGAATCCGTCAGCGCGTACTACGGCCGCTTCCCCGTTCCGCAGCTTTTGCTCCGAATCGTGCCGTCCGAAGGAAAAGGTGTGCGCGGCGGCCGCACTTTTGGCCGCGACAACGGCGGCTTCATCACCATTCACGTGGGCAAGGACGCGCAGTTCTCCGATCTCGCCAGCGATTGGATGCTAACGCACGAGATGGTCCATCTCTCCTTCCCTTCCGTCGCTGAAAATCATCATTGGATCGAAGAAGGCATCGCCACGTATGTAGAACCCATCGCGCGCGTCCGCGCCGGCCATTTCGACGCGAATCAAATGTGGTTTGAAGTCGTGCGCGACCTGCATCAAGGCCTACCCGCCGCCGGCGACGAGGGCCTGGACCACACGCACACCTGGGGACGCACGTATTGGGGCGGCGCGCTTTTCTGTTTCCTTGCGGACATCGAAATCCATCGCGAGACTGGAAACAAAAAAGGGCTGGAAGACGCTCTGCGCGGAATCTTGAATGCGGGCGGCGACATTCGCTACGACTGGGAGCTGGAAAAAGCGCTCACCGTCGGCGATCAGGCCACGGGCGTCCCGGTGCTGCAGAATCTGTACGCAAAGATGAAGGACCGGCCCTACAACGTGGATCTCCCAGCGCTGTGGTCAGAACTGGGAATCGAACGCGACGGCAACGCGGTGAAGTTTCTCGATACCGCGCCGCTGGCCAAAACCCGCGAAGAGATCACCTATGGTTCAGCTGGCCCTTCGCTGAAGCCTGCGGCTGCCGCATCGAACAATTCCGCAATTTTCGCAGGCCGCACGACTACGCGGTTCCCGCCCGACAAATCAAACGGCAAATCCAGCGACTGAATCAGTCGCCGCGACCACTCGCTCGCGTCAATCGTCGGACGGTTCAGCCACTACTCGCGCTCCGTTGCGGAATCTTTCCAGCGCTGCCAGGATTGCCGGGCCGTACATTTCCGTCTTGCGCTCGCCGAATCCCGAAACCTTGCGAATATCCGCCAGTGAACGCGGCTGCACCTGGCACAAATGATCGAGCGACGTATCGTGCATGATGATAAAGGCCGCGATATTCATCTTGTTCGACACGACCCGCCGCCACTCGCGCATATATTCGCGAAGCTCCGGATCAACGCCGGATGCAATTTTTGCGCTAGCGCCCGAACCCTTGCGCTTGCCCGCCGATCCCCACCAGCCTGAGCCCGGCGTGCTGGCCGCAGCAGCCGATGCGCTCACAGGCAAATCATTCTGCTGGCTCGGGCGCAGACCGCGCGTGAACGTTATCGATGCCGCCGCGGCAAATGATTGCGCGTGCGCAACCGACGAAGGCCTCGAAGACTTCCCGCGCCGCTTTGACTTTGGCGCCGGAACCGGCGCGTTCAGCCACTCGATTTCGCAGCCGCACACGTCGCAAGCTCCACACGTTGCCCACTTCGGGCTTTCGCCAAAATGCACACAAATCTGCCGATGCCGGCAACCCGCGGATTCCACAAAATTGCGAATAATGTGATACCGCTGCCAGCCTCGTTCCCGTTCCTGTGGGTCGGTGAGCTGTTCTATGAAATGCGTCAGCAACCCAACGTCTTTTTTCTGCCACAACATCACGCAATCAGCCGGCAGGCCATCTCGTCCCGCGCGTCCTGCCTCCTGATAATACTGTTCGATGGATTTCGGCAGCGAGAGATGGATCACCGCGCGGACCGCGGCCTTATTGATGCCCAGACCGAACGCCACGGTGCCCACCAGCACCGGCACTTCGTCAGACATCCACTTTTCCTGATTACGGCGTCGCGTGGCATTGTCCATCTTGCCGTGATAACCGATCGCGCCAATTCCCGCGTCCGCAAGTAACGCCAGCGTCTCCTCCACGCGCTTGATCGTCGGCGCATACACGATCACGTTGCTGCCGGAATAATTTCGCAGCGCGCGCACCAGCAAATAGGACTGCATTTGCCCGCTGCACTCCTTTACTACGTAACGAAGATTCGCGCGGTGAAAGCTCGCAATGTACTTGTGCGGCTCGCGCAAGGAAAGCTGCTCGATAATGTCATGTCTTACCTGCCGCGTGGCGCTCGCCGTGAACGCAGCAATCGGCCGATCCGGAAAATGCCGCCGCAGCGAACTCAGCTGCCGGTATTCGGGACGGAACTCGTGCCCCCATTCCGAAATGCAGTGCGCTTCATCAATTGCAAAAAGCGAAACCGGCACGCGTTGCAGCCAGTCGATGGTGTCCGCCCGCGCCAATCGTTCCGGCGAAAGATACAGCAGGCGATAACGCCCGGCGATCGCTTCGCGCAAAATCTCAGACTGCTCGGTCGCCGTAAGCGTGCTATTCAGCAGCGCCGCTGGAATTCCCATTTGCCCAAGCTGCGCCACCTGGTCCTGCATCAGCGCGATCAATGGCGAGACCACCACCACCGTGCGCTCCGCCAGCAGCGCCGCCGGCAACTGGTAGCACAACGATTTTCCACCGCCTGTGGGCATCACCACGCATGCGTCCTGCCCGCCGAGCAAGCTGCGCACAATGCGCTCCTGCATCGGACGAAACGAATCGTAGCCCCAGTAGCGCCGCAACGCTCCGAGCAATTCCGGCGCGGGATGTTCCATGGCAGGACGTGCAGAGGCCGAGTGCATCAGACCAGTATAGATTCACAGCCACGAGCCGGTCTATCGGTATGACTCGCGCGGCCAAGCACGGTTAATGTCACAGTAGTGCAATTTGTCTTATAATCTAGCCACTATGGACTCGACGCTTGAACGCCCAGCTTCAGGCTCCAGCCGTCAACTTCTGCGCCACGCCGTCGCCACGCTCGCCTATCGCGGCGGAAAAGTGCTGCGAGGCGCTCCACCAGGTTTCGCCGAATACCGCGCTGGCGACACCGCGCGCGCCTGCGGCCAGATCCTCGCCCATTTGGGAGATCTGCTCGATTGGGCGCTCACGCAAGCCAACGGCAAACAGGATTGGCACGATTCCCCGCCGCTTAGCTGGGACGAGGGAACCAAGCGCTTCTTCGCATCCTTAAAAGCGCTCGATGATTTTCTAGCTTCGGATGCCGAGCTTTCCTGCCAGCCAGAGAAACTTTTCCAGGGCGCGATTGCCGATTCCTTCACGCATGTGGGCCAACTGGCGATGCTGCGCCGCCTGGCCGGCGCGCCGATCCGCGGCGAAAACTACGCGCAGGCGGAAATCGTTGCAGGCCGAGTCGGCGCGAACCAAACTGCACCGCGCCGCGAATTCGATTAATGCAGATTTCGTACGCAGGATTTCTAATCAGGAAATTAAGTCAGAATGGCGTGGCAGGAAAATCCAGGCGTGGGCTCGCAACCGCTCCGAGAGGCTAGAACCTCAAACAAAAAAAGGAACCGGGAGGACTAGGCTGAGGGACCCGAGCCTCCCGGCATTCTCACCCATCTCCGCAGGGTCTGGGTAAGAAACTTGTTATGCTGCTGATTCGCTGCTGCGCATGAACTCGTATCGTTCGATCGCCGCTGCCACTCCCACTTCGCCCGAATTTTCGGGACTGGTCCGCAATACACGCCCGAGACACCGGACGCGCACAGGACCCGCTTGAGTTAGTTCATGCGGCAAGGTCATGACGATCTCGACCGGTGCGCCGCTCCTCAACCCTTTGGGCAAGTGAAAGTAGAGACCGCGGGAACTAACTTCCCGCGATTCCGTGGCAGCTTCGCCAACGACGCTCTCGTCAGTCCAGCGAACGGTCAGCGGAAGCCGCATTAAAAATCGCCGCGTTGCACGTCGCTCTTTTAAAGCCACAGGACACTACCTCCCTAAGTACGCATGTAGAGTAGGGCCGGTGCGCCTGAGAACCAATAGAGCTAAAGCCTCAATTCTGGTATCCCAAATTGGTACACAAGTACTAGTCCTATCGGTTCTAACTTACAGAAAAATAAGGGATTTCCAGGAGAGTCCTATTGTCAGTCTTCTTTCGGAGCTTTGCGGAATGCATGCAGTGTGTCGGCGAGTGTAAGGATGCCTTCCAGCTTCGCTAGGTCTGCGCGGCTAGCGACGGGCAGGACCGGCCAATCGCCCATCACCTGCAGCGCTTCGGCCAGGCTCTGGTCGCGGAACAGGTATGGAACCGGGCCCCTGGATTTGGCGTGGATAGGGGTCGTCGTGCGGGCCGCGTCGGGCGCCAGGCGCATCACGTCATCGCGGTCCAGCAGCCACCACTCTCCCGGACGCATGCGCAGCAGCAACGCCGCCTGCGGGTTCGTTTCGGCGCGCTTGGCGACCTCCACAATGTGGTCTCCCGGTTCGGCCACCAGCACGCCGTCCGTCCGCATCGCATCCTCCACCACGAAGGACGTCATCTCACGGCGCTCTTCAATCGAGGGCAGCACCAAGCCATCCTGCCGCGCCAACAGATCGAACAACGGTAGCTTTTGATACGCTCGCGAAATTCCATACGCGATCATCGTGGAAATAATTACCGGCAGAATCGCCGTGTAGTTCCCGGAAAGTTCGATAACCATGAAAACGGAAGTGATCGGCGTGCGCAGAAATCCCGCGAACAACGTTCCGATTCCCACCAGCGCGAATGTGCCGATCGTTGCAGTAAGCGCGGGGAAAAAATGATGCTCGATGGAACCCACCGCGCCGCCCAGCATCGCCCCGATGAAAATTGTAGGCGCAAATAGGCCGCCCGGCGTGCCGCTCAGAAACGAAAATCCCGTGACGAGCAGCTTTAGTGCGGCCAGCAGCAAAAGCAATTGCCATACAAATTGCCCGTGCATGCCTTGGTCTACGATGGCATATCCCGCGCCCATCACCTGCGGGAAGCGAATGCCGATCAATCCGATCAGCAATCCCGCGGCAGCCGGTTGCAAATATTGCGTCCACTGCGGAAGTGCCTGCATCTTGGGCCGCGCGTAGACGATCCACTTCAGCAGCACCAACGAAGCAGCGCCGCCGGCCACGCCCAGCGCCGCGTACGCCAGAATTTCTCCCGGTCCTGCCAGACGAAACGGCGGGACGCGGAACAGCGAGTCCGGTCCCAGGAACGAGCGCATGGTCACGACGCTGGAAACGGCCGCCAGCACGATCGCTCCCAGCACTCCGGCGCTCCACGTTCCGATCACTTCTTCAATCACGAACAGCACGGCCGAAATCGGCGCGTTGAACGCCGCAGCCAGGCCTGCCGCGGTGCCCACCGGCGCGATCAACCGCACTTTTTCCTGCGACAACCGCAAACTGCGGCCAATCAGCGAAGCGATTCCGGCACCCATCAGCAGCGAAGGATCTTCCGGCCCCAGCGATTGGCCGCTGCCGATGGCCAACGCGCAGGCCACAAATTTTCCGATCACCGTCCTGAACGGCACGTAACCATCCGAAATGTACATCGCTGATTTGACCTGATTCACTCCGCTGCCCCGGACCCGCGGAAACACATGAATCGCTAACAGCGCCACTACGATGCCCGCGATGACTGGAGCCACCACCACGCGGGGAAACGATGGAGACAGCGACGGGCCCAGCAACGTGATCTGCGTCCATTCAATCGCCAGCCGGAAGCAGACCACAACCAGTCCGGAAAAAATCCCGATGATCACCGCGAGCAGCAGGAAGAAGCGGTCTTCGCGCAGCGTGAAAACCGCGTGCATCCACGATTCCCAACGCGCGCGGAAATGTCTCCGCTCATCTGGCGCGCCAATAGCAGCGGGCACGGTGGGCGCGACCGCTTCGGGCGGGGATGTCACTGGAAGAATGGGCGCCTCGCTCACCGGTTCACCACCGACCGGCTGCGGCCCAGTAACCAGAGCGCGCGATCATCGCTCTGCGGTTCCCCGCAGGCTGCGGCTGCGGCATTTTCCACGCTGAAGACGTATGCCATCGCGGCGTCCAGCCGATCTGGAAAGCGCTCCAGGTATCGCGGAGTCCAGTCCTGCTGCAATTCTCTGCTCTGTTGGTAGACGCGCTGCAGCTCTGTCCTTGGTGGAGTCTGCTCCAGCGATTGGCCGGTTTGGCGCGCGCAATTCTCCACTCGTGTTTGCACCAGCGCCAGTGCATTCGCCGCGCGCTGCGCCCGCACCTCGGCCGAAAGTCCAGACAAGAACGGATCGGCCACCAGTATCCGCCGCGTCATGTCGAACAGGTTCAGCAGATCCGGTTGTTCGCGCCTCTCGCGCGGCAGCCGGTCGAAAAATTGCATCGCCGTTACGTATTGCCCCAGCTCAAACGCCGCCTGGCCCGCGCCCGCCAGGCAATCTTCAGCATTCGGATCTCCAGCCAACAGAGTGCGATAGGCTTCCAGCGCGCGATTCCATTGCTGCGTGCGCAGCAGCAGTTGCGCCACGATTGTCAGGCGCACGGCATCGTCCGCGGGCGTATTCTGCGCCAGCGCGATCACTTCCGGCGCTGCCTGTTTCACCTGGCCGCGATTCAGCAGAGTTTCGCAAAGTTCCCGGCGCACCTGCCAACGCATGGCGATCGGATCGCTGGCCCACTCGCTGTAAATCGCGCCCTGATAATAACGCATGGCATCCGCCATCGTATTGTTGCGCGCCGCGATGCGCGCCAGTTCCAGGTTTATCTCTCCGCTGCCAGGGGATTCGGAAAGAAGATTCAGCAGGTAAGAACGCGCTTCGTCGTCGCGCCCGGCCGCAGCCAGGGCTCTCGCCAGATGAAATTGAAACAGTGGATTGGTGGGATTGTAGGCCAGCGCATTGCGGTAATCCGTCAGAGCCAGCTTAAAGTGCGCAGCCTGGGCCTGCCCCGCCAGCTGCTGCGCAGCCCGCTCGTCCGCTTCGCCTTGCGCGAACATGGCATCCGCCAGCGTATGTACTTTTTTGTGGTACAGCCGCGAGAACAACGCCGTCAGCGCCAACATCACCATCAGCGCCAGCACGCAAAGCAGCAGCACCAACTCACGCGAAAGGGCGCGCGGAGATTCCTCGTTCATTATGCTCGGACTTGCTGCACTCATCCGTGATTTGTTAAGCCAAGGAATATTCTAAACGCTTTTCACGCGGAAAGGGTTGCGAGCCGAAAAAATTACGAAGGTTCGAAACGGCGGATCCCAGCAGCAGAACGAGAAACAGGAACAAGAAAGGGAGTGGCAGCGCGCAAACCACCCGCGCTTGGCGGTTACGTCTGGTCAATCAACCGGTGATGGATGGCGTACAACGCAAGTTCCAAACGATCGGAAACGCCCAGCTTATCGAAAATATTGTGCAGATGATTTTTCACCGTCTGCTCACTGATGAAAAGTTTCTCGCCGATCTCGCGGTTGCGGAAACCCTGCGCCACCAGCTGCACGATTTCTTTTTCGCGGTCGCTCAATAGCGGTTTTTCCCGCCGCTGCCCCGATTCGGCGGATTTCTTGAACGCGTCAATCACTTCCGCCGTCATCCGGTTATCCAGCCAGATTTCGCCGTCGGACACCTTGCGGATGCTCTTCACCAGCAGATCGCTCGCCGATTGCTTCAGCACCACGCCGCGCGCTCCCAGGCGCATCGCGCGCACTACGTCGCGATCGTCCTCCGCCGCCGTCAGCACGATCACGCGCGTGGGCAGCGAATCGAAATTCACCTCTTCCAGCACGCCCAGGCCATCCTTTTCAGGCATGCGCAGATCCAGCAGCAGGATGTCTGGTTTCAACTTGGTGAGCATCTTGATGCATTCCACGCCATTCGAGGCTTCCCCAACGATTTGAATCTCGTCGGCAGCCTCCAATAGCTTGCGCAAGCCATCACGGAAAATGGCATGGTCGTCCGCGACCAGGATGCGAATCACCTGTTTTGCTTTCGTCA
>Ga0070761_10002467_pt1 | contig 11322 bp, 6 predicted proteins | sample HubBroMetageREF1_FD_66724 | JGI IMG/M metagenome (GOLD analysis project Ga0070761, IMG submission 66724) | Reference soil microbial communities from the Hubbard Brook experimental Forest, New Hampshire, USA - Hubbard Brook CCASE Soil... | ecosystem: Environmental > Terrestrial > Soil > Temperate...
CGCTCGCGTCCACGACGATTACATCTGGATTCGGATTAACCTGAGCATTCAACTTGCACACACCTGAGGTCAGCGTCGCGAAGATAAAGGCGAACGTCCAGACTCGATAAGATTTCCGCATCAAGCACCTTAGCAGATGGAAGTCAGGCCAGAATTGTAACTGAACATTGGGATCCAGCGATTGGGCTGAAGTTCACGCGGCGCTGGCCCCGTAGCCCGCGCGGGTTGTGCGAACGTGGGCAACCGGTTTTTCATGCAGCAGCAACTCCGTGGCTTGGACGCGCGGATCGCTGTGGAACCACCGCTGCACGACGCCATCAAGAAGATAATTGGCAATCGAGAGCAAGCTCATGCCCTGGTGATGAGCCATCCAGCAACGTACCAGTTCATAGCGATGATGCTTGGAATGATGGCGAGAAGCGCCGAAATCCGCGGACTCATAGAATCCGTACGCGCCCAACCATCCGTCGCGACTCATTCGGTGCAAATTCTTAAGCGCGTCCGCGGCACACACATGCAGCGCCAGGAAAGTTGAGTAGGGAGAAATGACGAGCGCATTCAGCTCATGATTGCTCAGCGCCAGGCTTGGAATTCCAAAAGCATAGTATTGATAGTTGCCGGCCTCATCCATTCGGAAATACGCCGACTCCGAAATACCCCATGGAACGCGCCTGCTCGCTGCATATGCCTGTTGCGATCGAACTGCCCCGCTGGCTGAACGCTCCAACAGGGTGTTGGGGTATGTGCGCATCCAGACAAGCGGCATCAAATACTCGAACATGGTTCCAGTCCACGAGAGCAGAACGGGGCGGCCCTGGTCGACCGTATGGGCACGGCCGAGCATGAACCAGCTTTCCTGGCGTATGTCGTCCTTGGCAATCGCGGTAAATACGGCCGTGCGCGACTCCGTGGCGAGCAAGTCGTAACATGCCTGATGGACCTGTTGAGACTTTACGTCGAATCCGACCGACAAGAGCTTGCGCCGGTTCAGAAGAAAACGGAAATCCATTTCATTGGCAAATTTGCCCGCGTTCGTCGCAATCGTCTGGAGATCCTCGATCAGGAGAACTGCATTCGAGCGCGCTTCGGGAAGCAAAGCTTCGAGACGCTGAAACAACGCAAGCTGTTCTCCGGTGCTCCCTGCCGAACGCGAAACGAAACGGAGGCGGACCCCCAGATTGTCGATAAAGCTCGGCACTCGATCAAGAGCGGGAAGATCCGGTGCGGAATTCGAGTTGATGGCAAGCTTCTCCCACAATGACGCAAACTCCGGGAGCAGCCACGGAGCGTAGGCGCTCACCGTCTGCTTTACGCTTTCAATCCGCGAGCGCGCCTGATCCGCAAACCATTGCGCGTCTTTTGAATGCTTGGATTGGCTGGATTCCGTATGGATCTCTCGCAGAATTGACTCGGACGTATTCAACAAATACGGCAGCCACTTCTCTTTCTTAACATCCTTCTGAAACGCGGACAAACTTTTGCGCGGAAATGCGTGCACATCGACCAAAACGCGAAGATAATCGCGCAACCCATCGGATATGCAGCTCTGCAATATGGGACGGCTCAGAAGATCCAAACATCCCTGCTGAAGCGTCCACAGAGAAGCTAGCAGATTTCCGCTGTCGACAGCAGAGACCAGTTCCGGCTCTAACGGATTCAGCGTTCGAGTGTCGTACCAGTTGAGGAGGTGGCCGCGATATCGCCGTAATTGTGAAATCGTAGCCAAAGTTCGCCTGGTCTGCAGCGCAAACTCGGGGACGGTAAGATAACCAAACTCGCAGGCGACCTGCCGCGCGTTAAGAAGAAGACCGAGGTTGGTAGGCGAAATGCGCGCTGCAATGGCGGGTGGTTCTTCCTGCACATTATCCGGTAGCAGCCAGTTGTGTTCTTCCGTGCTGAACTCATCGAAGTATCGCCAGGTACGGAGCGCGGAACGGCGAAGCAGGAGCTCATCTTTTTCGGGCACCGGGCTGCGCAAGGCGCGGGGCGGGCGGTTCAGCCACCGCGACAATAGCTTACTGCTTGCCCAAAGCAGAAGAATCGGCAACGCGGCCGGAAGCGCGCGGGGCCGGACATACCACACTAAAACGCCTAACCCGAGTGCAAGCGCGGGCGTCCAATCCAAATAAATATCGAGCGTCGTTCGGCTGGACTTCCCGGTCTCCGCTTCTGCCGCGGTTTCCCATTGCAAGAGCCGTTGCCGGGTTACGATGCGACGTACAAGGGTTCGCACTACCGCATCGAGCGAGAGCAACATTTGGTGGGCGAGAAAAGTCAGACTCAGTAAGACATTGATGTTCGCGGCAAAAAGCCCGTCGACGGCATCGCGAGCAATTTCAGATTTTTCCTTGATCGCGGCGCGAACCAACTCAAACACGAACTGGCACCACGCTGGCACAAACAAAATGGCCAGGGTGGCGAGCGTCCAATAAACGGGGGATCTGGGCAGCACCACCCAGCCGAGGACGAACAATAATAAAGTAGCTGGTTCGACCAGGCTGCGGCGAAGGTTGTCCAGAATCTTCCACTGGGCAGTGATCGAAACTGGATTGGGGACGCGTTGCCCCGATTCATCCAGCACCCGGGGCAGCAGCCATCCCGCAATCTGCCAGTCTCCTCGCAGCCAGCGGTGTTTGCGACGATTGTAGGCGCTGTAATGAGATGGGTAACTTTCAATTACTTCGATGTCGCTAGCCAGGCCGGCCCGTGCGTACGCGCCTTCGATGAGATCATGACTCAGCAGGGCATTGCGCGGGAAACGACGATCGAGTACTTGCCGTATCGTGTCTACTTCGTAAATTCCTTTTCCGGCGAAGATGCCTTCACCATAAAGATCCTGATACACATCGGAAATCGCTCGCGTGTAAATATCGAATCCGGTTTCCCCGGAATAAATGTTGGCCAGCCGGGAGCGCGCGGTACTTTGAACGCTCACACCCACACGCGGCTGCAAAATGCCGTAGCCAGCTACGACGATGTTCTTTTCCGGATCGATGATCGCCTGGTTTAAGGGATGGGCCAGCGCCCCCACCATGCGTTGCGCGGACCCTCGAGGCAACTCAGTGTCGGAGTCGAGCGTAATTACAAAACGAACCCGTGGCAGGATGGACAGATCTCCGATCTTGACGGGGAAGCTGTCGTATTCGCTGCGCAGCAGCCGGTTGAGATCCATCAGTTTGCCGCGCTTGCGCTCCCATCCCATCCAAGCTTCTTCTCGCGGATTATAGACGCGGTGTCGATGAAAGAGGTGAAACGATCCCATGCCTCGATCCGCATATTTCTCATTCAGGCCGGTGATTAGTTCGGAACACAGATCGACCAACGGATCGTCTTCCCGAGGTTCAGAGCGCGAATCCGGCAGATCGGTTATAAGCGCGAAATGAATGTTTGGATCGTGATTGCCGAGAAAGCGTACCTCCAGATCATCCACAAGCCTGCGAACCTGATCGTCACCCAAGAGCAGACTGGGGACCGCGACAAATGTGACGCAACCGTCAGGAATTCCTTCAGACAAGTCGAGTTTGGGAAGAATCTGCGGCTGCAGCAATGCAGTGATCAAATAATTCGTCAACTGGACGGCAGCTTGCGAGCAAGGGAGAAGTAGCGCCAACATCGAGAACAGAACGAGTCCGGGCGAACCTTGTGACTCGATCAACAGCAAAACAATTCCCGACATGATGGCCAGCGTGATCAACTGTATGGTCGTGAGGTAAAACTCGTCGGGGTATCGTCGAAGCAGAGACGATATTCGATGATAGAGGGTGGGCCTGAAGCCCACTCGACGATGCAGCAGCGTCGTGCCCTCTGCAAGCAGGTAATAGCCAACATGCGAACAGCGCAGGGAGACGCGTGGATCTGCCTGCTCTTGTTTTTGCGCCTGCCGGGCAAGATCCAAAATCTCCTGGGCGACTTGCATCTCGCTGACATCCGAGCGCTCGGCGATTTCTACGAGCTTGTTTCGATACAGATCGCGGCTATCAAGATCCATGCGGGAATATGCGCCTGCTGGATCTTCACGAAGAATGTGGTCGGGAAGAATCAGTGGTTCGAGGAGATCTTTCCAGGAAGCTTGAGCAACCTCGCGGAGACTGCGCACGCATACTCCAACGTCGTATGCTCCAGAGGGATTTGCGAGCAGTTGCGAGCCCCGGATCGCGATCTGCTCCAGCAAAACTAATTTAAGGACGGGAACCAGCGCCCACAGCTCCTTCGTATTGAGGACGGTCTGTTGTTGAAAGGCCTCGACGTAATCGGTGAACGTCTTCTCACTAAACTGATAGGCGGTCGCGAGCAGCAAACCCTCGGCCAAGGCGGCGACCCGTGGAACAACCGCTCCGTTGGGGGTGCGAACATGAGGAGTTTTTCGCCTAAGCTTAAGGGTTTCGCTTGCGCCGTCAAATTCCGAAATGATCAGATAAACGTTGTCGTGCAGCCAGCGCGAGTCGTCCGAAACGGGAGTTCCGGGCAATGGCACATCGATCTTTCTGAGCAACGGCTTAAGCGTTTTGGACAATTGCCGGCAGCGCTCGACAAATGCCCGCGAGGAGTTTTCGCTTGGCAGCCACGAGAGACTGCGCGCCAACTCCGCCGCTTGCAAGCGCAATTCTCGCTCATTCGCTCCTTTATCGTCTGAAGGCGCGACGGGATGTTCAATTTCTGCGTTGATCGTTTCCAGATGAACGTCGTCCTGCATCTCGAAATATCCTAACGATAGCTGGCGGCTTGCATTTCAAACATTTCGGCGTAACGACCGCCCATGCCTGCGAGCTGATCGTGGCTTCCCTCTTCGGCGATTCTGCCTTTGTCGAGTACTACGATGCGATCGGCCATGCGCACGGTTGAGAACCTGTGAGAAATAAAGAGCGCCATCTTTCCGGTGGTAAGTTCAGCGAAGCGGTGAAAGACCTCAAACTCGCTGCGGGCATCGAGAGCGGCCGTCGGCTCATCGAGAATGAGAAGTTGCGCGTCGCGCAGGTAGGCTCGAGCAAGGGCAACTTTCTGCCATTCGCCACCGGAAAGATCGAGACCGCCGTCGAACCGACCGCCTAACATTTGATCGTAGCCCCGGGGCAGGCGGGCTATTACGTTCTCCGCCATACTCTTTCGCGCCGCCGTGCGCAGAAGGGTCAGGTTGTCGAGCTCCTCGACACGCCCGACCGCAATATTTTCGCGAGCCGTTAATTCGTAGCGCATGAAGTCTTGGAAAATGACGCCGATCTCGCGATAAAGGTCTTCGAGACTGTAGTCGCGAAGATCCACGCCATCCAGCAGGATTTGCCCCTCGGTTGGATCGTAGAGCCGGGTAATCAGCTTGACCACTGTGGTTTTACCCTGACCGTTTTCCCCGATCAGCGCTACCCGCTCTCCCGGCCGCAGCCGGAAATTCATATGGTCGAGAATCAGGCGGGGACTGCCAGGATATCGAAATGACACGTTAAGGAACTCGAATCCGCGCACGATCGGCCTTGGCGCCGGAAGCGCATTCGGCTTGGACCGGATGGTTGGTTGCATGTCAAAAAACGCCAAAAGGTCGGTGAGAAATAGTGCCTGGTCCGCTATGCCCGAAAGGGTAGAGAAAATCTGCTGGATGTTGGTGCTCGCCTGCAGAATAGCTCCGGAAAGAAAAGTCAGCGTACCGATCGTGAGTTGTCCGGTGAGGGTGCGCCAGATCACGAAAACATAGGCCGCGTAGTAACCCATGGTGCCGATCACCGATAAGAACGATCCGGCGATCAGCCGGCGACGTGACAGGGCAACATTTTCGGTATAAATTTCGTCGGAAAGTCGAGTGAAGCGGTCGGTCAGAAAGCCGTTCAGTCCAAATAGCTTCAGTTCTTTCGCCGCTTCTCGGCTGCCGCCGAGGATGCGCAGATAATCTAACTGTCGGCGGATTGGGGTCTGGCGGAAATTCTTGGCGTATCCTAGAAACGCAAAATGACTCTCGCCCAGGAATGCCGGAACGACGCCAACCACGAGCAAAAGCATGAGCCAGGGCGAGAAGAGCATGATCGAAATCGAAAGAGAAACCACAGTCGCGACCTGTTGCACAAGCCGCCCAATCGATTGAATCATTCCCAAACGATCGGTCGCCTGCACCCGCGCCCGGTCCAGCCGGTCATAGAAGACAGGGTCTTCGTACGACAAAATGTCCAACTCCGCCGCGTGCTTCATGACGCGAATGCTGACGTGACGGGTATATTTGTCGGCTAGCAGGGCGTCGAGGTAATCAATGATCCGGGTGAGAATCGTGCTAAAAACCGCTAATCCGAATTCAGCCGCGACGAGATACCAGAACCGTGGCTGTACAGGTTGATGGCTGGAGGCCGCGCGCACTATGTTGTCGATAATCAGCTTCGTGACCCAGAGCAGCGCCATGGGCAGCAGCGAAGCGAACAAGCGGAACAGCAATCCTCCCGCCACGACAGCGGGCCCCGATTGCCACACGATTCCAAGAACAGGAGGGATGTTACGGAGAGCTGCGAGACGCTCGCGCCAACTGCTCCAGAAACTCTCCTGCCCCATAGTGGATCCTAAATTTGATTGCTTGAAGGGATCGCAATTTATTGAAACTTTAATCGCGGGAGCGCCGCCCCGTCTGCACAGCCCCTGTTATAGCCATAATAATACCGAACAACCGCCGATGTCGCCTGTCATTTCCGTTTCTGCCTCTAAATACAAAAGGCGGTCGTGAGGGTCCGAACGTCGGCGTTGCCGACACTAACCCATGACCGCCATGCCTGCGCCGAGAGCCACGACATCAGGACGAGATCGAACATAGACAAAATATCTTGCGCCGTCGGAGCGGGCAATCGGGTAAAAACTGTATTCGAACTGCTTCTAGTTGGGAGCACCCGTTGGTCCCTCGACCGCAAAGAAGGTGCCCTTGCCCAGAAGCGTTTCGACTGCAACGACGACTTCGCTGCCGCTGGACTTGGTCACCGCGCCGCGAAACCCCGCGTCCCGCGCCGCTCGCGCCAATTCTGTCGATACCTCCTGCACGGTCAGCAGCAACATTGCCGTCAAGGGAGACTGGGCGAAGATTTCCCTCGCGGCCTCGATACCATTCTTGTCGGGCATCGCCAAGTCAATGATGGCCAAGTCGGGCGCAAGCTGTTCGGTTTGAGCAACTGCGTCGTTTCCGTTCGCCGCCTCGCCACAGACCTCCCAACCGGGACGTTCTTCCAATATCCTGCGAAGGAGGTGGCGAATGGTAACGTCGTCATCTGCGATTAGGATTCGAATCGGCATCCACTTACCTCCAAGAAGTCGCATTGCGTCGGATTTTCTGCGTGTAAATCTATAAATTGGCATAAAGCTGGACACAAAAACGTGATTCTGGGTTGATCTGGGTTAAGGATTCGCTATCGCAGGGCACGTCCGTTCTCCGCCTGGAGCATCACCGAGTTCACGTTGATGGTTTCTCCGTTGAGATTGCCGACCAGAGTCACGCGCTGCCCGGCAAATTTGCTGATCTGCTCCGAGTCGCCCGCTAGCTCATATGTTTTGTCGCCGTCAACCATGGTGTACTTCGAACCGTTGGCTACGCAGAACCGTGCGCATTCTGCCGCGCTCTTCCCTCGGCTCGAATGTTTCGGACCACAGCGCGCATCAGTGATGATCCCCGAAAACCCGCGCTCGGGGGCTGTCGACTCTGCTTGCGGTGCGTCGGCGGCTTGCACGAAGTCGTCGCCGATTACGGCGGTCACACCGGCAAACGCGACCGCGAAAACCAACGACGACGCGAGCGTAGTTACCACCAGAAATCCGATCAGGGTTAACCACGAACGGCGATGCGGTTTCACAGTTCCTCCTGCCGTCGCGTTCGCGGCTGCGGTTTTTGTTGTATAAGTCTTCGCTGGGGTTGTATGAAAAGTACCTAATTTGTTATCACGATTCGAAAGTCCAGGCGTGTAAGCAAATTATCGCGCGAGCCTACAGCATCGACTTGATGGCCGCGGAATCTTTCAGAGTGTTATCGTGGCGTTTATGAGAACTGATATCTCGAAAGGAACCTCTATGAACAAGATGCTCAAGATCCTACTAGGCGTCGGCCTCTATCTCCTCGAACAGTCAGACACCGCCACTAAGAACGTGCGGGACCGTGCTGCTGGACCGCTCGGCGACCTGCGCGACGCAGCGCAGGAAAAGTATGAAATTGCCGCGGAGCGAATGGCGCGCGCCTCCAAGGCTATCCGCGGCGACGACGGCGACGTTCTCCGCAACACTCTTGTCTTTACGGCCGGAATCGGAGTTGGAGTAGGCGTCGGCCTGCTACTCGCCCCTGCGAGCGGAGAGGAAACACGTAGCGTCCTCGGGGAGCGAGTCCACGAGATGGGCGACAAAGTTCGCAGACAATTCTCGTCGGAACGAGTCGCCGCGACTGGCACGCGCTAAAAGGGATTAACGCCACTTGGTGTCTTCTAAGGAGAGTGAGACTCTATGAGCGAGAGAAAAGACAAGTGCGCCCACCCAAACTGCAGTTGCTCGCCCATGCCGGGCAGCAAGTTTTGTAGCCCCCATTGTCAAATGGCTAAGCGAAGTGCCGGCGTTTCATGCGAATGCGGGCATCCGAATTGCGTCGGGAAATCTTCCTGAACGTTCCGAGAGGAAAAGCGGGTTTCTAAACTCAGCAAAATCATCCGCACGCGCGGATGATTTTGCTGCGCTCGAAATGACAACGCCAGAGACTCGAACGACAACCACAGGAAACGTCAAACCATCGCGTGCGTTTTTGGCGTGGCGAGAGTTAATGCAGGGATAGCGACTACTACCAGCGTACCCGGATCGGCGTTCGCCAGCTTTAATTCACCACCAAATTCCTTCGCCCGCTGGCTCATGCCTCCGATGCCAATGCCAATGCTCCCAGGCCTTAACTCGACGACCGGATGGTCGATGCCCTTGCCGTCGTCCCGTATCTTTACTAGCACTCGGTTGTCTGACTGTTCAAGGGTGACCCATGCTTTCTGGGCCCCTGAATGGCGATAGACGTTGGTGAGAGCTTCCTGAATGATTCGGAAAATGGCGGTTTCCAACTCAGCTGTAAGTCGCGGAAACTCGCGTGGGCGGACATCGAGAGAGGTCTCGATACCGCTGCGCTTGGAGAGACCATCTAAATACCAATGAACCGCTGAGAGCAAACCAACCTCATCCAGCAAGGGCGGATGCAAAAGATGGGACAAGCTGCGTACTTGCTGGATAGCTCGATCCATGGTTTCGCTGGCTTCCGCCGCGGCCTTCTGGTTGGACTGAACGGTCTTGGTTGCGCGAATGCTGTCCATCATCATTTTGGCAGCGGCCAGGTCCTGCCCTAAACCGTCGTGCAGTTCGCGCGCAATGCGGCGGCGCTCGTCATCCTGCATAGTAAGAAGACGAATAGAAAGGCGTCGGAGAGCGGCAGTTCTGTCGTCCACCATCCTCTCTAACTGGATCGCGCTATCGCGCATCGACTGTTCCAACACTTTGCTGTCGTGGATATCGGAGCAGGTTCCGTACCATTTGAAAATATTGCCTTCGAGATCACGGATCGGCACGGCGCGAGCCCGGAACCAGCGGTAGTGTTCATCTTTCCCCCGCAAGCGGTATTCGGATTCGTAGTTCTCGCCCGACTGCACACAGCGCATCCACTGGGCCATGCTTCGTTCGCGGTCATCGGCATGCACAAAATCCAGCCAGCCGAATCCGCTCGCCGAGCCCGCGACCGCACCGGTATATTCATAAAATCGATCGCTGATGTAATCTCTGGCACCATCAGATTGCCGGCTGAAAATGATGTCGGGAGCGGTGCGGACGATCGCGTCCAGTTCCTGATTCTTTCGCGCAAGTTCACTGTTTAGCAACTGCAGCGCTTCGGCTCGTCTGGCTAATTCCTCGGTTCGTTCTGTGACGCGCTGCTCCAACTCGTGATTAAGTCTTTCCAGTTGATGCGCCTTACGGTGGAGTTCCGCAAATATGCTAACCTTCGCGCGCAGAAGTTCGGGAATGACCGGAACGGAAATGTAATCCACTGCTCCGCGTTCGTACCCCTTGAGCCGATCCACATCGGTCAGGTACACGGCGGAAATAAAAATGATGGCGGTCTTTTGAAAACGCGGATGCTGGCGGATCAGGTCGGCCAGTTCAAAGCCGTCGAGATCGGGCATACTTACGTCCATCAAAACGACGGCAATGTCGGTTTTCAGTAAATGTTCGAGCGCTTCTTTTCCTGAGGTCGCCTTGATCAGATTCTCGCCAAGTTCAGCCAGTATCACTTCATAACTCAGCAACTTGGCCGGCTGATCGTCGACCATGAGAATGTTGACTTTGTCGTTCGCAGTCATTTCGGTTCTTTCATGCCTCCATCTACCGCTTTTGCTCGGACACACGAACTATCGGTGAAGCCACATTCGAAGCGCAGATAGCAATTGTTCCGTGTTGACTGGCTTGGCCAAATATTCGGAGGCGCCGGCTTCGAGACACTTTTCGCGATCGCCTTTCATGGCTTTCGCAGTCAGAGCGATGATGGGAAGGCGCCGGAACGATGCGTTCCGCCGGATTACCTGCATCGTCTCGTAACCATCCATCTCCGGCATCATGATATCCATTAGCACAATCGCCAAGTCTGGAGTTGATTCCAGCGTTGCGATCGCCTCCCGCCCGGTCCCGGCGGTTAAGACGGTCATCCCGCGGCGCTCCAGCACGCTGCTAAGCGCAAAGATGTTGCGCACGTCGTCATCCACCACCAACACTTTCTTTCCCACCAACGCGTCATCAGAACGATGCAGCCGGTCGAGCATCTTCTGTTTCTCGGGGGGAAGATCGGCAACCACCCGATGCAGGAAAAGCGCAGTTTCATCGAGCAACCGCTCCGGCGATTCCACGCCTTTCACAACCACGCTGCGCGCCAGCGTGTGCAGGCGGGCATCTTCTTCCGATGACAACTCCTTTCCAGTGAAAACCACGACTGGAAGATCGCTAAGTGTTTCAGTGTCGCGCAGACGCTCCAGAACGTCGAAGCCTGACATGTCGGGGAGCCGCAAGTCGAGCACGACGCAGTCGTACGGCTGCTCGTTCAACATCGTCAGCGCATCAACTCCGCTGGCGGCGACGGAGACATCGATGTCGTCGTAGCCCAGTAGTTCGCGGATGCTGAGTTGTTCCGCCGGATTGTCTTCGACCACCAAAAGCCGCTTTCGACGCAGGGTCGTGTAGTCCTTTATTCGAGTCAAGGCCGCTCCCAGACCTTCGGGCGTTGTCGGCTTGGTCACGAAAGCGAACGCGCCGCGAGCCAGCCCGTGATGCCGGTCTTCATCGAGCGTCAACATCTGTACCGGAATATGGCGAGTG
>Ga0070761_10002469_pt1 | contig 11319 bp, 7 predicted proteins | sample HubBroMetageREF1_FD_66724 | JGI IMG/M metagenome (GOLD analysis project Ga0070761, IMG submission 66724) | Reference soil microbial communities from the Hubbard Brook experimental Forest, New Hampshire, USA - Hubbard Brook CCASE Soil... | ecosystem: Environmental > Terrestrial > Soil > Temperate...
GCGCTCGGCAGGCCGGACAGCACACCAGGAGGACGCTGCGCTGGAATGCCTGAATTTTCCGCCTCGCCCACGCGCCGCACACAAACCGAGCAGTGCTTCAGGGTTTGGTTACTCGCGGCGCGGCGCCCCGCCGCAGCCTCTCGTTATTGTGAACTGACGCACTGCGCCTCTTTCGAGGCAACTTATCCTGCAGTCGCGAGGTGTTGCGCGCACTTATGGAGTGGTGCGGGCCTTACGTTCCATGGACGGAGCACTTACAGACAACGGTTATTTGCGGAGATACGTCACGTGGCCAATGCAGCATCGTCTGCGCCCCGCACGCGCGAAACAGCCAGCGCTCCGGGCGCGGCATCGGGGACCTCCCCGACAGCCACTCCGGCGGTGGACGTTACCGTGCTTACCAGCCGCGACGATTTCCTGCTTGAGCTTGGCCAGACGCTCGGCGGCCAGGCGGCCGTGCGCCCGGTCGAATCCATCGACGCGGCGCTGCCGCACCTCTCCAGCACCCGGCGCGCGCAGCTGCTGGTCATAGACGCGCGCGGCGTAACCGAGCTGCGTGCCGCCACCGATGCGGCGCATGCCGAGGCGCCGCATGCCGTAGTGCTCGTGTTCACCGAGGCCGCGGCCGAGGCACAGGCCGGCGTGGCCCTCAAGGGTTCGAAGGTGTTCGCGGTCCTGCCGCTGCCGCTCGACGCGCGCAAGACCCAGGCGGTATTCCAAGGCGCCGTCGCCGACGCGCGGCGGCGCAAGGACAGAGCGCCGAGCGAGCAGGTCCAGGCTCCGAAACTGAGCATCGGTACGTTCCGGCCAGCGTCGGCGAGTACTCCGGAGCCTGAGTCTGACGACGGCGGTTCGGGCAACTGGCGCAAATTCCTCATGATCGGCGCTGCCGCCGCGGCCGCGGTGGCGCTTGCAGCCGGGTCATGGTTCTTCCTGCACGGCAAGCCGAGCCCGGTAGCCCCGAAAGTCCCGCCCGCGAGCGTGGCAAACACCGCGACTGCGGTGGCTGACCAGGCCGCCGCCGCGCAGCCCGCGGCGCCGGTCGCCGATACCGCCATCATCCAGGGCAAGGTCGATGACCTGCTCGAGAAAGCGCGCCTTGCCATGCACGAGCGGCGCTACACCGAGCCGGCCGGCGACAACGCACTCCTGTACTTTCGTTCCGCCGCCGCCGCCGACGCTAACAACGGCGAAGCCCGCGACGGTCTGCAGCGCGTGGCCGGGGTACTCGCGGGGCGCTTTGAGGAAGCGCTGAGCGGCGCACGCTTCGATGAGGCCGCACTCAACCTCGCCAACTTCCGCGCCGCGGCGCCGGGCGACCCACGGGTGGGCCCCTTTACGCAGCGGCTCGCCGTAGCCCAGATCGGTAAGGCCATGGCCGACGGCAACCTCGATCGCGCGGCTGCACTGGTGCGCCAGGCGCAGCAGTCCGGCGCCGTGCCTGCCGATCAGATCGCCCGCTGGCGCGCCGACCTCGCCAAGCATCAGGAGGACACGCGGGTGCAGCACCTGGCGGGCCTGGTGGAGGATCGCGTTCGGGACGGCAAGCTCACCGACGGAGATGACAGCGCCAAGGCCTACGCGCAACAGCTTACGACCCTCAGCCCCGGCAGCCCCGTCACGGTGCGCACGCTCCATGGCTTGATCGGCGCCTACCTGCGCAAGGCGCGCGAGGCCGCGGTGGCGAAGAACACGGCAGACCAGGACCGCTGGCTCAACGAAGCGCGCGAAGCCGGCATCAAACCCAGCGAGCTCGCAGCCTTCCAGCGCGATCTGGCCAGCACGCGCCAGAAAGCCAGTGACGCGGAGGGCGCGCGCCTGGCGCAGCTTTTCCGTGATCGCATGGGCTCGGGCGCCCTGACGGATCCGGCACAGGACAGCGCCGCCTACTACCTCACCCAGATACAGGCGAACTCTGCCAACGATCCGGCGTTTGCCCAGGGCAGCCATGATCTCGCCGGCAAACTTCTGGAGCGCGCCCGCGCTGCGGTACTCGCCGGCAAGTCCGCTGACGCTGACCTCGCGGTTGCCCGGCGCTTCGGCGCGGATGCGGCCGGCATCAGCGCCGTGCAGCAATTGCAGAATCAGCCCAAGGCGTCGGCTATCAACACCGCCGCGCTTGCCTCGCAGCTCAAGCAGACGCGCGCCACGAATCCCGACTACCCGCAAAACGCCCTGCTGAAGCAGATCACCGGCTCGGTGGTGGTCTCGTTTACCGTGGATACCAGCGGCGTGACGCGCGATGTACACGTGGTCGAATCGACACCGGCCGGTGTGTTCGATAACGCCGCGATCAGCGCCGTGCGGCGCTGGCGTTATGAACCGATGCTCGTCAACGGCACTGCCGTCGAGGTGCCGGTGAAGACCCGGATGCTGTTCCAGCTGCCCAAGTAGATAGATAAGTAGAAAGCAGGAGACATTCCAGATGATGGTTGCAGCCTCACAACGTCAGCGCCAACTGCTCACGGCCGGCATCGGTGCCGTCCTGATCCTCGTGATGGGCGCGGTGCTGCTGTTCGGCTTCCGTCTCGCGACACAGATGCGCACCAGCATCAGCGCGTTGCAGACCGCCAGCACACTGCAGACTTACCCCGAGACCATCGCCCAGCAGCTGAACTCGCTGCGCGATCGCCTGGAGGTGCGGGCGTATTCCGGACAGGCACTCGCGGACCTGCAGGCCACCGTCAAACACTTCGACACCCACCTGCGCCAGCTCGAGGCCAGCGGGGATGCCGATGCGCCGCAGTTGAGCCGTGCGCAGCTCTTGTGGCGCCAGTACCAGCCGGTGCTCGAGCCGGTGATCACCTTCACCGGCCAGCCGTACCTGGACTCAGATAACGGCGGCAGCTCACTCTCGACCCAGGGGCGCCGCCACTACGCCGAGGTCAAGCGCGCGCAGCTGTTCGCCAGCGAAAACGCGCGGCCGCTGCAATCGCAGCTCGCGAGCCTCGCCACGGCCCTGCAGCACAGCTCCTCGGATGCCGCCGCGCGCCTGCGTGCGCTGCTCTCGGCGGGCGTGCTTGCGGCCCTGGTGCTGGCGGTGGCCGCCGGCTACTTCCAGCTTACGCGCGCACGTCATGAGCGTGCCGCCCGCGAGGCCCAGGAACAGACGCGCGACATCCTCAAATCGGTGCGCGAGGGCTTTTTCCTCCTCGACGCCGACCACCGCATCGGCTCGGTGTGGTCGGACGCGCTCACCCACATGTTCTCCCGCAATGACTTCGCGGGACTGTCCTTCGAGGATCTGCTGAAGGACCTGGTGCCGGTGGCGACGCTCACCACGGCCACCAAGTACGTGAAGCTGCTGTGGGGCGATCGCGCGCATGAAAATCTGATGAAGAGCATCAACCCCCTGGGGCAGCTCGAGATCACACGCGCCAACGGCCACGGCGGCAAGGAGACGCGCTACCTGCAGTTTGATTTCCACCGCGTCTCCGGCCCTGAGGGCATCCGCCACGTGCTGTGCTCGGTGAGCGATAACACCGCGAGCGTGCTCCTGGCCCGCGAGCTGCAGGACTCGCAGGACAGCGCCAACGCGCAGCTGGACATGATGCTCGGCATGATGCACGTGGACCCGCTGCAGCTGATGTCCTTCCTCGACACCACCGAGAGCAGCATCAAGCTGGTCAACGCCATCCTCAAGGAGCCGGCGCGCACCGACGCCGAATTCCGCAAGAAGCTCGCCGGCCTGTTCCGCGAGCTGCATTCCACCAAGGGCGAGGCCTCCGCACTCAACCTTACGAGCGTCGGCAGCCGCGTGCACGTGATGGAAGACATGGTGAGCGAGTGCAAGAACAAGACCGAGCTCTCGGGCAACGACTTTCTGCCGCTGGTGCTGAAGCTCGATGAGCTGCTCGCGCACCTGCGCAGCGTACGTGAGATGGCGGGGCGTCTCTCGGCCCTCAAGGACAGCCCGCGCCCGGAAGCCCCACTCCAGGCTGCTGCGCCGGCGGCCACCAGTGGCAGCGGCAGCGCGGCAGCCCGCGGCAGCGCGACAGCCCGCAGCAGCGCGGCAGCCCGCAGCCCCGCGCCCGCCAGCGGCGGCTCGCTCGCAGACCTCTCGCCGACGCTGCAGTCGATGGCCGCGCGCCTCGCGCAGGACCACAAAAAGCGCTTCAGCCTGTCGGTCGCAGGACTCGCGGACGTGCCAGCGCCCTACGCGGCAACGATCAAGGACTGCCTCATCCAGATGCTGCGCAACGCCGCGGTGCACGGCATCGAGGCTCCGGATGTGCGCCGCAATCTCGCCAAGCAGGACACGGGCATCGTCAGCGTGGACTTCCGCAAAATGGCGAGCGGCTACGAGCTGGTGTTCGAGGATGACGGCGCGGGCATCACACCCCAGAAACTCAAAGCGGCCGCGGTGCGCAAGCAACTCGTAAGCGAGGAAGCTGCCGAGCGCATGGATACGCGCGCGGCGATGGCGCTGATTTTTGCCCCCGGCTTCTCAACCCAGGAGGCGGTCTCAATGGACGCCGGCCGCGGGGTCGGCATGGACGTGGTGGCGCGCAGCGTCGCGAGCCTGGGCGGCAAGATCGGCGTCAGCACCCACCCTGGGAAATTCACCCGTTTTCGCGTGGTGCTGCCCGCCGCGGACGCGACCAGCGCCGCAGTGGCGTGAACCTGAGAAGGAACTTAGATGAGCGCCAATCCCAAGCCTAACGGCAAGAAATCCCTGAAGCTGATGATCGTCGACGACTCGAACATTATGCGACGGCGTATCGAGCGCTCGCAGCAGTTCGAGGAGCTGCAGGTGGTCGGCACGGCCGGCAACGGCGTGGAAGCACTGGAGCTGTTCAAGAGAACTGATCCGGATGTCGTAACCATGGATCTCACCATGCCGCAGATGGACGGCATCGAGTGCATCGGGCGGCTGGTTACGCTCAAACCCGCGGTGCGGATCCTGGTGATCTCGGCACTCGCGGACAAGGCCACCGCGGTGGAAGCCATGGAAAAAGGCGCTAACGGTTTCCTCAACAAGCCGTTCACCGACCGGCAGCTGAACGAAGCCATCGCCGAGCTGCTGTGCTGAGTACCTCAAGGGACCAACCGTAATGCTGTACGAACAGGAACTGAAGACTTTCATCGACGCCACGACGAATTTCTTCTCCGTCGCAGCGCAGGAGCCCGCTTCGATCGGCTCGCCCTACCTCATGGAGGGTGCGCCATCGGTACTCGAATACACAGGGATCATCAGCATCTCCGGCAAGCGCGAGGGGGTGGTGTACTTCACCGCGCCCAAGGCAATGCTGACGGTGATGTTGATGAAGATGCAGGAAAACGATTTCAGCCACGAGACCATGCGCGACCTCGTGGGCGAGGTGGCCAACACCATCTCCGGCAATGCGCGCCGTGACTTCAGCCGCGAGTTCGTGATCTCCGTGCCCAGCGTGCTCTCCGGTGAGAAGCCCGACATGCCGCCGCACGCCGGGCGACGCTCGTTCATAATCCCGATTAACTGGCGCAGCCACTCGGCGAAGCTGGTGGTGTCGCTCAGCTGAGTTCCTCGTCGGCCCGCAGCCGGTAGCCGAGCCCGGTTTCGGTGATCAGATAGCGCGGCTCGCGCGGATCCGGCTCGAGCTTGCCGCGCAGGTTCTTGATGCACACGCGCAGGCTGCGCGAGTCATCCTCGCGTTCCGGCCCCCACACCTCGCGGATCAACTGGCGCTGCATGACGATGGACCCCAGGTGCCGCGTCAGGCACTCAAGCACGCGGTACTCGAGCGGGGTGAGGTGCACCTCACCAGCCGGAGCGCTGGACTCGCGCCGCGCCAGATCGATGCGCAGGGCACCCAACTGCAGGAGCGAGGTCTGCTGCGCGCCACGGGCATTGCGCCGCAGCGCGGCGCGCAGGCGCGCCAGCAGCTCCGGCGCGCTGAACGGCTTGGTCACGTAGTCGTCGGCGCCGGCATCCAGAGCCGCGACCTTCTGCTCTTCCATGGTGCGCGCTGACAACACCACGATCGGCACCGGCGACCAGGCGCGCACGCGCCGAATGACCGTAAGTCCGTCGCCGTCGGGAAGACCCAGATCCACCAGCAGCAGGTCCGGTTTGTGGCTGCGCGTTTCGATCTCCGCGCGCATGGCGCTGTCGGCCTCGATGCAACGATAGCCCTGCGCCTCCAGGAGCACGCGCACCACACTGCGAATCGCCGGCTCATCCTCGATGATGAGGATCTGGTGCATCGCCTCGGTCACGGCGCGGCCTCGATCGTGGGCAGCGTGAAGCTCAGCCGCGCGCCGCCACCGTCGCGCCGCTGCGCGCGGATCTCCCCGCCGTGGGCGCGGATGATCGCCTCGCAGATGGCCAGCCCCAGTCCCACGCCCGCCACCGTGCCCTCCTCCGCGCCGCGCTGGAACTTGTCGAACAGGCGCGCCGGATCGCCCGCGGGGAGCCCCGGCCCGTCATCGTCCACCAGCACCTGCACGCGGTCCCCATCGGCGCCCGCGAGCGCGGACACCGCGACGTGGGTCTCCGGCGGGGTGTACTTGGCGATGTTATCGAAGAGGTTGACCAGCACCTGCACGATGAGCGTCGCGTCCACCCACACCGGCGGCAGATCGGGCGGGACATGCAGCTGCACTGTGCGCGGCGCCAGCCGCTCGCGGCTGCTCGCCAGAGCACTGCCCACCAGGTCATCAACGGTCTGCCAGTCGCGCCTGAGCGCCACCTGGCCCGACTCGAAGCGCACCAGGTCAAGGACGTTGGACACCAGCTCCGACATCTCCCGCGCCTTGGTCTCGATCGAGCGCGCGAGCGCCAGGCGCGCGCCCTCATCCAGCGTGGTGCCGTGCTGAGCGAGCGCACTGCCGGCGCCGGCCATCACCGCGAGCGGCGTGCGCAGATCGTGGGAAATCGACGCCAGCAGCGTGTTGCGCAGCGCTTCCCGCTCGGCGGCCACGGTGGATTGTTCCGCCACTTCCGCCAGCCGCGCGCGCTCCAGCGCGAGTGCGATCTGCCCGGCGAACGTCTCCAGCAGGTGGCTCTGCTCGGGCAGGAGCACACGCCGCGGGTTCTGCGGCAGCACCGCCAGCACGCCCACCGTGCGGCGTTCATCGCCGAGCGGCACGTACAGGCCGGGCGCGGCCGGCAACGTATCGGATCCCAGCCCCGCGCGGCGCGCGTGGTCGGCGACCCATTGCGCCACCGCCAGATCGGCGCGGCGAAAGGAGCTCTCGAGCGCCGGCTCCCTCGGGTATACGAGCCGTCCGTGCGCGTCGGGCAGCAGCACCACCGCCCGGCACTCAAAAACCTCCGCGATATGCCGAACCGCCACGTGCGCCATGGCGCTGATGCCGCGGGTGACAGCGAGTTCGCGGCTCATGGCGTACAGAAGCGCCGTGCGCCGCTCGCGGGCTCCAGCGACCCGGGTCTGCTGTCGCACGCTCGCGGTAAGGTTCGAGATGACGAGCGCGATGGTCAGCATGGCGGCGAAGGTCACCAGGTACTGCGGGTCCGAGACCGCGAACGAGTAGCGCGGCGGCACGAAGAAGAAATCGAGCGCGGCCACGCTCAGCACTGCGGTGAGGGCAGACGGCCCGCGTCCGAGCCGCAATCCCGCCACGGTCACCCCGAGCAGGTAGATCGCGACGAGGTTGGAGAGCTCGAAATGCGGGTACATGAGGAATGCCATGACGGTGCACAGCACGGTGATCGCGCCTGCCCAGCCATAGCGGTCCCAGCGCACGGCTGGAGGCGTGTTGAGGCCCGCTACCCCGGCAGCGGCTGCGGATGTCGCCCGGGCGGTGCGCGCCCGGTCGCTGGGGGCGATCAGAATCACGTCGAACCCCTGGGCCCGGCGCACGAGCTCGGTCGCGGTTGAGGGGCGCAGCAACGCACGCCAGCCGCGGCGCTTCGGTGCGCCCACCAGCACGCGCGTCGCGTGGCGTGTGCGGGCGTAGCCGGCGATGGTGGCCGCGGCTGACGGACCGTCGAGCGTGACGGTCTCCCCCCCTAAGGACTCTGCCAGCCGCAGCACGTCAATGCGGCGGTTGCGCTCGCGCTCCGGAAGCTTCAGCAGCCACGGCGTCTCCACGTACACGACGATCCATTGCGCGTCGAGCGCATCCGCCATGCGCCTGCCGGCGCGCACCAGCTGTTCCGCCTGTTCGTCAGGTCCTACCGCCACCAGCACCCGGTCACGGGCGTGACGTGCCTGAGTGCGCTCCTCCGGCAGTGCCCGCGAGGCCGCCTCCACGCGGTCGGCAACCCGGCGCAGCGCGATCTCGCGCAGCGCGAGCAGATTCTGCTTGCGGAAGAAACGCTCGACGGCGGCACTGGCATGGTGGGCGACATACACCTTGCCGGCGTGCAGGCGCGCGATCAGGTCATCGGGCGGCAGGTCGATGAGTTCGATGTCATCGGCCTCATCGAACACGTGATCCGGCAAGGTCTCGCGCTGGCGGATGCCGGTGGTCTGGTAGACCAGGTCGTTCAGGCTCTCCAGGTGCTGGACGTTGACCGTGGTCCAGACATTGATGCCCGCGGCGAGCAGCTCCTCCACATCCTGCCAGCGCTTGGGATGACGCGGCGGCGGAGTGCCGCCGACGATGTTCGAGTGCGCCAGCTCATCGACCAGCAGGATCCCGGGCGCGCGCGCCAGCGCCGCGTCGAGGTCGAACTCCTGGCGCACGATGCCGCGGTAGCTCACCGGCAGCGTCGGCAGGTGCTCCAGCCCTTCCAGCAGCCGCTCGGTCTCGACGCGCCCGTGCGGCTCCACGTAGCCCACCACTACCTCGGTACCCGAGGCGCGGGCGCTGCGCGCCGCCTCGAGCATGGCGTAGGTCTTGCCGACCCCGGCCGAGGCGCCGAAGAAAATGCGCAGCCGTCCGCGCTGGGCCCGGGCCTCTTCGCTCTTGACGCGCTCGAGCAGTTGATCCGGGTCAGGCCGTGCTTCGGCCATGTCAGGTCACTTCAGCGCATCGAGGGCCAGATTCAGCTCCAGCACGTTGACACGCGGTTCGCCGAGGACTCCCAGCAACCTACCCGCGGTGTGCGCGGCAATCAATGCCCGCAGCCGCGTGGGCGCCAGACCACGGCTGCGTGCGACCCGTGGCACCTGGTACTCGGCCGCGGCGACGCTGATGTCCGGATCGAGCCCGCTCGCGGACGCCGTCACGAGATCAACGGGCACCGGAGCGAGGTTGCCGGGGTCGGCTGCCCGCAGTGCCTGGATGCGCCCCTTGACGGCATCCAGCAGCGCCGGGTTCAAAGGACCGAGATTCGAGCCTCCGGATGCCGTGCCGTTGTAGGGCTGCGGCGTACTCGCCGACGGCCGGCTCCAGAAGTGCGCGGGATCGGTGAAGGCCTGACCGATGAGACTTGAGCCCACCACCCGTCCGCTGACCGTCACGAGACTGCCGGCGGCCTGCACTGGAAACAGCAGCCGGGCGATGCCTGCCACGACCAGCGGGTAGAGCATGCCGGTGAGCACGGTCATGACCAGCAGCAGCGTACACGCCGGGCGCAGTACTGCGGTGAGTTCGGTGCGGCTATTCATGGCATCAGACCAGGTGCGCCACGATGAGGGTCATGTCCACGAGCTTGATGCCCACGAACGGCACCAGGATCCCGCCGAGCCCGTACACCAGCAGATTCCGGCGCAGCAGCGTCGCCGCTCCCAGCGGCCGGTAACGCACCCCCTTCAGCGCCAGCGGAATCAGCAACACGATGATGAGCGCGTTGAAGATCACGGCCGAAAGAATTGCGGAGTACGGGCTCGCCAGGTGCATGACGTTGAGCGCGTTCAGCTGCGGATAAGTGGTGACGAAGGCCGCCGGAATGATGGCGAAGTACTTGGCGACATCGTTGGCGATGCTGAAGGTGGTCAGCGCCCCGCGGGTCATGAGCATCTGCTTGCCCGTCTCCACCACTTCGATGAGTTTGGTCGGGTTGGAATCCAGGTCCACCATGTTGCCGGCTTCCTTGGCGGCCTGGGTACCGGTGTTCATGGCCACCGCCACGTCCGCTTGCGCAAGCGCCGGCGCATCGTTGGTGCCGTCGCCCGTCATGGCGACCAGGCGTCCCTGACCCTGGTGCTCGCGGATGAGCTTCAGTTTCGCTTCCGGGGTGGCCTCGGCGAGAAAGCTGTCGACACCGGCTTCGGCGGCGATCGCCGCGGCGGTGAGCGGATTGTCGCCGGTGATCATGATGGTGCGGATCCCCATGCGGCGCAGCTCCCCGAAGCGCTCGCGGATGCCGCCCTTGACGATGTCCTTCAGCTCGATGATGCCCAGCGCGCGCGCCCCGTCGCTCACCAAGAGCGGCGTGCTGCCGCGGCGGGCGATTTCCTGGACACTCGTGAGCACCGCGCGCGGGAATGCCTGACCGAACCCGGCGATATGCTTCTCGATGGCATCGGCGGCGCCCTTGCGGATCTGGCGCTCGCCGATGTTGACGCCGCTCATGCGCGTGTGCGCCGAGAACGGCACGAACGAGGCGTTCAGGGAGGCCAGGTCGCGCTCGCGCAGCTGGAAGCGCTGCTTGGCGAGCACCACGATGCTGCGCCCCTCGGGCGTCTCGTCGGCGAGCGAGGCGAGCTGGGAGGCGTCGGCGAGTTCCTCCTCGGTCACGCCCGCGGCCGGAATGAAGGCGGCCGCCTGGCGATTGCCGAGCGTAATGGTGCCGGTCTTGTCGAGCAGCAGCACATCCACGTCGCCGGCGGCCTCGACCGCCCGCCCGGACGTGGCGATGACATTGGCCTGCAGCATGCGACTCATGCCGGCAACCCCGATCGCGGACAAGAGCGCGCCGATAGTGGTGGGGATGAGGCACACGAGCAGGGCAATCAGTGCCGTGATGGTGATCGGTGTGCCGAGCTTCGCCACCGCGACGCTATAGAGTGAGTACGGCAGCAGTGTCGCCGTCGCGAGCAGGAACACCAGCGTTAAGGCCACCAGCAGGATCGTGAGCGCGATCTCGTTGGGGGTCTTCTGGCGGCTCGCGCTTTCCACCATGGCGATCATGCGATCAAGAAAGGTCTCGCCGGGATTGACCGTCACGCGCACGATGATCCAGTCGGACAACACCCGCGTGCCGCCGGTCACGGCTGAGAAATCCCCGCCGGACTCGCGGATGACGGGTGCCGACTCCCCGGTGATGGCGCTCTCGTCCACCGAGGCGGCTCCGGCGATCACCTCGCCGTCCGCCGGCACGTAATCGCCCGCCTCGATGAGCACCACATCCTCGCGCCGCAGCTCGTCGGCGCGTACCCGCGTGCTGCGCGTGCGATCTTCGGGCCTGGCGAGCTTTTTCGCCCACACGCTCTGCTTCATGCCGCGCAGTGCCGCCGCCTGCGCCTTGCTGCGCCCTTCCGCGAG
>Ga0070761_10002470_pt1 | contig 11318 bp, 8 predicted proteins | sample HubBroMetageREF1_FD_66724 | JGI IMG/M metagenome (GOLD analysis project Ga0070761, IMG submission 66724) | Reference soil microbial communities from the Hubbard Brook experimental Forest, New Hampshire, USA - Hubbard Brook CCASE Soil... | ecosystem: Environmental > Terrestrial > Soil > Temperate...
AATGGAGTACGTGTATGGTGCGCTGCTGCTCAACGCCGCCGGAAAGCCGATCGATGAAAAGGGCCTCACGGGCCTCTTGACCGCCGCGGGCTCGACGCCCGATTCGGCGCGGGTCAAGGCGCTCATCGCGTCCCTCGACGGGGTGAACCTCACCGAGGTCCTCGCGAAGGCCGAGTCGTTCAGCGCTCCCGCGCCCGCCGCCGCCCCGGCCGACAAGAAGGACGGCAAGGACGCGAAGAAGGAAGAAGAGAAGAAGGAAGAGAAGGGCGTCTCCGAAGAAGAGGCGGCCGAGGGTCTCTCCGCGCTCTTCGGGTGACATTCGCGCCACCGACAGCGCACCGCTTAAGAAGCGGGGCTTCGTGGCTCCACCGGGAGGCCATTTTTTCGCCCTCGGTTGAGCCATGCCGGCGCGGGATCACTGCGGTGTCGTAGCGGTCTCGCTCCAGGGAAAGGGCGCCGCGCCGTACCTTTTCCGTGGGCTCCGGGCCCTCCAACATCGCGGGCAGGAGTCCGCGGGCATCGCTACCACGAGTCACGGAGTGCTCCACCACCGCAAGGGGATGGGCCTCGTCCACGAGATCTTCACGCAGGAGATGCTCGACTCCCTGCGGGGACCGACCGGTATCGGCCACGTCCGCTACCCCACGACAGGGTCGACCGACCTCGAGAACGCGCAACCGATCGTCTTCAAGATCCGGGAGACGGACGCCGCGCTCGCGGCGAACGGCGACCTGGTTAACTACGAACGGATCCGCCGGCGCATTCAGGTTCAGGGCGTCGAGCTGCTCGGGAACGCCGACACCGAGACGATGGCGCAGGCGATCGCGCTCGAGTACAACGTTACCCGCGACCTCGACGCGGCGATCCGTCGGGCCTGCCCCGAGCTCATCGGTGGGTACGCGGTCGTTCTCATCGCCGGGAATCGGGTGTACGCGTTCCGGGACCCTCTCGGCATCCGTCCATTGGTCTACGGCACGGTCGAAGGCGGTGTCGCGGTCGCGAGCGAGTCGGTCGCGCTCGAGTTGATGGGCGGCAAGGCGATCCGCGATGTCCTTCCGGGGGAAGTCGTCGTCCTCGAACGGGGCCAACTCGCTCGGACCTCGCGCATGCCGAGCTCGGGGGAGCGGGCGCACTGCATGTTCGAATGGGTCTACTTCTCCCGTCCCGACTCGATCGCCGAGAACGTCCCGATCTACGACGTGCGTCACCGGATCGGTCTCCGCCTGGCCCAGGAGGCGCCCGTGGACGCGGACCTCGTCGTTCCCGTCCCGGACTCCGCGCGCCCCCAGGCGCTCGGATTCTCCGAAGGGTCGAAGATCCCCTACGCCGAGGCCCTGATCAAGAACCGGTTCGTCGAGCGCACGTTCATCCTCCCCGACCAGAAGCGCCGGGAGTCCGAGGTTCGCGTGAAGCTCCACCCGGTACCGGGCCTCCTCAAGGGAAAGCGGGTCGCGTTGCTCGACGACTCGATCGTCCGAGGTACCACGCTCCGCGAGATCGTGCAGATGGTCCGGGGGGCGGGCGCGACCCAGGTCGACGTGCGCATCGGGTGCCCGCCGATCCGTGCGCCCTGCTACTTCGGCGTGGACATGAAAGACCGCGGCCAGCTCGTTGCGAGTGGCCGGGACGCAGCGGGGGTTGCCAGCGCGATCGGCGCGGACAGCGTGTACTACCTATCGATGGCCGGCCTGGTCGAGTCGATCACGCTACCGGCGGAGAGCTTGTGCCTCGGTTGCCTGACCGGGAAGTATCCGGTCGACGTCCCCGAGGAACACCACCGGTTCCAAAAATCCCTCGAGGAATTCTGAAGGCGCCGGTTGACCCTCCGGCTACCGTGACGAGATCTCTTCGCCGAGCACCTAATCTGTCGGACCGCCCCCACGTCCCGCGGGGACACGATGGCACCCGAGATTGAGTCCGACCACCGGTTCGTCGGAAGGTCGGAGACGGTCGACGCCCTTCGGCGTCGCTTCGACGACGCCGAGACGGGCACGGGCGGGGTCACCCTCCTCGTGGGCGACACGGGGGTCGGCAAGTCGACCCTCATCGACGAAATCGTTCGGGAGATCCGCTCGCGTGGGATTCGTGTACTGATCGGCCGCGCCCTCGCGCTCGATAACCCCCCACCGTACTCCCTTCTCCATTCCGCGTTCGACAGCGTGCACGCCGACGCGGCGTTCTCGTCGGACGATGCTCACCGAGCCGGCGGCGATCAGTTTCTCGTCGGATTTGCCGCCGGCGTGGCGGAAGCGACCGTCCCGACACCCGTCGGCATCGAAGAACGGCTGCTCGACGCCCTCGGAGTTACCGGCGACCAGGCCAAGATGTCGCGGGACTGGGTTCGGACCCGGCTCGTCGACCAGTTCTTTGAATTCACCCGCTACGGTCCCACGGTCCTCATCCTGGACGAGCTCCATCGCGCGGATGAGTCGTCGCTGACGGCGGTGGAGTTCCTCGCCCAAAAGCTGCAGAACCGGCCCCTCTGGATCCTCGCGACCAGTCGCCCGTTCGCGTCGCTCTCGGAATCGGGGCAGGCGCGGCTCGAGAAGTTCGACGGCGTGACCCGCGCCCAACAGATCGACCTGCGCCCGCTGACGATGGGAGAGGTCGCCACCTACCTGACCGTGAAGGACCCCTCTCGGACGTTCTCCCCCGACGAGGTCGAGCGGCGGTACGCCGAGACCGGTGGGAATCCCCTCCTCCTTCAGCAGCTCGACCGCCGCGTCGCCTCGGGAGGCGAGGTCCGGGTCCGACCGAAGGCGGGTCTTCCGCCCCTCGATGCCGAAACGCAGCGCGTGCTCGACGTCGCCGCGGTGCTCGGGCCGGAGTTCAGCTTCGACCTTCTGCGGGGCGCGAGCGGCGAGAACGCGGAGAACCTCACACGGGTCATCCACCAATTGGTCGATCGGGGACTGCTGTTCGAGCGTTCGGGCGAGCTCCTCGAGTTCCCCCAGGACCGCGCCCGGGAGCGAACGTACGGGCAACTTTCCGAGAGCCGCCGTCGTCTCCTTCATCGCCGCGCCGGGGAGACTCGGGAGGCGATGGAGAGCGCCGGCCCGACCCGGATCTTCGGACTCGCCCACGACTTCTACCTCGGCAAGGCGGACCGGAAATCCATCGAGTACAATCGGGTTGCCGGCGAGATGGCCGTCCGGGCGATGGCACCCGACGTCGCCCGGCATTTCTTCGCCACCGCCCTCGAAAGCCAGCGCAACCTGGACCCGGAGGACCGCGACGCCGAATCGGGTCTCGTGCTCGAGTTGGGGCGCTTGACCTACGAGCTCGGTCGTCTGGAAGAAGCGGAAGGGATCTTTCGCGACTTTCTCGGTCGAGGGAAGGACGACCCGCGACTTTCGCCCCGCATCCGGGCCACCCTGGAGATCTACCTCGCCCAAGTCCTCACCGCTCGGGGCAACCTACCGGCCGCGGCGGAGCTTGCGGAGCACGTCCTCGCCTCCCCGGGGCTCGAGGGCCAGCCTCTCGTCCGGATCGGCGCCCACCACCAGCTCGGTCTGGCACTCTACTACGAGGGGCACTATCCCGAGGCCCTCGCCCATCACACGGAGGAGCTCCGACTCGCTCGAGAAGCGGGAAACCCGCGGGTGGTCGCGCACGCCCAGAAGTGGCGAGCGGCCGTGCTCGCGATGATGGGACGATCGGACGAGGCCCTCGCCGGGGCCCGCGAGGTCGCCGCGGCGCTCGATCGTTTGGGGTCTGCGGCGGAATCCGCCCAGGCGCATCTCTTCCTGGGGAACATTCTCGTGGACGACAAATCCGGACCTCCCCACCGCGCGGAGGCCCTCGCGGAACTGGCGAAGGCGATCCGGTTGGGCGAACAGGCCCAGGACCCTCGCCGCGTCGGATGGGCTCGCTACTTCACCGCGGAAGTTCTCCACGAGGAGAGGCGCTTCACGGAAGCAGACGAGCAGGCCCAGCGCGCGTTCGAGACGCTGGGTCGGATCGGGGACCGGGTGGGCCAGGGCGTGTCGATGAAGATTCGGGGCCAGATCGCAATGGACCGGCGCACCTACGACGTGGCCGAGACCGACCTCCTCGAGGCACGCCGACTTCTGCTCGGCCTGAATCATACGCTGGAGGAGATCGATGTGGTCCTTCGGCTCGCCCAGCTGGCTTCGGCGCGCCGAGACCGAGCGAGCGCCCTGCGGTATGTCGCCGAACTCAATCGCTTGAAGCTGCCGGCGGCCCGGCCCGACCTTGCGAAGGAGTTCGAACAACTCCAGCACTCGCTCGCCCTCCCGGAAGGTGACGCGAACGTCCCCTGAGTGGGGGGCGGGCCAAGTCGTTAAGTCGCCCCCTCGGGTCCCGGTTTTGTGGTGACGTTGTCCCTTCGTTTGGCATTCACGGGTCCCCCGAAATCGCTCGCGGAGTTCTAGCGCGTGGCGACGGCGCTCGTGGTGGCGCAGGGGGACGACCTTCTCCTCGCGCCCCCCGCGCCCGCCGCCGCCCGTCGGTTCCGTGGGGCGAACGGCCCCGGGCCGACGGCTCCCAAATTCCCGTCCGACCTCCGTGCCGCACTGTCCGAGATCACCGGCTCGACCGGGCTGCGGGCCGGCGACGAACGGCTCCAGCGCGCGATGTCCGAGGCCCTGGGTCGCCCGATCGTTCTCGCGTCGGTGAGCGAACTGCGCACGGTCCGCCGCGCCCTGACCGCGCCGCGCTTCGCGGACCTCCGCACGTCGGCGCTGCGTCGAGCCCATCTCGCGCTCGAAGCCGCGTTGCGCTCGCCCGAGGAGATGCTGATCACGCTCACCCGAGAGGAGGAGCGGCTCGAGCGCGCCGTCGGACGCGAGGAACGCGCGGGCGAGTCGTTCCTCGCCATCGAGGGCTCCCCGCTCGCGGCCTACGAACGACTCTGGTTCGATGTCCGAGCCTCCCTTCGGAAGCACCACGCTTCGCTCGAATCCCTCGTCCGGGCGCAGGCACGGGCGGTCGTCCCGAATCTCTCCGCGGTGGTCGGCGAACGAACCGCGGCCCGGCTCGTCTCGATCGCCGGAGGCGTGCAGCCGCTGTCCCGCATGAGAGCGGGTCGGATCCAGCTGCTCGGTACCCGTCGGCGCCCGTCCCCCGAGCGCGGTCCTCGCTACGGCTTGTTGTATCGGGCGGAGGGGATGGAGCGGGTGCCCCCGGGTCGTCGCGGTGCCTACGCTCGCAGCCTGGGAGCGTTGGCGGCGATCGCGGTTCGCGCGGACGCCACCACTCGGTCTTCGATCGCTCCGGGGCTTGTCGCGCGGCGCGATCGGCGCATTGCCCGGCTGCGCGGGAGCCGCGCATGAGGACGCCCCGACGGTTCGTCTCGGACCGCCACGTTCCGCGCCTCGCGCGGACTCGGGTCGGCGACCGGACCGAGCTCTACACGGAGACGGTCGGTGCGCCGCCTCCCGTCTACGGCGAGCGATGGACCGAGTCGGCGGGGCGCACGCTCCGCTCGTTCGAGCCGGGCCGCAGTAAGTTGTCCGCGGCGATCGTACACGACTGGTCCGGTCCCGTGCCCACGGAGGGCGAACGATGGCTCTACCTCGGCGCAGCGAGCGGGACCACCGCGTCCCACATCGCCGACCTCCTCGGACCGAGCGGCGAACTTTACGCGGTCGAACGAAGTCCCCGCCCCTTCGCGCGGCTGATCGCCCTCGCCGAGCGGTGGCCCACCATCGTCCCCATCCTCGCCGATGCGCGCCAGCCGCGCGACTACGCCGGATGGGTGCCGCCGGTTCGCGGTCTCTACGCGGACGTGGCGCAACCGGACCAGGTGGAGATCGTGCGCCGGAACGCGGAGCTGTACCTCGACGAGCCCGGCGCGGAGATCGCTGTGGCGCTGAAGACGTCGAGCATGGGGCGAGAACGAGATCCGGCCGGCCACTTGGCGGCCGCGGAACGCGAGCTCGGACTCGCGTTCGAGCTCGCGCCGTCGGTCCGACTCGACCCGTTCCACAAGGGGCACTTCATGCTGGGTGGCCGGGCTCGACCGGCTCTGTTCGGACCGGGCAGCGTCAGGGCCGCTCCAACGAAGCCAGGGCGGCCCCGCGAGCGACGACGACCGTGACGATGTCCTCGTCGGCGAGGACGTGGTCGCGTCCGACGGTCTGGCCCGGGAATCTCGCGCTCTTGCCCCACACTTGAGCGGCGCGGAACGTTCGATTGAGTTCCGTCGGGAGACGGTTCAGCAGTCCCTGGATCGTGTCGCCTTCGCGCAGGATCACCGGTTCGTCCATGTCGGGGGGCCGCCCGGGCGGCTTGACGTACACCCGAATGAAGTGGAGCGCGTGCCCGATGCGGTCGACGAGCGCATCGAGGCCTTGCCGGTCCCGCGCGGAGACGAAGATCGGGTCGTAGGGTCGCTGCTCGAGCACCATGCGGGCCCGGTCCGCCGCCGTGAGCAGCTCGCTCTTGTTGATGGACAGTAGGGCCGGCACATACACCCGGTTCCCGGCGAGCACGTCGATCAACTGGTCGGGGGTGGCGTCTTCGCGGAAGATGATCGAACCATTGTGGAAACTGAATTCCTTGGCGATCTGCGAGGCGAGCCCGCCGGCGAGCTGAGTCAGCCGCACGGTGCTCGAGATCGTGAGACCGCCCCGGTCCGAGTGCGTGAGCACGATCCGCGGCGGGCGGGAGTTGATCCGAACTCCGGAGCCTTCCAGCTCGGCGACGAGCGCGCGGAGGTTCGTATGCTCCGGGTCGATCATGAACAGGATCAGGTCGACGGAGCGGACGACCGACAGCACCTCGCGGCCGCGGCCGCGACCCCGGGCGGCGCCGGGGACGAGCCCGGGCATATCCAGGACCTGGATCGAGGCGCCGCCCCAACGAAGCATCCCGGGGATGATCGAAAGCGTCGTGAAATCGTAGGCACCGGTCTCGCTCTCGGCAGCGGTGAGGCGGTTGAGCAGAGTGGATTTTCCGACCGACGGGTACCCTACTAGGCCCACGGTCGCATGGCCGCTCTTGCGGACGGCGTAGCCGGTGCCGCCGCCCTTGCCCTTGGCGCGCGTCTCGCGCTCGAGTCGGAGGACCGCGAGCTTGGCTTTCAACCGGCCAATGTGGCCCGAGGTCGCCTTGTTGTAGGAGGTGTTGCGGATCTCGTCCTCGACCTCGGTGATTTGCTCTTCGAGCGACGACATCGAAGCTGGGACCTGAGACGCTCCGGACGCCGGGAGCCACTTGAGCGTAGCGACCTGGGCATCGTTCACCGTCCGAGCGTTCGTGCAGCCTCGTGAGGGGCGACGTGGGACCGCGGACGATGTCCGCCGATGGCGTCCCGCTCCAGTGGAGGTTGCGCGCCGCCCCCGCGCCCGAGAACCTGCGGGAAGAACGCCGACGTTTCCTTGGCTTCGCGCAAACCGCTCTGCGAGCTGGCCACGGACTCGGGGCGGAGTTCGGATTGAGCGTTACGTCGGGGCCGGCGGGCCGGATCGAGTGCACACCCCAGGACGTCGTGGCCCGGAGGTGGTTCACGCGCGCGCTCCTCCCGATCTACGATCGTGGTCGCTGGGTTCCGGTGCGGGCCCCGGCCTCCGGTGGCGAAGTCTCGTGCCTCTACGGCACTCGAGTCCGAGGGTGGCCCGATCCCCTGAGGCCGGACGAGACGGAGGCGTCGGCCTGCGACGCCATCGGTCTCGCCCTTCGAGCAGCGGTCTCGGGGGCGCGAATGGAGTGGACGTTCCGGCCCACCCGGCTGAGCTTTGCCCTCCCTTCGAACCGAGAGGATCCGGTTCCGCTCCCCACCCGTCCTCTGAGCGGTCGGACGGTTCGGTCCGGACCGACGACGCCCCGACCGCCCCCGCCGCCGACCGGCGAGCCCTGTTTCTGGTCGTGCGAACTCCGGGTGCGAGCCCCCGGTCCGCCGGGTTTGCTGTACGCGGCCGGACGGACCCTGGAGTCGACGCTCCGGACCGACGGGGGGAACGGCGTGCGATTTCGACGGTCGCGATGGGCGGCCGCGTTCGATGCGCCGTTCCTCATCAGCGACCGGGAACTCGCCCTGATCCTGCCCAGCTGGGACGAACCGCGGGCGGGTGCGTGCGAAGCGCCGGCTTCGAATCATCGACGCCGCGTTGTCCTCGGCCGGACGGATTCGGGGAACATCGTCGCCGTGGGGGTCGAACCGTCCGAGGGCCGCCACCTCGCAGTACTGGGTGAGACGGGGATGGGAAAGAGCTCGCTCCTCGTCGCGATGGGACGTCAGGCCACCGCCTACGCGGGCGTCGCCCTGCTCGACCCGCTCGGCGACACCGCCGACTCCTTCCGCCGCCTGCTGGGACCTGGCGACCGAGAACGGGCGACGATCGTTTCGCCGCTCTCGACTCCGGGGCTGAACGCTCTCGAAGGAATCGGGCCTGCCCACGCCGACCCTGCCACACGCGAGCGGCGGCTCAACGATCTCGTTCACGCGCTCCGTCGCGTCCGGTCCGGCCGCTACGCGGACGGCGCATTCTGGGGGCCGAGACTGGAAGAGATGCTGCAGCGCGCGCTGTCGGTCGCGGCCTCGATCCCTGACGGCACCCTCGAGGACGCGCATCTTCTCCTCGCCTCGGGGGGACGGGGATTTCGGCAACTGCCGCCCGAGGCGACCGAACTCGCGAATGGCCTCGCCGAGAGGATCCGTTCCCGCCCGGAAGACGCGGAAGGCGCGCGGCGTTTGCTCTACGAGGTCGTCCGCAGCCCAACGCTCGTGCGCGCCCTCTGCCGACGCACGAGCGAGGTTCTCCTCCCCCAACTCGTCGGAGCCCATCGCATCTTGGTGCTCTCGGGAGATGCCCCTCGTGTCGGAGAGTCGAACGCACGGTTCTTCCTCTCGGTTTATCTTGCGCTGCTCTGGTCTACGCTCCTCGCGCGGGACGCGAGCTCGAAGTTCTTCGTCCTTCTCGACGAGGCGCAATGGTTCGCCCACGAGAGTCTCTCGGAGATGTTGCGACTCGGCCGACGGCGCAACCTGCACACGCTCCTGGCCACGCAGTCGATCGCATCGCTTCCGGAATCTGTTCAGGAGGCGGTGTGGACGAACGTGGCCGATTTCGTCGCGTTCCGCGGTTCGCCGATCGAGGCGCGGGAGTTCTCGCGCCTGGTGCAGGGCCTGGGACCCGAGTCGATTCTCGGCCTGCCGCGCGGCCATGCCGCCGCGCTCCTCGGGAAGGGACAACAGCTGCGATGGGTCCGGACCGTCCGCCCGCCGTCCTTCGGCAGGCCCGAATCGTACGACACCTCCGAGGACGGTGCCCAGGGTTCGAGCCCCCGAACCTCGCATCCCACCGGTCCCGGCGCCACCCCCGGACGAGTCGACTCGAAGTCGCGCGACGAGGCAGTCTGGTCCGCGATCGGGCGCCGGTTCGGGGCTGCAGCCTCAGACAGTACGGTCCGGGTCTCGCTCGCCGAACTTCGAAACGAGGCGGACCCGGAGGGAAACGCGATCCGGAACGTCGGTGGCCGTCTAGGTCGGGCCGGGGCGATCGTCCGTACGGAGCACGGCGCGGAGGGAACGGTCTGGTGGCTCGACCGGCGGCACGCCGCACCGCTCGCGCGGCCTCCGGCCATCGAACCGGGTGAGGCCGGTTCCGGCGGTCCACAACCCTCTTAGGGTCGGAACGGCTCGTTTCTGTCGATGGACTCCCCCGAGGCGCCCGCCTCGACGACCGCGCCGAGTTCGCGCGCGTTGATGGCCCCGGCAGCGGTGCTCGAGCGCTGCGCGACCGGCATTGAGGGGCTCGACGACATTCTGGGCGGCGGTGTCCCGCGTGGAAACATGGTCCTCGTGGCCGGCAGCGTCGGAACCGGGAAGACCACGCTCTGTCTCGAATTCCTCGTGCGCGGGGCAGAACGGGGCGAGCGGTCCCTCTTCCTCTCGGTCACGGAAGCATCGCAGAAGCTGATCCAGAACCTCTCGACGTTCGAGTTCTTCCGGCCCGACCTCGTGCGCGACGGCTCCCTCGTATTCGTCGACCTTCCGGGCCTCTACGACAAGCTTGGGCTCGAGCACGAGGAGCTCAGCGCCGACGAGATCGACATCCTGATCCGGACGATCTCGGATCTGGTCCGTTCCCTCGGGGTGAAGCGGCTGGTCCTCGACAGCTTGACGTCGGTCTGCTATCGGATCCGCCGGGACGAGGCGATTCGAGACTTCATGCTCCGGCTCGGGCAGTCGCTCAGCAACGCCGGCTGCACGTCCCTGCTCGTGTCCGAGATCGGACCCACCCAAGGGCGCTACTCCATGCACGGTGTGGAGGAAGCGATCGTCGACGGGGTGATTCTGCTCTGGAACACCCGGCGCCAGGGCGACATCCTGCGGGTTCTCCAGATCGTGAAGATGCGGGGTACCGCCCACTCGCGCGCCCAGTATGTGATCGAGCTCACCCCGATCGGCCTCCTGATGGCCCCGCACCTGAAGGGGAGCCATCCCGAGGGAGTGTAAACCGTGCCCCCCGCCGACATCGGCGAACGGCTCCGGGCGATCCCGGGCGGCAGCGCGGTCGCGCTGAAGCTCGATCCCCGCGAGTACGCCGACCACTACTTTGCGGTCTTGAACGCCACGCTGCGCGACTTAGGGAGCGAGCCGGACGCGCACACGATCTACATCACCGTCACGAACCCGGCGTCGTTCGTGTGGTCCCTCGCCCAGGCGCTCGATGTGCCCGCGGACAAGATCTCGTTCGTCGACGTGATCAGCCACATCATGATGAACTACGCCAACCCGCTGCCGAACGCGACCTACATCGAGACGCCGCGCGCGCTCGAGGAGATCATGCTCCGGGTCGACTATCTCCTCCGAAAGTTCCCGCATCCGCGCTCGATCGTCGTCGTCGACAGCTTGAACGCGCTCGCCATCCACAATCCGCGCGACCTCCTCTCCGAATTCTTCCACATCTTCCTGACGAATCTGAAGACCCGCAATGTGCTGACCCTGATCCTGATGAGCTCCGACGAGGAGTCCGGCGGGCTCGAGCAGATGCTGAACCTGCTCGTCGACGAGACGATCGACGTCGGTCGGGGGCGCTGACCCTGTCCGAGGACGAGCAGATCTTCGGGATCCCCGAGGTGGACGGGACCCTCTTCGCCTCCCTCCCCCCCGGGTGGCTGGCGTTGCTCACCGGGCACTCCGGGTCGGGCGCGCCGCTGCTCGCCAAGCAGTTCGCGCACGCCGGCACCGGCCACGTCCCGGTCTTGTTCTACACGACGTTCGAACGGACCGAGGACGTCCGAGGCGCCTTCGAAGATTTCGGCTGGGACCCCGCTGAGGTGAAGGTCGTGAATCTCGCGGACGAGTACTACGAGCGCGTGCTGATGCGCGGACTCGAGATCGCCCGAGC
>Ga0070761_10002472_pt1 | contig 11311 bp, 13 predicted proteins | sample HubBroMetageREF1_FD_66724 | JGI IMG/M metagenome (GOLD analysis project Ga0070761, IMG submission 66724) | Reference soil microbial communities from the Hubbard Brook experimental Forest, New Hampshire, USA - Hubbard Brook CCASE Soil... | ecosystem: Environmental > Terrestrial > Soil >...
AACGAGGACAAAGACATTCCGCTCTACGGCGTCGAGACGCTGGATGAAGCGGCGTCCCAAGCCGCCGCGCAGCCGCGCTTTCAGACACTGCTGCTGGCATGTTTTGCCGGCATGGCGCTGCTGCTGTCGGCCATCGGGCTGTACGCCGTGCTGTCGTACATGGTGGCGCAGCGCACTTCCGAGATCGGCGTGCGCATGGCATTGGGCGCGCAACGCGCGGATGTACTCGGCATGATCGTGCGCCGCGGCCTGACATTGGCTTTGGCGGGCATCGCCATCGGGCTGGCAGCCGCCGCGCTGCTGACGCGACTGATAAGCGGCATGCTCTACGGCGTTGAACCGCTCGACCCGGTTACGTTCGCGGCCGTGGCAGCCATCCTGCTGCTGGTATCGCTGGCGGCCAGTAGCGCGCCGGCCTGGCGCGCGGCACGGGTCGACCCGATGCGCACGTTGCGCGATAGTTAGATCTGTGCCGATGCGTCTGCACGTCTTGCTAGTTTGCCGAAGCGAGATTGGAGGGCGGGCAATCATGCCCGCAGCCGGCTTTTGAGCCGGCTCAGGCGAGCGAAGCGCGCCTTGGACCCGCTTTTCCAGCGGGCAAAGCCGGGTAGGACTCTACCGAAAGCCGGCTGATCGTTTCCGTGGTACACTGAAAGCGTAACTGTGAGATTTTGGCATCTTCGCATAAGTCCGGTCCGCCGCCCTCGTCCGATCCTGCCCGATTCAACAACGTAGGTTAAAAAAGGAAAAAGCATATGAAGAATATTTTTGTAGGCAACCTCAGCTTTGGGGCTACCGAAGCCGCGGTTCGTTCTCTGTTCGAAGCGTATGGCGCCGTCGAGCGCGTCAACATCGTCACCGACCGGGATACCGGGCAGGCGCGCGGGTTCGGATTTGTCGAAATGACCAGCAACACGGAAGCCGATCGCGCCATCTCGGAACTCAACGGCCGGGAACTCGAAGGCCGGGCGCTGAACGTGAATGAAGCCCGTCCCAAAACCGAACGTAGCGGTGGTGGCGGATTTGGCGGAGGCGGTGGCCGGGGCCGGGGCCGCAGCGGCGGCGGCGGCCGCTACTAGCCGAAATCGTCGAAAGCGGGCGAGGCAGGCGAAATCGCCTGCCCCGCCATTTCGAGAGTAAGTCTTGTAAGTGAGGACATAATCCCAGGCGCCTTCATGGGCGCATGGAGACTGCGGCTTGACAACCAAAGCCGTTTCGCGTAAAATGGTTAGCGTCTGAGCGCTTCAGCCCACTCACGGATCACCTGAACTAAGTCAGGCGATGCGATTCATTTCTTAGACTACCCGACAACCGGGGAGGTTGCTATGTTTGATGCGCGCCGGAAGTCTACGGGAATCGGGCACACCGCGAGGGTAACTTTGCTCATCGCCGCCTTCATGCTCAGTCTGGCAGTATTATCCGTCTCACGCCCAATTGATTCCGCGCTTTTTTCGCCGGCGATGGCTTGTATGACGGTGAACGTACTGGCCCACTCGCGATCGCAGCAGACCATAGGCACAGTCGAATGACAGTCATTACCGTAAAACTTACCCCTGAGGAACTTGATCTGTTAACTGCCCTGGCATCGGATCAGCTATTCCGCAGGCAATATATCGATCCCCGCCTACCCGGCTACAAATCCAATCCTGCCGAGGTCAAGGTCGGGAAGGAGTTAGTGGAACGCCTCCGGCAGATGTCGGATCGCGCCAAAGGCACGTCCATTCCGAAAAGAAACGGAACCACCGCATGACAGACTCTTCGCCAGCCGCGATCGCCGCGGCGGCGGCCTGCCTACGAAGGATGCCGGATGCCCTTTGAGCATCTGACTCCGCGGCCATTCGTTCCTTTGGCTATCCAGGCGTATGCGCCCATTGCGTCGGGGGTCTATGGAATCTCGAATGCCCGCGAATGGATCTACATCGGCGAAACCGACGACATCCGCGGCGCCCTTCTGACGCATTTGAGCGAATATGAATCGCCGCTCATGATGAGCAAGCCCGCTGGATTTGTGTTCGAGGTTTGCGACCGGTCCCACAGGCCCGCCCGCCAGGACCGCCTGGTTCACGAGTACGGACCGTCGTGCAACCGGCAGTTGCCGAGGCGCCCATGAGTCCCGCCGCCGGCATCGTCAAGGAGTTCAAGGTAAGTTCTGGAAGGAGCGCAAAGATGCAGTTCATTCTGACGGGCTTCACTCAGGATCTGGGTTGCCGCGTATTCGCGTTTGAAGGCATCGCCGCGGATCGCATCCGTACCGCATTTACGGTCAGGGCCGATATGGCTCTCATTCGGCGATACGGCATCCAGATACAGGAATTGCCGCTGTTGTGCCGAAGCCTTCTGGAGCGGCATGACGAAGCCAGCGAATCCCAGGCGTTAACCTTCACCGAGGAAGAGATGCGAACTTGCGCCACCGCGCGCGCCGCGGCGAAAGACGAGGCTGCCCAAAGGCGAAAGCCGCCGCGCCGGCATTCCTCCGAGAGCCTGGGCGCCGCTTGGCGGGCGCCGCAACCGTAGCACGAGCGCGGCTGGCGCCCATGCCAGCAACCATGCTCGCAAAATGCGCGCACGAAAGCCCGTCCGAAAGCCGTCCGAAAGCCGTCCGAAAGCCCGTCTGAAAGAAGGTGCCCAGTGTTCTCTTCGCAATGTCCGCATTGCCGGTCCGTGCAGTTTAGAAGCGTAGGCGTCCGAAACGCGTTGGAACAAGCTCTGCACTGGATTTTGCTGCCCTACCGGTGCGCACTTTGCGGCCACCACTTCTTCTTGTTTCGATGGCGCGCCCCCGCCGGCGGCGCCGCCTGATTTCATCCACCCGAAGATTCGGTAGTGGGTCCATTTGCTTGTGGGGCAGGTTGGCAACCTGCGGGCCGATTGCCAATCGGCCCAATCTGCGCCGATTCCATCGGCGCGCAGGGTACCATCCTGCCCCACAGGCGGCAAACTGACCCACTACCGAGGATTTCCGCCGAACGTGGTGCGCGCGCATGGTACAACGGCAATATGCCCACCTTCCGAGTGGAAACGCCGCCGGTCTCGTATGATGCGGTGGTGGAGCGCGGAGTCCTGGACCGCGCCGCGCACTATGTACCCGCCCAATCCGGCAAGGTAATCGTCGTCTCCACCGAGGACGTGTGGCGCCACCAGTGCGCGCGCCTGGAACGTGGACTCGCCGGCGTTCCGCACGAAGTGCTCTTTCTCCCCGGCGGCGAAGACCAAAAGCGCCTGGCGCCCGTGGAGCGCTTGGCCGAGGAGATGGTCCGCCTTGGCGCGGATCGCTCCAGCTTGATCGTGGCGTTCGGCGGCGGCGTCGTGACGGACATGGCCGGTTTTCTGGCGGCCATCTTCATGCGCGGCATTCCGGTGGTGCAGATCCCCACCACGCTGCTGGCGCAGGTGGACGCGGCCATCGGCGGCAAGACCGGCGTCAACCTGGGAATCGGCAAGAACCTCATCGGCAGCTTCCACCAGCCGCTGGCCGTGTTGATCGACCCGGAACTGCTGGATACGCTGCCGGAGCGCGAATACCGCGCGGGCCTGTACGAGATCCTCAAAGCGGGCGTGATCCGCAGCGAGCCGCTGTTCCGCTTCCTCGCGGAGCGGAGCGCGGAGGTCCTGGCGCGCCGGCCGGAAGTGGTGGACCGCATCGTCGCGGAGTCCGTCGCGATCAAGGCGCAAGTGGTTTCCGCCGACGAACGCGAGTGCGGTTTGCGGCGCATCCTGAATTTCGGCCATACCTTTGGGCACGCGCTCGAAACCGAAACAGGCTACACGCGCTTTCTGCATGGCGAGGCCGTGGCGTTCGGCATGCGCGCCGCCGTGTATCTGGCGCAAATGACCGGCCATCTCTCGGCCGAAGACACTGTGGACATCCTGGAAGCCATCCGGCTTTACGGCCCGATTCCTTCGCTCGCCGCGATCCCGGCCGAGCGCCTGTTGGCGCGCCTGGCTAGCGACAAGAAGACCATGCAGGGGAAAGTCCACTTCGTGTTGCCGGAGCGTATCGGAGAGGTGCAAGTGGTGTCCGGCATCCGCGATGAGCTAGTGCTGGCCGCCGTCCAGGCCGCCCTGGCATGAAGGGCGCCACGCCGCAGGGCGCGCGCAGCGAACAGGAGGCGGCCGCGTGGGTACGGGCCATGTTCGGCCGCGTGGCGCATCGCTACGATCTGGCCAACCATCTGCTCTCGTTCAACATCGATCGCTATTGGCGTGCGCACACGGTGGCGCGCTTACGGGAGGATCTGGCGCGTCCCGAAGCGCGCGTGTTGGATATCTGTTGCGGCACCGGCGATCTGCTGCGCGCGCTCCAACGCGCGCGGCCCGAAGGCGCGTCCTGCACGCAGGTGCTGGGCTCGGATTTTTGCCATCCGATGCTGGTGGCCGCGCGGGCTAAAACGAGCGGCCCTCTATTCGAAGCCGACGCGCTGCGCCTGCCCCTGCCGGACGCCTCGCTGGATCTGATCGCGGTCGCATTCGGCTTCCGCAATCTGGCCAACTACGAGGCGGGCCTGCGTGAGATGCGGCGCGTCTTGCGGCGCGGCGGAGTGGCGGCCATCCTGGAATTCTCGCAGCCGCCCAACCCGCTGTTCGGCGCGTTGTACAGCTTCTATTCGCGGCGCGTGCTGCCCATGGTCGGCGGCGCTTTATCGGGATCGCGCGACGCATACACCTACTTGCCGGAATCGGTGCGGAAATTTCCCGCGCCGGATGAATTGGCGGAAATGATGCGTGCCGCAGACTTCGGCCGTGTCGAGTTCGAGCGGCTCACCGGCGGGATAGTAGCGCTGCACTTAGGACGCGTCGATCACCTGCCGCCGCTGCCTCCGCCATCACCGGACTTATCGTAGAATCTTAGTTTGCCCGATCTCCTCGTAACGGTGGTGGTCCCCACTCTGGCCGCGGATGCGAGGCTTCAGGAATGTATCGCCGCCCTGGAGAAGCAGACGCAACCCGATTTTGAAGTGATTATCGTTGACAACAGCGGCTCCAGCGCGGTGCAATGCAACCGCGCGGCGCGGCCGGGAGTGCGCGTGATCGATGAACCGCGCAACGTGGGGTTCGGCGCGGCCATCAACGACGCCTTCCGCCAATCGCGCAGCCGGTACCTCGCCACGCTCAACGACGATGCCGCGCCGCATCCCGGCTGGCTCGCGGCCCTGGTATCCGCCATCGAAGCGCGGCCCGATGCCGGCATGTGCGCCTCTCAAGTGCGCCTCTATGGCGAAGACGCGCTGGATTCGGCCGGCATGCTGGTCTGTGGCGATGGCAGCAGCAAGCAGCGCGGCCACGCGCGCCCGCCAAAGTTCTTTCCGGTTGTGGAAGAGGTACTGTTCCCGAGCGGTTCGGCGGCCCTCTATCGCCGCACGATGCTGGAACAAATCGGCGGCTTCGACGAGGACTTTTTCCTCTATTGCGAAGACACCGACCTGGGGTTGCGCGCCCGCTGGGCCGGCTGGCGCTGCCTCTATGTGCCGGAGGCGGTCGTCGAGCATCATTATTCTTACTCGGCGGGCCGCGCCTCGCGCCTGAAAGCATATTACGTGGAGCGCAACCGGCTGTTTGTGCTGGCCAAGAATTTTCCGGCGCGCATGCTGGCCGCCGCGCCATTCGTGTCATTAGCGCGTTACTGGTGGCATCTGCGATACATGCTGCGCGGACGCGGCGCCGCCGCCCGTTTCCGCCTGGAAGGCGCGTCCGTGTGGCGAATGCCATTCTACGTCTTGCGGGCGCATGCCGCGCTCCTGCTGAACGCGCCGGCCCTGTGGCGCAAGCGCCGCGAGATCCGCCGCACGGCGCGGTTGACGCCCCGCATCTACCGGCGCCTGCTGCGTTCGCATTCCATTTCGGCGCGGCGGGTGGCTGAGTTGTGACGACGCCTCGTGGCGCAGGCACGCGCGCCCAATGCCGCAAAAATTGTGGGGCGGGCCTCCAGGCCTGCGGCCGACGCCCTCGTCGGCCTGTCGCGGACGTCAAGGAGCTGATTCCACAAGCGAAGAGCGGGTCCGTGGGGACCGGGCCCAGAGGGCACCCCGACCGGGGGGTCCGCCCTAGAATTTATGCAGTATTCCGAGTTTTGAGAAAACTAAGTGGCGCGCGTACTCGTGCCTGCCGCGACCGCACTCCTGTAGCCGCCCCCTAGCCCGTCCGCCGGTATATAATCGAACAGCGCCAGCCCATGACCACGCCCCCAACCGACTCCCTCCTCATCATCGTGCCGGCCTACAACGAGGAAGCCGCCGTGGGCGCGGTGGTGCGCGCCATCCACGCCGCCATGCCCGGAACGCCGGTGCTGGTGATCGACGATTGCTCGCTGGACGCCACCCAAGTGGTGGCCCGCGAAGCCGGCGCGCGGGTGTTGCCCCTGCCGCACCACCTGGGGCTGGGCGGCTGCGTGCAAGCCGGCTACAAGCTGGCCTTCGAGTTGGGATATGCGTACGTCATCCGGGTGGATGGAGATGGCCAACACGATGCGCGCGACATTCCGCGCGTCTTTGAAGCCCTGCGCACGTCCGGCTGCGAGATGGTGATCGGATCGCGGTTCATCGACGGGAATGGCGCCCACTCCGGCGCCGTCCGCGGACTGGGCATACGCTTCTTCCGCATGGTGCTGCGTCCCATCCTGGGCCAGACCGTGCACGACCCGACTTCCGGCTTCGTGGGAGTGAACCGCAACGCGCTACAGGTTTTCAGCAAGAGCTTTCCCCTGGAATACCCGGAGATCGAAGCGCTCGTGGTGCTGCAGCGCAAGCAATTCCGCTTCCTGGAGATTCCTTGCCGGATGCACCCGCGCACCACCGGCCGCTCTTCGATCACGGCCTTGCGTTCGATCTATTACATCGCGCACGTGCTGCTGGGCGTGTTCGTGAACGTGCTCAAATTCGACCAGCGGGCGCGACGTCCCGCCAAGCCCGGGAAATCCTAAGGAGGAGATCGATGGACCGCCTGTTAAATGCGTTGACGGTTTTGAGCGCGCTGCTGTTCGTGTTCGTGCTGCTTTCGGTGCGGCGGGCGCACATCCGCGTCGAATATTCGGTAAGCTGGTTACTGGCCGCGGCCGCGTTGTTGATTCTTTCGCGCTCGCGCGGCATGCTGGAGGCGGCGGCGCACAAGTTAGGATTGGCGGATCCGCCGTTGGCCCTGCTACTGGTCATCGGCTGTTTGTTTCTGCTCATGTTTTACCGGTTTTCCGTAATCATCTCCAAGCTGCGTGACGATAACATCGCGCTGGCGCAGCGCCTTGCAATCCTGGAGTTCCACTTGCAAACCCTGCGGGACGGCCAACCGCATGCCTGAAGCGCGCGTCAAGAATCGAAAGGGCGCCGCGAAAGGTAAGCCGCGCGGCCCGGAGAAGGCGGCGGCGCGAAAGCCCGTCTCGCGGTGGTGGATCTACACTGCCGCCGCGGCCGTGGCGGTATATCTGGTTTTTCAAGTGTACGCGCCCGCACTCGATGGACCCTTTGTCTTCGACGACACTTTCCTGCCCTATCACACGCCGGAGTTTCCCAGTGAGCTAGGCGCATGGATCCAAGGCGTCCGTCCGTTGCTGATGTTCAGTTACTGGGTCAACTATCAGGTCTCACAAGCGCCGTTCGGCTTTCACGCGACTAATATCCTGATCCACTTACTCAATGGTTTCCTGGTTTTCTTCATCGTCCGGAAGCTGTTGCAGCCCAACTCGTCCGGCTGGCTGCTTCCCGGCTTCGCCGCGGCGGTTTTCCTGTTTCACCCCATTCAGACCGAATCGGTTTCCTATGTCGCCGGCCGGTCGGAATCTTTGAGCGCCTTGTTTCTGCTGGCCGCTTTCGCGGTCTTCTTGTATCGGCGGTCGCCCGCCGTCTCCTGGAGAATTTCAATCGCGGTTCTGCTGCTGTTCGGGGCGGCGGCCGCCACCAAAGAACACACTCTGGTGCTGCCCGCCGTGTTGCTGCTGACGGATTACTATTGGAATCCGGGCTTCTCGTTCAGCGGCATCCGTCAAAACTGGCGGCTATATGTGCCCATCGCCTTGGGAGGGGCGGGCGGCCTGGCGTTCCTCGCCAGAATCCTGACACATTCCGCGAGCGCCGGCTTCGGCCTGAAGGACTTCACCTGGTACCAATACTTCTTCACCCAGTGCCGCGCGTTTTTCTTGTACCTGCGGCTGCTGGTTTTCCCGGCCGGACAGAATATGGACTGGGAATATCCGATCTCGCAAAACATACTGGATCGCGGCGCCATATTCGGACTTGCCGCCATCCTGCTGCTGGCCGGCGCCGCCATCTATTACCGGCGGCGTTATCCACTGGCTTCTTACGGCTTCCTGTTATACCTGCTGTTGATGGCGCCCACTTCCTCGTTTGTGCCGATCGCCGACCCGGTCGCCGAGCGGCGCTTGTATCTGCCGATGATCGGCATCCTGCTGGTGGCCATTGCTGCGCTTCAACGCGTTCGCCTGGATCGCCGCAAACTGGCTGCCGCGCTGGGCGTAATCGTGTTGGTGCTGTCCATCGCGACTTATCGGAGGAACGAACTATGGGCCAGTGACATCGCCCTATGGGAAGACACCGCGCGCAAGTCGCCCGGCAAGCAGCGGGTGCACTTTCATTTGGCGCACACTTACGACAGCCATGGCCAGTGCCGCGATGCCTTAACGCAGTATGCGGAAGCGGCGCGCCTGGAACAGCCGGACTACGCCCTGCTGGTGGATTGGGGCCTGGCCTACGATTGTGTGGACGATCCCGATGCGGCGCTGGCCAAACTGCGGGAGGCCGCGGCCCTTGCCCCAAGGGCACACGTCTACACCCAGATCGCCATGGTCTACGCCAAGCGTTCGCAATGGCCGGAGGCCTTGGAGGCGTTGGCGCAAGCCGAAAAGCTGGACTCCAACTACGACATGATCTATGACAACCGCGGCGGGATCCGCGCCCATACCAACGATCTCGCGGGAGCCGCGGCGGACTATCGGCACGCCCTGGAGCTTAAGCCCTCCAACGAGCATGCCCGTCATATGTTGGAAATCGTCGAACGGCAAATGAATTCCGGGCGCTGACATGCCGCCGCTGCGCATAGGCGTCAACGCGCTCTACTTGATTCCGGGCGGTGTCGGGGGCACCGAAATCTACCTGCGCGAGTTGTTGCGCGCACTCGCTGAAATCGACGCTGAGATCGACGCGCGCAACCAGTATTTCATTTTCACCAATCGCGAGACCGGCCCGGACTTGGTTCCTGCGCAGCCGAATTTTCACGCGATGCCGCAGCGTGTGCACGCGCGATTCCGCCCGGCCCGCATTCTCTGGGAGCAGACTGCGCTGCCGCTGGCGGTCGCCCGTCTCGGCCTGGACGTGCTGCTGAATCCGGGCTTCACCGCGCCGGTCTATTGTCCATGCCCGACAGTGACCGTGTTCCACGACATGCAGCATAAGCGCCATCCGGAGCATTTCCGCTGGTTCGACCTGCCGTTTTGGCGCGCACTGTTGTTTGCTTCGGCGCATCGGGCCACGCTGCTGTTGGCGGATTCCGAGGCCACCCGCGCGGACGTGCTGCGCTACTACCGGCTTCCGGCCGCGAAGGTGCGGGTGGTGCGGCTGGGCGTGGACGCCGTGTTCTTCGGATTGCGGCGCGCGCCCGAGAAACTGTTATTGACCGTCTCCACGCTGCATCCGCATAAAGGGTTGGATGCTTTGCTGCAGGCGTTTGCGCAGTTCCGCCGCGCGCAGCCGGACTTCCGGCTGGCGATCGCCGGGCTGCGCGGTTTCCACGCGGAGGCGCTGGAAAAACTGCGCGCGGACCTGGGGCTGACCAGCGCCGTCGACTTCACGGGCTGGATCCCGCGCGCGCAGCTCTACGACTTGTACGCACGCGCCTGGGCGTTTCTGTATCCTTCCACCTTCGAAGGATTCGGCATGCCCGTCGTGGAAGCCCTGGCCGCGGGTATTCCGACCGGCTGCTCGAACATCGAGCCGCTTTCGGCGATAGCCGGCGAGGCCGCGCTACAGTTCGAACCGGACAATGTGGAATCGATTTACAACGCCATAGTGCGCCTGGTGTCTGATGACACATTGCGCGCGCGCTTGGCGACAGAAGGCCCGGTACGCGCCGCCGCGTTTTCCTGGACAGCCACCGCGCGCGCCACGCTGGCCGCCATAGAAGGCAGCACAGGCTTCAACCAGTGAAGAGTGGGGCGGGCCTCCAGGCCTGTCAGGATCGTGATGAAAACCGGCGCAAGTCACTGGGGGGCGGGCTTTAGCCCGCGCGGGGATTTATCCCCGCTGGCGGAGGTTCAGGCCGCCACCCTCCTTTCAACAGGCTGCGCTGGGTTTTCGACCGTGCGGCGGGTTCCCAGGACCCGCTCTTCGCGCACCCGCATCAACCCAGTCCCGCCCACAAACAAAAAAACAAGTGGCATTGGGCTTAAGCCCCGTCGCACTCCCATCCCACGTCACTTTAGCTCAATAACCACCGTCCGGTACGCCTTCCCGCCCTTGTTCACCAACTGGGGCGCGTCCTCCCCTTGCGTATGCCAAATCACGTCGCCGGACTTGCGCTCCTGAATGCTCTTGGCGCCCGTCTTCGGGTCCGTGCGCTCATACCGGCAATCGTCCAGAAACACGATCACCTGGTCGTGCGCGCGGACGCCCCGCTCGCGCACGGCTCCCGGATCCGAAGTCACCTCCGTCACCTGCACGCGCGCATTGTCCAATTTCACCGTCGAAGGCAGCCCCGCCCATGCCAGGACCGCGATTCCCCATATCAGACGTTTCATTTCGTATCTTGAGCCTCCCTGACCAATGATAAGCTCTATGCACCCGGACGGTTTCGCTGAAACTGCCATTGACCCGTAACACGAATCCCCAGACGGGGTCCGCCGGCTCGGCCATGGTCGCCGTTTCCGGCACTGGCGCAACCCTAAGGGTAAATATTACTTGGCTAAGTGGCCACTATTCGGTACTGTGAGTACGGCGTGATTGCAAAAGGTCGCATCAATTTCGCGGCCCGGACAGCGTCCTGATCTACGCACATCGCGGGCCGCGAAACTGATGCGACCTTTTGTAGTCACACATTTCAATAATAAACTGCCCCACGTTAACCCGCGCCAACCACACCACTTACCGCTACGGGGCCCTCCTAGATACACCTTTCTTAGGCGCCTCCCGTTCTATCCTGAAATTGGGTGTGGGCACTTATCCCCAACCTATAAATAAAGGCAATGCAAGGTAAATCCAAATGATAATTTCCGAGAAGCAGCAAGAAGCCAACCGGCGGAATGCGCACCACTCCACCGGTCCCACCACCACGGAGGGAAAAGGCGCCGTCCGCTTCAACACCCTCAAATACGGCC
>Ga0070761_10002473_pt1 | contig 11310 bp, 9 predicted proteins | sample HubBroMetageREF1_FD_66724 | JGI IMG/M metagenome (GOLD analysis project Ga0070761, IMG submission 66724) | Reference soil microbial communities from the Hubbard Brook experimental Forest, New Hampshire, USA - Hubbard Brook CCASE Soil... | ecosystem: Environmental > Terrestrial > Soil > Temperate...
TTCGGGCCATGGAGGATCAGGATGAAGACCCCGCCTACGGGGAACGTCGCAACTCGCCCTCCGGCTTCGAACCGGGAGTGGCAGGCTTGGGGCGAGAAAGACCCGCTTTTCGGTGTAATCCCGGAGTCTGGAAGAGAACGGGACGGGGCGACTCCCTGGACGGACGCTGATTTTTACCAGACCGGGCGCGGCGACTGGGAAGAATTCTTGCAACGCTGGCGACGGTATGGTGTCGGCCGAGAGAGCTGTGTTGAAATCGGCTGCGGCGCCGGGCGGCTTACGCGACACATTGCGCAAGATTTTGCCGAGGTACATGCACTTGATGTTGCCGAGGGCATGATCAACTACGCCCGGCAACATGTGGGTGCGAACGTGCATTTGCACGTGACCGATGGCATCTCGCTTCCCGTGCCGGACGCAAGTGTGACCGGCGTGTTCTCGGTAATCGTATTCCTGCACTTTGACCGGATCGAGCACGCGTCCGCCTACTTCCGCGAGATGGCGCGCGCGTTGAAGCCGGGCGGCACCATCATGATTCAGATGCCGTTGCACCAGTGGCCTGCGAATCTAAAGCCGGCTGTACGCGGGCTTTTTGAGAGGGCACACAATGCTTACATGGCGCTGCGCCGGACCAAGGGCTGGTATCACCGCTTCCGGTTGTCGCGTAAACAGTGGAGCCCGTTCATGCAGAGCATTACCTACGACGCCACCTGGGTGCGCGACACTTTGAGTTCCCTCGGATTCCAGGATATCGAGATGTGCACCTACCAGCTAGGCCGTGGTGGCGGCGCTTATTCCTGGGTGTTTGCTCGAAAGGCTTCGCAGGCGTGACCTCGACTCCGAATCATGTATTAGTCACTGGAGGAGCGGGGTTCATCGGTTCCCATGTCTCGGAGGCTCTCCTGCGCCGCGGTTTGCAGCTCACCGTGGTCGACAACCTCGATGACTTCTACTCAGCTGCCGCCAAGCGGGCAAATCTGGAAGAAGTGCGAAAGGCGGGTGACTTTTGCTTCCGGGAACTCGACCTGTGCGACTTCAACGCGCTTAAACAAGGCATTACAACTTTGCGGCCTGACGCTATCATTCATCTGGCGGCGCGGGCCGGGGTGAGGCCCTCGATCGAAAACCCACAACTCTACGAGCGCGTGAATGTGGCGGGCACGGTGAATCTTCTCGAGTTAGCTCGGGAGCTCGGCATCAAGCGTTTCATTTTCGGGTCATCGAGTTCTGTGTATGGCGTCACTAACCGGATTCCTTTCGCGGAAGACGATCCTTGCCTGCGTCCGATTTCTCCCTACGCTGCCACCAAGCTTGCCGGAGAATTCCTTTGTCACACCTACGCTCATCTGTACAGCCTCTCGACGGTTTGCCTGCGGTTCTTCACCGTGTACGGACCGCGGCAGCGCCCTGATCTGGCGATCCGGAAGTTCACGAGTCTGATGGAGTCCGGCCAGCCGATCCCGGTATTCGGAGACGGTTCTATGGGACGGGACTATACCTTCGTAGATGACATCGTGGCCGGAGTGCTGGCCGCCCTGGACTATCAATTCCCGCCGGGCAGCACGCCCTTCGACATATTTAATCTCGGCAATTCACACCCGGTCTCGCTGAACCAGTTAATCGAAACGCTGGAGCGCGTCACGGGCCGGGTCGCGATTCGCGATCAGCGGGGATTGCAGCCCGGAGATGTACCCATCACGTGGGCCAATATAGACAAGGCCACTCAGATGCTTGGTTACCGGCCGGCCACGGCGCTGGAGGAAGGTCTTGAGAAGTTTGTCCGCTGGTTTCGTAATGCGCGAAGCTGATGGGAAGGGAAGCGTGACAGGCGTCACAAATATCATTCAAGATCGCTGACTCCATGGTGCACAGTTCAAAACGAGGAAAAGTGACGGTCGCGGTTCTGCTCTCGAGCCGGGAAAAGTTTAGCGCCTATTTTGGAGGAGCACTGGCGCGGTGGACATTCGAGGTGTACAGCCGGCTCCGGAACGACCTCGATGTCACGGTATTTGGTTATCCAACCGCCTTTGGCGACCTATATCCGCTGCCTCACGCAACCAGTTCCTTCTGGAGGCTCTGTGATTTCATTTCCCAAATTCCGCTGGCGCGCCGATATGACGAGAACCTATGGTTGCGAGCCCTTTTCTCCAGGCTTCGAGCGTTTGACGTCATACACATTCACAATCGGCCGCAATGGGCAAAGGTGCTCCGTGATTTTGGCTACGAAGGCACAATCATCTTGCATCTTCAAAACGATCACCTCGGACACTGGACCGCAAGTATGCTCGACGAGATCAGTCGATATCTGGACGTTGTTGCGGTCTGCAGCGAATATTTGCGAGAGACATTCGCGCCGAAGTCCACCTTGCTGGCGGCAAAGACGAGAGTGGTTCCAAACGGCGTGAACACGAGTTTATTTTTCCCGCAAGAACAAGTGCGTGAACCCAAGACGATCTTTTTCGTCGGAAGACTTCACCCTGAGAAAGGGGTGCTGCAACTGGTACGGGCGTATGCCCGCGTCCTGAAAATCCACTCGGATGCGAAACTCGTGATCGGCGGCAGCACCGGGTTCGGGGATCACGTGCTCACGCCGTATGTTCGCGAGGTGGAAGCGCAGGCCAGTTCGATCATCAAGAACCACCCCGGAAGCGTGCAATTTGCAGGGTATCTCCACCATGATCGGGATTTGCCCGCGTGGTTTCAGAGAGCGACTTTCTTCACCTCTCCATCAATTTTCCAGGAGCCATTTGGTCTGGTGAATGCAGAAGCGATGGCCTGTGCGACTCCGGTTATAGGATCAAGGCGGGGTGGAATACCGGAGGTCCTGGGAGACACCGGTCTTTTGATCGATCCGGAAGATATCGAAGGCTTCGCAGATGCCATGTGCATGCTGCTGGGCAACGCGGAGTACACCTCGAAACTGGGACGCGCCGCGTATCAGCGCTGCCGCGAAAGGTTCGATTGGCAGGTCGTCGCTCAACAGTGGAATTCTTTATTGCAAAATGGTGGAAGGGCCGGCGCTGAATTGAACCTACGCGCGGTTTGAGTTTCCATCGGCTAATTTCGCACAAGAAGATAAAGGTCGCGACACTGCGCCAGATTGCCAGACAAAGTTTGTACCTCGGATGCACATACTAACCCTCACACCCTTCTACCCGACGGCTGAAGACGATGCTTCCGGCTGTTTCGTCGCCGAGTCCGTGCGCGAACTGCAGCAGCAGGGAATGGTGTCGTCGGTGATCGCGGTTCATCCGATGTACCGGTCGCATTCCGGCCCTGACCCAAAGGCGCCAGCAGCCTCGTGGAAGAAATATTTCTGCCTTCCAGGAAATCCAGGACTATCCAGCGCAGGACGATTCTTGCATGCGGCCCTGAAATCCCGCTTGCAGCAGCTCCACGCGCAACAACCAATCAGCCTGATCCACGCGCATGCCGCACTGCCTTGTGGGCAAGCGGCAATGATGCTGGCAAGAGATCTGGGCATTCCTTTTGTCGTGACCGTCCACGGACTGGATGCTTATTCCACGCGGCAAGTGCCCGGCTGGTTCGGACGCCGCTGCGCAGAGGCTTGCGCGGATGTCTACAGCGCGGCCGGTCGCGTGATCTGCATCAGCGAGCAGGTTGCGCGTCGCGTCCGCGAAGGGGTTGGCGATGCTGCCAGAATCAGCGTCGTATACAACGGGGTAGATTCTTCTTTTTTCAGTGCGGCGCCCGGTTCGCCGGTTACTGCGAAGATCAGCCCCGCATCGGAGATCGTCGTGATCCTGAGCGTCGGAATGCTGATCCCCACAAAGGGACACGACTTGCTTCTCAGGTCGGTGGCAGCGATCGCTCCGAGCCATCCCCAGGTTCAATGCAGAATTATTGGAACTGGTCCAGAGCGCGCTCGACTGCAGGAACTGGCGCGGGAGCTGCGCATCGAAGAGCGGGTCCACTTTCTTGGCCCCCGGCCACGCTCGGAAGTGGCCAAGGCCATGAGAGAGTGTGCGCTGTTTGCATTGCCTAGCTGGTATGAAGGCCTCGGCTGCGTTTATCTGGAAGCCATGTCAGCCGAGCGCCCCGCCATCGGCTGTAGCGGCCAGGGAATCGAGGAAGTCATCCGCCACGGCGAGAACGGCTGGTTGATCGAGCCCCAAGATCTCAACAGTCTGACGGCAGCACTGCAAACATTGCTTTCCGACCAGCCTCTACAGGAGAAGCTTGGCCGCAACGGCCGGCAAACCGTTCTGCAAGGCTACACTCTGGCTCACCAGGCAAGGCGGCTATTGTCCATCTACGAGGAATGCCTGGTATGAAGCGCCGCCTGGTGATCACGACGGAGATTATTTCTCCGTACCGCATCCCCGTGTTCAACGTGCTCGCGGAACATCCGAACGTCGATCTGCACGTGATTTTCCTGGCTGAGACCGACTCCAGCATGCGGCAATGGAAGGTCTACAAAGATGAAATTCGCTTCTCTTATGAAGTTCTGCCGCACTGGCGCCGGCGGGTAGCAGGTTACAACCTTCTGCTGAATCGCGGTGTGGCGTCGGCACTGGAGCGTGCACGCCCCGATGTTATCGTGTGCGGCGGCTATGGATACCTGGCGAGTTGGCAAGTGTTGGGCTGGGCCCGGCGGCACAAGCGGCCCGTGTTGTTGTGGTCAGAAAGCAATCAGCAGGATCAGCGGCGAGGCATGCCACACGTCGAGATGCTGAAGAGACGCTTCATCGGAGCGTGCAGCGGATTTGTGGTTCCGGGGAAATCAGCGGCGGCCTATGTGGAAACATTCGGCGTGCCTCGCGACAGAATTTTTGTCGCGCCGAACGCCGTCGACAACGCATTTTTCTCAGACCAGGCATCAGCGGCGCGAAGTCGTGCAACGGAAATGCGGCGTCAGTTCGGTTTGCCCGAGCGCTACTTGCTTTACGTCGGCCGCCTCATTTTTTCCAAGGGAGTGTTTGACCTGATGGAAGCTTACTCGAGCCTCGCGCCGGAGTTGCGCGCCCGGTCGGAACTGCTTTTTGTAGGGGACGGGGTAGAGCAATCTGCACTTGAGGCGCGGGCCGCCGCTATCCATCCAGGTAAAGTCAGGTTCGCCGGATTTGCCCACCGCGAACAGCTTGCCGTCTATTACGCCCTGGCGGATGCATTGATATTCCCCACTCACACCGATCCCTGGGGACTGGTAGTCAACGAGGCCATGGCGTGCTCCATTCCGATCGTTGCCACTGACGCCGGTGGGTGCGTCGTCGATCTTGTGCAGGATGGATGGAACGGCTACGTTGTTCCCGCACGCGCACCCGATCAGCTGGCGGAGGCGCTGGCGAAAGTTGTCAGTTCACCGGATCTCAACGCAACGATGGGTGCGCGAAGCGCGCAGCGCATCGAGCAGAATTCACCTCAGGCGTGCGCGGCCGGGTTTGTTGCAGCCGTGAATGCGGTTGAGGTTAAAACCACCTGAGATTCAGTCTCGCACTGAGTCCGATCCTTACTCCAGTTCCTTCTTCAACCGGTCTGCCAATCGCATGCACAGCGCAATGATGGTAAGCGTGGGGTTCGAATGCCCACTCGTGGGGAAAACCGCACTGCTTCCAATAAAAAGATTCTCGACGCCGTGCACCCGGCAATTCTGGTCGACCACTCCTCGCCGCGGGGATGGATCCATCCGCGTAGTTCCGATGTGGTGGAACTGGTCCGTGATGTGTGCCGTCCACTGTGCTGAATCCTCAAACACCCAGGGCTCCATCTCAATCGTTCCCATGCCTGCTCGTGCGAACTCCTCGCGAAGAGTGCTGGCGAATTCTCTAATTGTGTGCAGCGTGAGATCGGTCAATCTCCAACGGACGTCGGCACGCGGCATGCCGAGCACGTCGACTTTATCCGACAGAAGAATCCGGCTCTCCGGATTCGGTTCCTGCTCCGAAGTCAGCCCGATCAGCATTCTCGCGTTCGGGGTAAAGCTTCGGCCGTGTATGAGAAATTCGTAAGCGGGCCTGATCGCCGCCCCGGGATGCAGCGCCGTTCTCCAGGCTTTGCTCCCCAAACCGGGGCTGAAGCGAAACTGCCGCAGCGAGGTATAGATCTCCTTCAAGTCCTGTACTGTCGTGCCTTCCTCGACGAAAGTCGTCCCCATGGAAACATTCAGTGTTCGATGCTTTTGCTGCCACTGCTTCGTCGCCGTGCAGCGCACGGAATACTTCTGGCCGCCCTTGTGAAAAACGTTCAGCATGCGCTGCGCCCGTGCCGGTTGCGGGCTGTTCAAATACCCCACGAAAGCACTGGGATGATCCTGAAAAAAGCGCCCCACCAGATCATGGTCGTTTCCAATCCCGTTCATCCGCTGCTTGCGGTTCGCTAAAAGCAAACGCGCCGTCTCGATCCCTCCCACGCCCAGCACAAACGTCCGAGCTTGGATTGTCGTCTTGTGACCTTCCAGCGATTGCGCTTCGATCTGCTGGACGCGTTCCATCTTGTCGTCCAAGGTGAGGTTGACAACGTTGGCGTGCAACAGAAGCCTGCAGCCCTTGGACTCGCGAACCTCCGGCAGATAAACTTCGCGCAGGTTCGGCCTGGGACTCCACTTCGAAAAGTGATACCAGATCTGCTCCGCGTCCAACGCCGGCGGACGGGTCCCCAGATGTTTGAATAAATCAGTGTCGAAATTCATTCCGTCCACAAGCAGAAATCTGCTGGCGCGCTCGTAGTACGGTTTCATTTCTTCATAGACGATCGGCCAGCCGCTGTGTGGAACCCACTCCCGCGGCTCAAAGTCGGAGGCCATCAGCGGTAGAGCCTGGCCGCCCCACATGGTCGTTGACCCGCCGCAAACCCGAAATCGTCCCTGCGTCGAGCCCGGATGCGGCAATCCGCTGAGGTCTACGTCGTAAAGGGCCTGCGTAGGCGCTTCGAATTCCATTCCGCCGCTTTCCAGCAAAACGATTTCCAGCGGCGAATTCGACATCTCCGTTGCAATCGTCAGCCCGGCTGCTCCCGCGCCGACGACGCAAATGTCACACCGGAGAGTTGCGGGCCCGGCTCCCTCCCGCAAATCAAGGATCATGCGATTTCCTGATTAGTGCGTAACCCTGACTGATCTGCGGCAGAAAGAACTCTGTCAACGAACGCGGAAAACTGCGTCAACTGATCGTCGTTGAATCGCGATGCCTTTGCCTCCCGGACATTGGCTTCGATGTGGCTGGGATTCTTGCTGGAAAAAAGCACTACGCCCTCCGCATTGCTGCGCAGAGCGCAGGAAAGAAACAGTCCCGCAATGACTGCCGGATCGCTCAGGTTAGCATTGACCCGCTGCGAGCCGTCGCGCGCGATCTCCGGATTGGCACGGACTGCTTCTCGCAGCAGCCTGACCGGAGCGAATACGCTGTGCGTAATGCAAAGACGCTCGACCCTCCCCGCCAACTTCTGCAGATTCCGTGTCTGCGCGTCGTCGTTGAACTGAACGACCTCATACAGCCCCGCCATCTCAGCCACATTTCCCTGAAGTTTTGCAACCTCGGAAGCAATCCCCAGATGTCGAACCGCTCCCTTCGCGACCAGCTTTTCCAGCGCTTCGAGCAGCGGCTCGCTGGCGGCATCGGCTAACGTTGCCTCATGCAGCAGAAGCAGGTCAATATAGTCCGTCCCCAATTCTCGCAAGCTGGTCTCCACGCTCTGCGTCACCGCCTGCGGACCAAACAGGCCTGACTTCCCCAACATCGAACCGCGCCGCTTCGCTCTCTGCAGCAGCGCGGGAAACGGACCAAGCAGCCGCTTGGCAGCGGTAATCAAACGAGCATTCCCGGCCAACCCCGTCGGCGGCTGCAAGCCAACTTTCGTGGCAACCGTCACGTGCTCGCGCCGGCCCCGCAAGAACTTGCCCAGAATCCGCTCAGCCCTTCCAAAACCATAAGCTCGTGCGACATCGAAATGCGTAATGCCGAGAGAAAACGCGTGTTCGAGAATGGCGACAGCTTCCGCTTCGGTCGAGTGAGCCGTTAACTGCACGCACCCGAAGCCGAGCGGGAAGGTCGTTAGTCCAAGCTGGGATCTCCTTTTTTGTTGAGGAACAGCGCTGATCATTGCCGCTGATTATACTGAACAGCCTTCTCGCCGGAGTGTTCTGCGACTGGGTTGGCAGCGGGCACGCTGTTCTGAGGTCGCAGCCGGTCCGCCATTATTTGTTTGGCGAATTCGATTTGTCATTGGCCCAGTGACCCCGGGTGGTCATTTCGCATAGTAAGAGAACGCTGAGAAACAACAGCAGCCAAACCTGATGCGGCATTACCAACCCCTCCCACCACCAACGATTGGCCAATGCCGCAGGAATCTGCCCGCTAGTTTCCATTGTTTCCAGCAGCGTCCCGCCGGGAACCAGGAACGGGAGCATCAATAGCAAAGAAAGGATTGCCAGCCTGCGCTCTTTTGCAAATGAGATAAATACCCAGCACAGCGGCAAAACGAGCAGAGTGGCGTCATAGAACCGGTGGTAGACCGGCAGCACACTGATGAGGGCGATTGCGCTTAAGTCCAGCAGTTCGAGGCCGGCCTGAGTGCTTCTTCGTGCCATGACGACAAGCCACACCAGCAGGAAACCTGCGCCCACCGAGATCGCCAAGTCATTCGCCAGCGCGACGCTGCCCAGAAGTGGATACAAGGCCACTTGCAGATTGATCAGACCGAACCGCGTAGGGTTGACCAAGGTGAAGTTCCCCAGGACACCGGTCTGGAGCAGAATGTGATTGTCATTGAGATAGTTCTCCAGCCAGGGAGTGTGGCCAAGTTCCAATCGCAGGAAGCCAACAGCCGCTACGCACGCCAGAATCGCCAGGGTGAACCCGAAGATCCGCCAACGGCGGCGCACGAGGTAGTACAGAAGAAAGCAAAGTCCAATCTGTGGCTTCAAGCCTGTTGCCACTGCCAGCAGTAGCGCGGTCCCCAGGTCGTAACGCCAGCGGGCGCACCACATTGCAATCACGCTCAGTTCGACCGCGACCAGTGAAACGTTGCCGGTCACAATTCCGGTGTGGAAAGGTGCCAACGCCAAAGTGGCCGCAACCAGCAGAATCGCGGATGGCTCGCGGTAGGAAAGGCCAGCTAGCGCCAGCAGCGCGCACACCATAATCAGGAACAGGGCAAGGTTAATCCCTAACCAAAGCGCATTCGCCAGGCTCCAGGGAAGAACAGTGAATGGCGCAATGAGCACCAGAGATGTTATCGGGTACGCCGTGGGAATGCCTCTGTTCGCCACCAGCGAGCCGTTCGCCACCTCTATGGGCAGGAAACTATAATGCGCGGCTTGTGCCGGCCACAGCTTAAGCAGGATTTGTGGACTGTAAGGGTCTACGCCGGCTATAAGCGCCTTCGCTTGTATGTATGGAGAAAGGAAATCGTTGAACTGCGTCGCGGAACGAATGGCCCTGACCGGACCTCTCAAGGTAAACTCAGTACCCGCCACAAGAAGTAAAATGAGGCAAAATGCCGTCCATTTGCTACTCATGCTTTGCATAGCGAGGGTCACGTCTTGCGCGGGAAAGGCGCCTGATTATACTGGATAATTACACAACAACTGTCATCCTGAGCGCAGCCGTTTTTCAGGCGTAGCGAAGAGCCTGCCCTGAGCGAAGCCGAAGGGATCTTCCGCTCAACCGGCCGAACGGTAAGCTAAGCTGCGCCACTACCGCCCCCCTACTTGCCTCGCGGATAGGGGAGCGCAGTGCTAGGCTAATAGGCAGGGCCAGGCGGTTGGATGCCGGCGTCGGCGGACGCGCCGTTCTGGGTTTCCCGATATGATTGAAGACTCAAAGAGCGTCAAGATTTTCCCCCTGGTCGCGGCAGCGTCCATAATTTTCCTACTGTATTTATCGGCTAGTCGCCCTTATCTGTTTGGCGAGTCCAGCCTGCTTGCTCTTCTCGCCCTCGTGGCTGCGGGCTTAATCGTCTCTCAGTACAAGACTCATTTTTGGATGTTGATGATGGGGATTTTCTTCTGGGCGGGTTCCGGAGTTCCCCTGGCCGCTCCCATGAACATATTTCGTTGGGTGGTGCTGGGCTCCGGTGCCTTGATGGCTCTTGTTTACTATGTCGAAAAGAGGAACAGGATTCCTTTCAATCACCTTCACCTGCTGGGTTTGTTCACCGTCGTCGCCGCGTCCGCCTCTGCAATTGTCTCCGTAAATCCACTTCTGACTCTTCTAAAAGCGCTGAGTCTGGCCGCACTTTTTCTCTATGCCTCCATTGGAGCGCGAATCTTTTGGTCAAGAAGTCCCGAGGTTTTTGTGCGGAAACTGTTGCTGCTGGCGGAAGGTCTCGTTTATTTCACGGCCATCTGCTATCTGGCTTCATTCGAGGTTTGGGGCAATCCGAATTCCCTCGGATTAATCATGGGATGCATTTGCTGGCCGACATTGCTGTGGCGGTTCATAACTCCAACTGCCCGCCGGAAGTCTCCTCGTCTGATCATCGCCCTGCTCGTATGCGGCACGCTTCTGGTTTTCAGCGTCTCTCGCGCCTCCCTGGTAGCGGCAGCCGTAACTTCTATGTTCTTGCTGGTGGGCGCGCGGCGGTATCGAATGCTGATGATCGGTACGAGCCTGTTCATGCTGATTTTGCTGAATATGTATCTCGTGACTCCAGAGCGTTTTCAGAATACCTCCAGGACTCTTCTGTACAAAACAGGCAAGCAGGGGGATATCATGGAGTCCCGCCAGAAGCCATGGGAACGAAGTATCGCCACCTTTCAGGAGCACCCCTGGCTGGGAGTGGGATTTGGTGCTGCCGATAACAGCTCCGATTGGCGCTTCACTTATGCGACCCAAGGGAATTTGACCCGGGAGCGTGGCAGCAGCTATCTCACCATGCTGGAGACTACCGGGTTGGTCGGTGCTGTCTTTATCGCGCTCCTGATTTTTGCTCTTGTCCGGGAAATTTGGATTGTATTCTCTTGGCTGCGTCGTACCGGAAAGGTGAACCAACCTGCTGTAGTTGCAGCGTCGATAATCGCCGCGGGTCTTGTAAATGCGGTCTTCGAGGACTGGATGTTCGCTGTGGGTTACTACATGTCCGTTTTCTTCTGGCTGCTCGCGTTTTCCTTGCGCGACTTGATGGCCTGCCCGGCCTGGTCGGAAGAGCAGCCGGCAACGGAGAGACTTGGCCGCGCTGTCGTCCCCGGGTCTTTTGCGTTGCGGGGACAGTAGGTCTGAATGGGCAGATCGAGCAACGTCACCGTTAGTGCCTCCGTTGGGTTTCCCGCTCTGCGATGATTCATCTCTTTGTCGACGCCTCGGCTGCCAGTTCTGGAAGCGGTCCCACGTACGTTCGTAACGTTGTGCCTCA
>Ga0070761_10002474_pt1 | contig 11305 bp, 13 predicted proteins | sample HubBroMetageREF1_FD_66724 | JGI IMG/M metagenome (GOLD analysis project Ga0070761, IMG submission 66724) | Reference soil microbial communities from the Hubbard Brook experimental Forest, New Hampshire, USA - Hubbard Brook CCASE Soil... | ecosystem: Environmental > Terrestrial > Soil >...
ACGCGGCTGGGAAAGTAAATCCGTAGAACAGCAACAAGAGATTATGTTAGAGCGGCAGGAAACTGTCCGCACACCGATCTCGCCTGAAGAGCAGCAACGCAAACGGAAACGTGAGGGCCTGCTTCTTTCCCGCTCACGCCTCACCCAACAATTGCAAGCCGCCAGCAGCCCCCGCCACCGCCAGATGCTGGAACAGGCCATCGCGGAGCTGGATCGTCAACTATTATCGTTTGAATAAGTTACAGACTCGGACTCGGGCCGAGTGACGACCCGAACCCATACCTCCTATAACGAAAACCGAGGTCCCGTTCGCAGGCACCTGACGTATAATCGAGGGGTTGATGAAAGCCTACGTCTACGTTTCATTGAAGAAGAGCGTTCTGGATCCTCAGGGTAAGACCATTCACGGCGCTCTGACGAAAATCGGCTATAGGAGCCTGCAGGAAGTGCGGCAAGGAAAGTATTTCGAAATTAGTCTCGACGGCGGCATCTCAAAGGACGAGGCGCAAGCGGAAGTAGAACGGATCGCGCGCGAAGTTCTAACGAACCCGGTCATTGAAGAGTTTCGTTTCTCCCTCGAAGACGTGTAGAAGCGAGTTTGCCGCGTCCCTACGCCGACATTCACCGGTCCCCCACTGAACCATTCGTCAAGGAGCCAATTAACCAATGTGCGGCATCGTGGGATATGTGGGTAAGAAGCAGGTCGTCCCCGTCATCATTGAGGGACTGAGAAAGCTGGAGTATCGCGGCTACGACTCGGCGGGAATCGCGGTGGCCGGAAACGGCGAGGGATTGCAGATCCGGCGTGCTGAAGGCAAGCTACGCAATCTGGAAGAAGTCATCCGCCTCAAACCGCTCGACGGCACCTACGGCATCGGACACACTCGCTGGGCCACCCATGGCCGTCCCACCGAAGAAAACGCCCATCCCCATCGCGACTGCACCGGCAAGATCGTGGTGGTGCACAACGGCATTGTCGAGAATTATCTCTCACTCAAGAAGAAGCTGATCGCCGAGGGGCACAAGTTCACCACCGAAACCGACACGGAAATCATCGCGCACCTGATCGAGAAGCACTACTTGCAGACGGGAAACGGTCACAAGCCGCTTCTGGAAGAAGCGGTCCGCAAAGCTGTGAAGGAACTCACCGGCGTGTTCGCGCTGGTGGTGATTGCGGTTGACGACCCGAACAAGATCGTCGCGGCGCGCAATGGACCGCCCGCCGTCATCGGTCTCGGCAAGGACGAATACTTTGTCGCCAGCGATGTGCCCGCACTGCTCGATCACACCCGCGATCTTTTCTTTCTGGCGGATGGCGATCTTGCCGTGATCACCCAGACCGGCGTACGGGTTACCGATTTCGACGGCAATCCGCTGGAGCGGAAGGCGCAGCGCATCACCTGGGATCCGATTATGGCGGAGAAGGGCGGCTTCAAGCACTTCATGCTCAAAGAAATTTATGAGCAGCCCCGCACCGTCCGCGACACCACGCTCGGCCGCGTCTCGCAGGATACCGGCGCCATCTTCCTCAACGAAATGCAGGTCGGCGAAGTCGAGTTTAAGGCGCTGAAGAAAATCAATATCGCCGCCTGCGGCACCAGTTGGCATGCCGGACTGGCGGGAAAGTTCATGATCGAGAACCTCGCCCGGGTTCCGGTCGAAGTCGATTACGCCAGCGAATGGCGCTATCGCGACCCGATCCTGGGGCCGGACACGATGACGCTGCTGATTTCGCAGTCAGGCGAAACAGCCGATACCATCGCTGCCCAGCGTGAAGCCAAGGCCAAGGGCTCGAAGACGCTGGCCATCTGCAACGTGGTCGGCTCGATGATTACGCGCGAGGCCGCCGGAACCGTCTATACGCACGCTGGCCCGGAAATTGGCGTGGCTTCGACCAAGGCTTTCACCGGACAACTGACTGCTCTTTATTTGTTCGCCTTGTATCTGGCGCAGGTGCGCGGCGCCATGACGTCCGAACAAGCCAAGGCCGCCGTGCAGGAACTGATGCGCATTCCCGGCAAACTGGAGCAGATTCTGACCCACGACGAAAAGTGCGACGAGCTGTCGAAAACCTATGTCCGCGCGCAGGACTTCCTTTTCCTCGGACGCGGCATTCACTATCCCATCGCCCTCGAAGGCGCGCTCAAGCTCAAGGAAATTTCCTACATTCACGCTGAGGGTTATCCGGCCGGAGAGATGAAGCACGGCCCGAATGCGCTGATTGACGAAAATCTGCCCGTGGTCGTCATCGCCACCCGCGACGTGAACAGCCCGCAGTCGATGGTGCGCTACGAGAAGACGATGTCGAACCTGAAAGAAGTGAAAGCTCGCTCCGGGATTGTCATCGCGCTCGCCACCGAAGGCGACAAAGAGATTGCCGAGGAGGCGGATCACGTGCTCTTCGTTCCGCCGGCACCGGATGAATTGTCGGCAATTCTGGAAATCGTCCCGCTGCAACTGCTCGCTTATCACATCGCCGTCCGCCGAGGCTGTGATGTAGATCAGCCGAGGAATTTGGCGAAGTCGGTGACGGTGGAGTAACAGCGCAAGCGCAGCCTATTTCGGCATCACCACAACTTCGTCCTTCGGCATAGCGTCCAGCGTAGCTTTGTCAATCCCGAGGTGGGCCATCACCAAGTCCGGCGGTGTGTGGGTTAGCCACTCCGAGAGCGCAAGGTCCTGATACGCGTTGCTCTTGAACATCTCCAGGAACTTGAGATCCGTGTCGCCCGTGTTCTGAACGTAATGCGGCAGCGTCTTCTGGACATAGCCAACGTCTCCGGCTTCGAAGTCCATGGTGCGCGCGCGGCCTCCGGTTGCAAACACGGTCATTCGTCCCGCACCGGTCATGTAGTACTGCCACTCGTCGGCATTGGGATGCCAGTGCAGTTCGCGGATCCCTCCCGGATGGACGGTGACGATCGCCGCGGCGATCGTCGTGGACACTTTGAACTTGTTTGAATCCACGATCTTCACCTCGCCGCCCTTGGTGCGCTTGGAAACCGGCAGCTGCGCCGTACGGAAAGCGAAATCCGTTGGTGATAAGCCCAGCGATCCGGCCGTTGTCTTCATGTCTTCGGCCAGAGGGCCGGGGACTGGGGCTTGGAAAATAAATTTCTCCCGTCGCGGCATTTTTTCCATCGCCTGTTGACTCACGCCAAAGTTCGCCGCCAGCACATCGTGGGGAGTGTGCGCCATCCAGTCGGTGAGCAACACTGTTTCGTATTCCGAGAAGTTGCCATCGTCGAAAACCAGCAAGAACTCGCAACCGTCGGGACCCAGCCCCTGAATAGAATGCGGAATCCCCGTAGGGAAGTACCAGAGGTCGCCTTCCGTAATATCGGTGACGAAGCTCCTTCCGTCCGCATCAAGCCCCGTGATGCGCGCGTTTCCGTAGAGCATGATGGACCACTCGGCCGCGGTGTGCCAATGCAGTTCTCGGATGCCTCCGGCTGTCAATCTCATGTCCACTCCCGCGATCGACTTAGAAACCGCAAGCTCCCGCACCGTAACCTCGCGCGACCATCCACCCTCTTGCATGCGCTTGTGAGCGAGGCCAAAAGGATATTTGAAGGTCTGTACACCGCCCGCGTCGGTGGGCGGTGGCAGGAAAGAATCCGGATTCTGCGCATCCAGCGGCGGATTAGCTGGAAAGGGAGCGCTGGCGCTTCTGTCGTTTTTGGCCGGGTACGGACGCTGCTCCTGGCCCGCGGCGTCCGCCGCCGAGAGCATTCCCGCGGCTGCTAGCGCCGCCGATCCCATTCCCATGAATCCGCGTCGCGAAACCATGTCCTTGTTTGCATCGTCGCTCATAAACATCAATCTCCGGGTCCAGTTTTCCGATTTCGCAAACGATACGGCAGCCTCAAGGCGGTGTCAATTCCCGTGGGTCGAAGGGCTAACGACAATCTTCCAGCTTGCACCGACTGAGCAGAGTTGTTAAGGTGCGACTTACTGCGCATCGACCCCATGGCGACAGAAGATACGGCGGCAGAAGAGAAGATCGCGCCAGATGCCTCTGCGGAAATGAACGCGGCCCAGCCATGGCAACACCTCTTTCGCTGGCATTTTGTCGTCTTGCTGGCCGTCGTCGTTTTCTTTGGAGCGATCCGCTGGCGTCTCTTGGATATGCCTTTGGAGCGTGATGAGGGCGAGTACGCCTACGCTGGTCAACTCATTTCGCAGGGCATTCCTCCCTATCAACTCGCCTACAACATGAAGCTGCCGGGGACTTATGCGGCCTATGCCGCGATCCTCGCCGTGTTCGGAGAGACGGCCCGCGGAATCCATCTGGGGCTTCTCGTCATCAACGCGGTCTCGGTCATTCTGCTCTTCGTGGTCGCGGCGCGCATGTTCGGCGCACTGGCTGGAACCGTGGCGGGCGCGAGTTACGCTTTACTCTCGACAAACTTGGCAGTGTTTGGATTTGCCGCACACGCCACTCACTTCGTCGTGCTTCCGGCTCTTATCGGACTCATCCTGCTCTTGCGCGCCGAAGAAACCAGACGCCCTGCTTTTTTCTTCTGGAGCGGCCTGGCGTTCGGCGTTGCTTTCCTGATGAAGCAGCCAGGTCTTTTGCTCGGCGTATTTGCCGTTCTCTATCTGGCCATTCAATGTTGGCCGAAGAATAAGCGCGAATGGGCACCGTGGGCGAAGAAACTGGGTATCTTTCTGCTTGCGGGAGCGCTGCCGTTCGCACTGACTTGCGCCCTGCTTTATCGAGCTCGTGTCTTCCAGAATTTCTGGTTCTGGACCTTCTCCTACGCCAGCCACTACGCCGCTGCCGTGCCCTTGCGCACGGGTCTGGCAGCGCTGACGGAAAACTTCTCAGGCATACTGCGTTTCACCATGTGGCTCTGGGTGCTCGCTCTGGTGGGTATTTCCACGGTGTTTTGGAATCCTGCCGTCCGCCGCCATGCGTTTTTTGTGTTCGGTTTGCTGGCGTTTTCTTGCGCCGCGGTGTGTCCCGGCCTCTATTTCAGGCACCACTATTTTGTCCTTATGCTGCCCGCAATTGCCATCTTGATCGCAGTTGCCGTTACGTCCTCCATCCGCTTGCTCACAGTGAAGTTCACCTCGCGCTGGCTTCACGTTCTGCCCGTGATTGTGTTTGCTTCCGCATGCGCGCTTACCATCCACACTAGCGCCGAGTACTATTTCAAGCTGACCCCGGTCCAGGCCTGCCGCTTCTCCTATGGCCTGAATCCATTTCCGGAAGCGGCGCCCGTGGCTGAGTATCTGCGTCAGCACACCGTGCCCTCCGACACCATCATGGTGCTGGGTTCGGAGCCGGAGATTTATTTTGATGCACACCGCCACTCCGCCACCGGTTATATCTACATGTACAGCCTGATGGAAGACCAGGCTTACTGGTCGACGATGCAAAAACAGATGATGCAGGAAGTCGACGCCAACCGGCCGGCGTACGTGGTCTTCGTCAATAGCTCGTCTTCCTGGTTGTCCCGCCATGGTTCCCCGCAAGTCGTTGCTTTCCGCAGTTGGATGGATCAGTACATGGCCGCGAACCTCGAAGAAGTCGGAGCGGTCGAGCTGGCTGCTCCGGAATCGCAATATTTCTGGGGCGATGAAGCCCGAGAACATCATCAGCCGGGCCGCGAACTCCTCATTTATAAGAGAAAGGGCTGAGGCTTGCTGAGCGCAAGGCGCCCCCCCGGGCTTGCCCGCCGCAGCGTCCTGGCGTGGTTTGTCATCATCTAAACGAGTGATGGCACAGTTCAAGACTCTTGACGCCCGACTGCTTCGCTCCGTTCCGCTCTCTGAGTTCACCAGGCATATCGAACTCGAAGTAAAGGGAGTCTCTCGTTTCGGCTTTGTCCCCGGACAATGGCTTTCGGTGAAGGCCAACACTCCCGATGGCGAGGAGATGACGCGCGCGTACTCGATCGCATCGCCGCCCTCCGAGAACGGGCACGTCGCCCTTTGCTTGAATCGCGTGGACGATGGATTCATGTCGAACTATCTCTGCGGCCTCGAAGAAGGCTCGCATATCACGTTCCAGGGGCCGTTCGGAGATTTCGTCTTGCGCCCACCGGTCGGCGACACCGCGTTCGTGGCTACGGGAACAGGGATCGCTCCGTTCCGCTCCATGCTGCACTGGCTGCTGGCGGAGCGCGACCGTCATCAGGGACACCAATTCTGGCTGCTGTTCGGCGCGCGCCGCGAGCGGGACATTTATTATCGCGAGGAGTTTGAGCGTCTCGCTGCTGACCACGTCAATTTCCATTTTCTGCCCACCTTGAGTCGTGGTAAAGCAGGGTGGAAAGGGCTTCGCGGATACGTGCAGGAACATCTGGCCGAAATCGTTGGAACCCGCACCGACATGCACGCCTACATCTGCGGTCTCGACAAGATGGTCAAGGCGAACCGGGAGTTGCTGAAGCGCCTGGGTTGGGATCGAACTTCAATCCGTTACGAAAAATACGACTGACCTGCGTGCGGCTGACAGGCAAACAACGGACCCCGTAGAATGGGTGCCGTAAAATAGTGGCCGTTCCGAACTTCGTCGAGGAGAGCCTCGTGTACATCGCGGATGACAAGCGTTACGACTCCATGCAATATCGCCGCTCAGGGCGCAGCGGCATCAAACTTCCCGCCGTCTCGCTCGGACTGTGGCACAACTTCGGCGGCGTGGATCACTTCGAAAACTCTCGCGCCATGCTGCGCCGTGCCTTCGATCTGGGCATCACGCATTTCGATCTCGCTAATAATTACGGCCCTCCGTACGGATCGGCGGAAGAAACTTTCGGGCAGATATTGAAGAAAGACTTCCTTCCCTACCGCGACGAGCTGATCATCTCGACCAAGGCGGGCTGGGATATGTGGCCCGGGCCTTACGGCAATCTGGGCTCGCGCAAGTACATGCTGGCCAGCCTCGATCAGAGCCTGAAGCGTATGGGGCTCCAATACGTCGATATTTTCTACCATCACCGGCCCGATCCCGACACGCCGATGGAAGAATCGCTCGGAGCGCTCGACACCGCGGTGCGCTCGGGCCGCGCGCTCTACGCGGGCATTTCGGCGTACAACGCCAAGCAAACATCCGAGGCACTGAAGATTCTGCGCGCTCTCGGAACGCCTTGCCTGATTCATCAGCCGAAGTATTCGATGTTGGTGCGCGATCCCGAGCAGGGATTGTTCGACGTGCTGGAGAAAGAAGGCGTGGGATCGATTGTCTTCAGCCCGCTGGCGCAGGGACTGCTGTCCGATCGCTATCTGCAAGGAATTCCCAGCGACTCGCGAGCGGCGCGCGATTTCTTTCTGAAGAAGAAGGACATCGGAGAAGACAAACTAGCCAAGATTCGCGTGTTGAACGAAATCGCAGGGCAGCGCGGACAGACGCTGGCGGAGATGGCGGTGGCGTGGGTGCTGCGCGATCCGCGCGTCACCAGCGCGCTCGTCGGCACGAGCAAAGTGTCGCAGGTGGACGACAACGTGGACGCGCTGAAGAACCTGAAATTCTCAGCCGAAGAGTTGCGCAAGATTGACGGCGCTCTCGCTGTCAAGCAGGCGGCGTGAGGATCGCGGGACGTTCTATTTTGCCGGCTGCTCCAGACGCTCGAATATGTCCGGGCGCCTGGCTGCGAGCAACAGCAGCGCGGCTGCCTGGGCGTCGGGCTTGGCCCGTCCTTGCTCCCATTTTTCCAGCGTGCGCTCGTTGGTGAACAATTTGCGAGCAAAAACGCTCGGTGAACAGTGGAAGCGTGCACGAACCTGCTTGATCATTCTCGGCTTGACCTCGGGTAACGCTCGCGACTCGACTTTATAGATTTCGACGATCGCGTCCATCACCCCGACGATTGCGTTAGAATCGGCGGGAAAGTCATCCCTTCGAAATTGGGTTCACGATGAAAGCGCCGAAGGAAGAGAAAGGCATTGTCCGCTGCACTTGGCCCAGCAACGAACTCTCAATCCTCTATCACGACCGCGAATGGGGCGTGCCGCAGCACGACGACCGCGTACTGTTCGAGTTCCTGATATTGGAGGGCGCGCAGGCCGGCCTTAGCTGGGATACGGTTCTGCAGAAGCGCGAAAACTACCGTGCGGCCTTCGACGGCTTCGACCCGAAGAAAATCGCCCGCTACGACCGGCGGAAGACGCAGCGGTTGCTGCGCGACGAAGGGATCGTCCGCAACCGGCTGAAGATCGCTTCGGCGATACAGAACGCCAGGGTATTTCTGGCGGTGCAAAAGGAGTTCGGCTCGTTCGATCGTTACATCTGGCAGTTTGTCGGGGGCAAACCGCGAGTGAACGCCCGGCGGTTGGGGAAGAAAATTCCAGCGCGGACTTCCGAATCAGACGCAATGAGCAAAGACTTGAAGAAACGCGGCTTCAACTTCGCGGGCTCGACCATCTGCTACGCCTTCATGCAGGCCACCGGTATGGTGAACGACCACGCGGTGGAGTGTTTTCGCTATCCTGGGTAACGCCTTTGGAGGCATTGCGAAAACCGCTAAGCTCCGGCATAATGATGGTTTGTCTTTACTTCGCAGGTTACCCCGCCGGACTCTTCCGGGAAAAGGATACTGAAGTCTGTGTTAATGATCCGACTGGCGCGCTTTGGTGCGCGCAAACAACCGTATTACCGAGTGGTAGTGATTGAGAAAGAGCACGCTCGCAATGGCCGCCCTGTGGAAGTGGTGGGCACGTACAATCCACGCACCAATCCGGCCACTTTCGACCTGAAACGGGATCGTATTGAGCACTGGGTTTCGAAAGGCGCCCAGCTCTCGGACCGCGTCAGGAAACTGCTTGCTCTCCCCGCACCGGCTGCGGCCGCTTCGGTCGCCTAGCCGCGGCTAACTCTCACACTCGCCAATTCAGGAGCGCCAAATGATTGAGCCGGCCATCAGTCCGCGCGTCATGATTGAGTACATCGCCAAGGCGATCGTCGAGGCCAAGGACGAGGTTTTTGTTGAGGAGTACGAAGACGGAGATGAAACCGTCGTCGAACTCGAAGTTGCCGAGGCCGAATTGGGCAAGATCATTGGCCGGTCCGGCCGCGTTGCCCGCGCCCTGCGCAACGTGCTGAGCGCGGCGGGCTCGAAGCTGGGCAAGCGCTACGCGCTGGAGATCATCGAGTAACAAAGCGCCAAATGGCGGCACCTGACGCAAGCGGCGAATGGATCACCCTGGCGGTCGTCATCAAGACGCAGGGACGCCGCGGAGAAGTAGCGGTCGAATTGCACACCGGCGTTCCAGACCGCTTCCGGCAAAACATGCGGCTCTGGGCGCTGGCAAAAGACGGTAAACGCCGCGAAGCGATGATCGAGGATCTCTGGCCGCATAAGAGCTTTCTGGTGCTGAAGTTTGAGGGCGTCGAGACGATTTCCGATGCCCAGCCGCTGGTGGGCGCCGAACTTCAGCTTCCGCGCAGCGAACGCGCGGAGTTGGAGCCGGGCTGGACGTACCTGAGCGACCTGATCGGTTGCACGGTGTTCGATGGCCAGCGCGAGATCGGCGAGATCGAAGACGTGCAGTTCGGGGCCGGAGAAGCGCCGCTGCTGGTGGTACCGGGAAAAGGGCAGAAAGCGAAACTGCCCTACGAGATTCCCTTCGCTGAGGCGTATCTGGAGAAACTGGATCTGGAGCGGCGGCAAGTCCGGATGAAATTGCCGGAAGGCTTGCTGGAAGTGAACGCGCCGCTAGCAAAAGAGGAAAAGGAAAGAAGTCGTTAGTCGCTGGTCGTTAGTCGTTCGCAAGGCTGTGCTAGACGCTTGGATGCTTTGCTCGGCGAACTCGACGGCCCGGCGGTCGAGATGAAGTTCATCCACATACGGTTTGACTAGCGACTGGGTTCCGCAAATGAAGATCGACATGCTCACGATCTTTCCCGACTTCTTTCGCGGACCACTGGATTACGGAATCATCCGCCGGGCGCGGGAAACGGGCCTGGTGAAAATCAGCATTCACGATCTGCGGGAGTTTACGAAAGACAAACACCGCACCGTGGATGACCGCCCGTTCGGCGGCGGCGAGGGCATGGTCCTGAAGCCGGAACCGATCTTTGAATGTTTGGAGTCGTTGGGCGACGTGGCGCCGCGGGAATTGCGGTTAAGCGGGGCCGCGAAGCAGTCCGTGATTCTGCTTTCCGCGCAGGGTCGCAGGTTCGATCAGGCGCAGGCGGCAGAACTTTCCACGCTCGACCGGATCGTGCTCATTTGTGGACGCTACGAAGGCGTCGACGAACGCATCAGCGAGCACCTGGCGGATCGCGAAGTTTCGATCGGCGACTACGTGCTCAGCGGCGGCGAACTGGGCGCAGCCGTAATTTTGGACACGGTGACGCGACTGATTCCCGGCGCGGTTGGCAACCAGAATTCGACGCGTCAGGAATCGTTTACTGACCACGCCGAATTAAGCGGCGAGGAGCCAAGTTCGACCTGCGTTTCCGGCGGATTGCTCGACTATCCGCATTACACGCGACCAGCGGATTTTCGCGGCATGGCGGTGCCGGAAGTGCTGATGAACGGCAATCACGACCAGATTCGCAGCTGGCGCCGCAAAACGGCTTTGGAAAAGACGCTGCGCAACCGTCCGGATCTGCTGGAACGGGTTACGCTTACCGCGGAAGATAGGGAATTGCTGGATCAGATTAAGCGGGACCAGGACATATTGCGAGACGGGGCAAGCCCCGTCTCTACCAGAGATTAATCAGGAAGGAAACGTTATGCGCAATCCGATTATCGAAAAGCTGCTGGCGAAATCGCGCCGCACCGACATTCCGAAGTTTGGCCCCGGCGATACCATTAAGGTGCTGGTCAAGATCAGAGAAGGCGAAAAAGAGCGCCTGCAGGCGTTTGAAGGCGTCGTCATTGCCCGGAAGCGAGGCGCGCAACCGAGCTTTACCGTGCGCAAGATCAGCTTCGGGCAGGGCGTGGAGCGTATCTTTCCCATCGACTCCAAGGTCATCGACAAGATCGATGTGGTGCGCTCCGCCAAAGTCCGCCGCGCCAAACTGTACTACCTGCGCGGACTCAAGGGCAAAGCCGCGCGGTTGAAAGAAGTCGAACAGCAGCAATAGGCGGCGGTTATTTTCTGCTGGCGTCAGGCTCTCGTGTGGTGACGGGGCTTCGCCCCGTCCAAGCGGGGCCAAGCCCAGCTTCCACACAATCGTCGAACATCCGCTCTTGCGTCGCGAGTCTTCTTCGGCGAAGATGCTGATCAGACTCCGTGTCCAAGTCAGCAAGCACATCGAACGCTCCCCGCGCAGAAAAGGTCTCTGCCTCGGCCGCAAAGCTGCGCCTGCTGAAAAAACTGCGGTGCACTCTCCGTTTTGAAAAGCGTG
>Ga0070761_10002475_pt1 | contig 11304 bp, 8 predicted proteins | sample HubBroMetageREF1_FD_66724 | JGI IMG/M metagenome (GOLD analysis project Ga0070761, IMG submission 66724) | Reference soil microbial communities from the Hubbard Brook experimental Forest, New Hampshire, USA - Hubbard Brook CCASE Soil... | ecosystem: Environmental > Terrestrial > Soil > Temperate...
GATACATGCGGCGGATGCCATCCTGCACGATCACGGCGATCTCATAGGCATAAGCCGGGTCGTATGTGGCGCAGGTGGGTACGGTACTGGCGAGCACGATGCTGTGGCCATCCTGGTGCTGCAAACCTTCGCCGGAGAGCGTGGTGCGGCCGGCGGTGCCGCCCATCAGAAAGCCCTTCCCGCGCGCGTCGGCGAATGCCCAGATCAGATCGCCCACGCGCTGGAATCCGAACATGGAGTAATACACGAAGAACGGAATCATCTCCGTGCGGTAATTCGTATAAGCCGCTCCGGCCGCCGAGAACGACGCCATGGAGCCGGCTTCGGTTATGCCTTCTTCCAGGATTTGGCCGTCCTTGGATTCCTTGTAATAAAGGAACATTTCCGCATCGTGGGGCTTGTAGAGCTGTCCCTTGCTGGCATAGATGCCGAATTGGCGGAACAGCGACTCCATGCCGAACGTGCGCGCCTCATCCGGAATGATGGGGACCACGCGCTTGCCAATCGCCTGGTCTTTGAGCAGCAGCGTGAGCACGCGGACGAAGGCCATGGTGGTGGATACCTCGCGGCCCTGCGAGCCAGCCAGCGACTCGGCCAAATATTCCAGCGGCGGCGCTTCCACCTTGCTGGCGGGCGTGGTGCGCGTAGGCATGTAACCGCCCATCACGCGGCGGCGCTCGTGCAGATACGCCATTTCGGGACTATCGTCCGGCGGACGGTAAAAGGAAGCGTTGCGGGCCGCCTCGTCCGGAATGGGGATTTCGAAGCGCGAGCGGAAATGCGCGATTTCGGCCTCGTTCAATTTTTTCTGCTGATGGGTGATATTGCGGCCTTCGCCCGCTTCGCCCAGACCGTAACCCTTGATGGTATGCGCCAGGATCAGCGTAGGCGAGCCAACGTTCTCCACGGCCGCCTTGTAGGCATTGTAGACCTTCTTGGGATCGTGGCCGCCGCGCTTCAACCGCATGAGTTGCTCGTCGCTGAGGTGCAACACCAGGTCCAGCAACTCCGGATATTTGCCGAAGAAATTCTTGCGAAAGTATGCGCCGTCCTTGGTGACGTAGGTCTGCCACTCGCCATCCACCACTTCGAGCATGCGTTTCTGCAGCAGGCCGTTGGTGTCACGGGCCAGGAGCGGATCCCAATCCTCGCCCCAGAGCACCTTGATGACGTTCCAGCCTGCGCCGCGGAAGGCGGCTTCCAGTTCCTGGATGACTTTGCCGTTGCCGCGCACGGGACCGTCGAGGCGCTGCAGATTGCAGTTGATGACGAAGATCAGATTGTCGAGCTTCTCGCGCGAACCCAGGGTGAGCGAGCCCATGGATTCGGGCTCGTCCATTTCGCCATCGCCGAGGAACGCCCAGATCTTGCGCGGCGTGACCGGTATCAGGCCGCGGTTTTCCATATAGCGCATGAAGCGCGCCTGGTAGATGGAGTTAATGGGCCCGAGGCCCATGGAGACGGTAGGAAAGCTCCAGAAATCGGGCATCAGCCAGGGGTGCGGATAGGACGACAGGCCCGGCGTGTCGCGCAGCTCGTGCCGGAAGTTGCGCAGGTGCTGTTCGGTGAGGCGGCCTTCGAGGAACGCGCGCGCGTAAATGCCGGGCGAGGCATGGCCCTGGAAATAGATGAGGTCGCCGGGCTGGTCGCCATAGCTGGCATGAAAGAAATGATGGAAACCCACTTCGAGCAGCGTGGCGAGAGAGGCGTAAGTGGAAATGTGGCCGCCGATGCCGGCGTCGTATTTGTTCTGGCGCACCACCATGGCCATGGCGTTCCAGCGGGTGAGGCTCTTGATGCGCCGCTCCATGGCGCGGTCGCCGGGATATGGAACCTCGGCTTCGCGCCGAATGGTGTTCACGTATGGCGTGTTGAGGTGGATGGGGAGATCCGCGCCCGCGTTGCGCGCCTGCTGGGTGAGGCGCTCCAAAAGAAACGCCGCGCGATCCGGGCCCTCCTGGTCCAATATCTGTTCCAGCGCCTCGATCCATTCGGACGTTTCACGCGGGTTCAGGTCGACGACACGTTCGGTGAGTTTCTGGTGCATGGGATATCTTTATTATAATGAACGCGGGCAGGCATCGGGATCGGCTTTAGACCCGATAAATCCCTTCCCGCAAAAACCTCTGCCGTTCGATGGAGATCACTTGGACTACGAGGTCCAAGGTTACTTGGAGCGCAGGTCCGCATGGATACGGTTGCCGCGCACGGAAAAATGAGTAACTCAAACGCCCGGATGGGGCAGCGCCGGCGGCTTGGGCTTTACCAGCTTGTATCCGGGCGGGATCTGAAACAGGGACGCAGGCGGCTCGCCGCCCTTGGCATCCTTGCATACGCTGCTGTGCAGCCCAGGCATTCCGTTGGCTTTGGTGAGCACCGGCACTTTCAACTTGGTGTGGGTCCAGACCTCCAGCGTCTGAACCTGCCCATGAGGCGCGCCTGGCACCGGCGGCTTTCCGGGGGCTGGCGGCGCTACTCCTGGCGGTGCGAGTCCCGGCATCGCCGGCTTCCCCGGACTTGGCGGTTGAGCCCCTAATGGCTGCGGCAATCCGGGCACCTTTGGCAAAGCCCCCAGACTGGGGGCCTTAACCCCTGGGATAGCCGCTTTGCCGGGCGCAGCCGGAACCTTGGGCGGCTGGACCTTGGGCGGCTGGAAAGTATACATTTTGCCTTCCGCCTCGTGTCCGCCGATCATCTGCTTGCCCAGATCCTTCACGTGCAGCAATGAAGCAGGTGGTGTGGGCGGATGAGGTAAGCCCGCGGGCGCCTGCCCGGGGGGCGGCAATGGAGGCTGGGCGTGGCTTGGCGCCGGCACGATACGAGCCTCCCGCTTCACATGATCGAGCAGAATCGTTTGCTTGGCTCCTGGCTTGCTGATCAGCCCGGTCTTTCCGAAATCGAGATGCGTCTCGCCCTGGCTGGAGCGAAACATCTTCCACTTTTGGACCTGCGGTAATTTACCCGGCGCCGCGTGCATGGCCGTCTCGTACTCGGTGCTGGCCGGCGGCAAGGGACTGGAGGGTGCGCCGGAGAGTGGGGGTGTTTGCGCCATGACTGCTCCTAATCCATTATGACGCGTCGCATGCCTCCGCGCAGGGCTGAATCCAGGATTCGATTGAAAACGCGGCAGGGTCGAAAATTGCGCGCGCCGCAGGCGCTGGAGCGTAGACCACAAGAAACGATGGTCTGCCCCACAGGATGTCTCGCGTTACCGACTCTCCTTCACGACGCGTCCGTTGAGGGGCTGAAGGGGCCGGACATCGTGCGGATAAAGCTTGGCGAACTCGTCGATCTCCTGAGGCGAGATATCTACCGGAGTCTTCAGCACAAACCACGTGACTCCCTCAGTACAAGGCGGAGCAGTTAGGGACCCCATGTACGTGTAATAGGCTGAGTCGCTGGGCAGCAAACCGGCGGGATCCACTTCAACTCCGGCGATCTCCTCCTCTTGGCCCTGCGTCTTCGGCATATGGTCCCAAATCTGCCGAATGGTGGCGTTCGCGCTGCCTGCCTTCAGAAGAACAGCGACTCCGGCAACCTTTCCGTCGCTGGCTTCGTGCATAAAATGGACCACCATATCGTATGGCTTACCGTGAATGTACTCTTCGCTGGGGCGGTGAAAGTGGAACTGCGTGAGCCGATAGCGCTTGCCTCCCGCAATCAGAAAGCTTCCCTTCCCCGCGGCGTCGCGATAGTTAACGCGGATCGTGTGGCCGTTGTTAATTAGATATTTAAGGGGTCCGCTCTTGTATTCGAATTTTATGGCGGGGAGTTCAGCCTTCTCCGCATCTCGAATGTCGATCGGAGATTGCTCCTTGCCGGCATTGCAGGCAGCGTACTCCGGATCCAGGTCGCTCCAGTGTTCGGCCCCGGTGGCCCCTTCGTAGCTCCAGGGCGTCTTCCACTGCGCTCGTGAACCTGCAGGCGCCAAAACCTCCGCCACAGCCAGCAAGACAAAAGTCATCCAACCTTTTCTCAAATTGCACCTCGTTTTGCGCTTAAATACTTGAGCAGCTCGAGCACCGTTCCGTACCCATATCCCGAATTATACAGTTAGGCGGACGGCGACAATTCGGTTAGCATCGAAGTGTGGATGTCGAACCGATTGGTTTGTACAGTCGCATGCCACCTCCATCGAGCTAAGGGTCTGTCATGAAATAACTTGTGCCATCTTGGATCTGGGCTGGCTCGATGTGGGGAGGCAATCGTGCCCAATGCCACTTACTTTTCTCAATGTCGGGAAATGCTGCGGAACGTTGTGGGGCGGACCTCCAGGTCTGCGCGGGTCCTCCAGGACCCGCTCTTCGCGCAACGGAACAGGCGGGCGTGGACGCCCGCCGCAGGCCTGGAGGCCCGCCCCACAATTAATGCAGGTGTTCGGTCATGGGAAAAGTAAGTGGCATTGGGCAATCGTGCCTGCAGGCGCGCTTTTCAGCGCGCTAAAGCCGGCTTGCAGCCAAGATTGGCCGCCCCACCAAGATGTCCGCCCCCCATTTGACAAGCGTCTTCCAACAGACTTAGCATCGAACGATGCCAAGATTTGTGTGGATGCTGCTAGCCGCTTCGCTGGCCATGCCCCAAGCGAGGTCCCAGAACGGTGCCGAGTTGTTCGAGAAGAACTGCGCGGGATGCCACAAGATGGGAAGCCCCACCCATGCGCCCGCCCCCGAGGCGCTGCGGCAGATGTCGCGCGCCAAGATCTTCGAGGCCCTAACCACGGGCAAAATGATCCTGGTGGCGGCCGCCCTGCCGGTGATGCAGCGCATGGCCATCGCGAATTATCTCGGCTCCAAGGAGCCGGAGGAGGTCAGCGGCGGCCGCTGCCCACAGGCTCCGGCGCCCCTGAAGGACCTGCGCGGCTGGCACGGCTGGAGCGTGGACCCGGAAAACAGCCGCATGCAGAGCGCGGCAGCCGCCGGTTTGGACCGCGCACAGGTGAGCAAGCTGAAACTGAAGTGGGCGTTCGGATTTCCGGGCGCCACGTCGGCCCTGGGACAACCATCCGCCGCGGGAGGGCGTCTGTTTGTGGGCAGCGCCGGCGGCACAGTGTACGCGCTCGATGCGCACACTGGGTGCACTTACTGGACGTTTAAGGCGGCCCAGACCGTACGCACGGCCATTAATGTGGCGCCGGATGGCAAAGGCGGTTACGCAGTGTATTTCGGAGATGCACAGTCCACAGCCTACGCGGTGGATGCGGACACTGGCTTGCAGGTCTGGAAGACGCGGGTGGACGAACACCCGTTTTCGCACATCACCGGCAGCCCGGTGCTATTTGAAGGTCGGCTGTATGTGCCGGTCTCGACCGGCGCCGAAGAGTTCGTGGCGGCGGGCGACCCAACTTATAAGTGCTGTACGGCGCGCGGCAGCGTGGTGGCGCTGGATGCGCGCAACGGCGAGCGCATCTGGAAGACATACACGATTCCGGAGCCGAAGCCCACGCGCGTAAACTCCGCCGGCACGCAAATGCTGGGACCATCGGGCGTATCGGTGTGGTCCGCGCCGACCATCGACGTGAAACGCAAAGTGCTCTACGTGGGAACGGGCAATGAACACTCCGGACCGGAGACGAGCGCCAGCGACGCGGTGCTCTCGCTGGACATGGAAACCGGCAAAATCCTGTGGTCGAAGCAACTGACGCCGGCGGACCATTGGAATGTAGCTTGCGTTCTTCCCGGCCAAGTGAATTGTCCGGAGAAACCGGGCGAGGACTCGGATATTGGCGCGTCGCCGATACTGGTCTCGCTGGCCGGCGGCAAGCGCCTGCTGCTGGTGGGGCAGAAGTCCGGCGTGATGTGGGCACTAGACCCGGATGCCAACGGAGACGTGGTGTGGCAGAAGCGCATTGGCAAGGGTGGAGTTCTGGGCGGGATCATGTGGGGTCCGGCGGCGGACGCGGAGAAGGTGTATGTGCCGCTTTCCGACTTCACGATGCGCGGACCCATAGAGGGCGGCGATCCCAAGTTAGGTGGCGGCCTGTTCGCACTACGCATCGCGACAGGCGAACAGGCTTGGTACACGCCTCCCGAGGAACCCAAGTGCCTGGGGACGCTCGGATGTACACCAGCGCAAATGGCTCCCGCCACGCTGATTCCGGGCGTGGTATTTTCCGGCTCTATGGACGGCCACCTGCGCGCGTACAATACGTCGGACGGCGCGGCGATCTGGGACTTCGACACCTTGCGCGATTTCACTACGGTCAACGGCGTGAAGGCCAGGGGCGGATCGATGAGCGCCAGCGGAGCCGTGGTTGCGGGGGGCCTGCTCTTTGTCAATTCAGGATATGGCGCGCTGGGCGGCATACCGGGGAATGTGCTACTGGCGTTTGGGGCGGAGTAGGTTGCTTGGATTTGCGCGGCGCCGCCGGAAAACGCGGCATCGCCGTTATTCCCTTCTCCCACGGATTGATGGTGGTCGCATCATCCCGCGGTCCAACGCCGCTCCACCCATCCCAACCCAGCATCCGCGGCCAGCGCGATACATGCCGCCGGCACCGCACCCGCCAAAATCTGTGTGCTATCCACCGAAGCGATGCCGCGGAAGATAAACACGCCCAACCCTCCGCCGCCGATGGCCGCCGCGATCGTTGCGGTGCCGATGGTTGTCACAGCCGCCACGCGGATACCGGCCAGAATGGTTCGCGCGGCCAGCGGCAGCTCCACGCGCCACAAGATCTGGCGTGCGGTCATCCCCATGGCAACCGCGGATTCGCGCACGGCCGCATCCACGCCCAGAATGCCCACCATCGTATTGCGCAGAATCGGGAGCAGGGCATATAGCACCAGCGCCACAATCGCGGTGCGTTTGCCGATACCGCCGATCAGCGGCACCGGGATCAGAAAGCCGAACAGCGCCAGGCTGGGGATGGTTTGCATCACGTTGGCGAATCCCAGCAACCAGGGGCGCCACGCCGCGCGCCGCGCGATCAGAATGCCGGCGGGCACAGCTAACGCAATAGCGATGGCCATGGAGACCAGCACCAGCGTAAGATGTTCGATCGTGAGTTGGACGATCTCGCTCGCCAGGCCCGAATTCATTTCGCGTCCGCCTTCCAATCCAGACACTCGAGAAATGCCCGCGCCTCATCGCCGATGGCGTCCAGGAACTGCCGTGGCGCGGCCACTAAGTCGAGCGCTCCATCGCGAAGCAAGGCAATGCGCGTGGCCAACATCAGCGCCTCCCGCACATCGTGCGTCACGAAGATGGCGGTCTTGCCCAGATCGCGCCGCAAAGCCAGAAATTGCTTCTGCAAATCGAGGCGGGTGACGGGATCGACCGCGCCGAACGGCTCATCGAACAACAGCACGGATGGGTCCGCCGCCAGCGCCCGCGCAACCCCCACGCGTTGCCGTTGGCCACCGGAAAGCTGCGCCGGATATCGTGCGCCAAACTGCTGCGGATCGAGACCCACCTGACGGAGCAACTCATCCACACGGCCACAAATGCGCGCCGCATCCCAGTTTTCGAGATGGGGCACCAGACCGACGTTTTCGGCGACCGTGTAATGCGGAAATAGCCCGATCTCCTGGATGACGTAACCGATGCGGCGCTTCAGCCGCACAGGCTCCCAGGCGGTGGTCGGCGTGCCATCCACCAGTACTTCGCCCGCGCTGGGGAACAGCAGGCCATTCACCATTTTGAGCGCGGTGGTCTTGCCGGAACCACTGCGCCCGAGCAGCACCAGCGTCTCGCCCGCCTCGACCGAAAGGGTCAGGTTCTTCAAGATCTCGCGCGCGCCGATGCGGTATGATGCGGCGCGAAACTCGACGACGGCGCTCACGCTGTCAACAGGCTCTCGGCGAACGGCCAGGTGTCGTCGAGCCATTGCGCGCGGCACTCGAAGCCCGCCGCGGCGGCCATCTCGCCGATCTCTTCGGGGTGGAACTTGTGACAGGACTCCGTCCAGATGGTCTCGTCCTTACACAGCTCGCACTCGAATCCGGCGCCGCGAATCGAGATACGCTGCGCCTTGAGCGACCGCAGATGCATTTCGACCCGGCGGTGGCGGCAATCCCAGCGCGCTTCATGCGCGAAATTCCGCAGCGCGAAGTCCGCATCCAACTCGCGGTTGATACGCGCCAGCAGGTTGCGATTGAAGGCCGCGGTGATGCCCGCGGGATCGTCATAGGCCAGCAGCATTCGGGCCACCGGCTTGATCAGGTCCGCGCCGAGCAGCAAGGCGTCGCCGGGCATGAGAGAGGCGCGCACTTCCCCCAGGAAATCCTGCGCGGCGGCACGCTCGAAATTCCCGATGGTGCTGCCCAGGAACAGCACCAGCAGCGACTGGCCGCTGCGCCTGGCGCAGACCGCCTGGCGCAGGCCATTCAAATAGGATTCGGCAATGGGATGGACATCGGCGAACGCCGCCATCTCCAGCGCACAACGGGCCAGCGCGGAGCGCGATAGATCGATGGGATAGTAGGCCACCGGTCCGTTACCCGCCAGCGATTCCAGAATCCGCCGCGTTTTCGAACCGCTGCCGCTGCCCAGCTCCGCAACCGCCACCGGCGCCGGCATGTAGTTCGCCAGCTCAGGCGCCAGACGCAGGATCAACCGCGAATCCGCGCGCGTGAGCCCGTACTCCCGCAGCACGGTGATGGCTTCGAACAACGCCGTGCCGGCGTCATCGTAGAAATACTGGCAAGGTAGTTGTTTCTGGCCTGCCTGGCTCAAGCCTTCGCGGACGTCGTCTCGAAACATGCTCTGTTTTCGCTCAATTCTCAAGCAGCCTGAAGGTCGCGTAGATGTATGGATACCCGGGGCGGAACCAATTGCGGAAGCTCGGCCGCAGCAGGCATCGGGCGGTGCGCGGAGACCCGCCCTTCAATACATAGTGCCGGCCGTCGAAAAAATTCGCAGAGTAGCCGGGATAAAAAGAGAATGGCTGAAAGCCTTGGAACGGCGCAAAGGCCGTGGCGGTCCATTCCCAACCGTTGCCCACCAGTTGTGAAACGCCCAGGCGATTCGGCGGCGACGCCGTTACCGGCTCTGGGTTCCAGCTTCGAAAGTCCACGTTCTCCAGGGCGAAGTCGGCGGTCTCATCGGGACTGCCATCGCCGCTAACATATGCCGCGCGATGAAACTGCGCTTCCGTAGGCAGCGACTGGCCTTTCCATCGGGCGTAGGCCTGCGCCTCTTCGTACGAGACGTAGACGGGCCAATCGAGGGGCAGCGGAATATCCTCGAACATGCCGCGATAGCACCACTGGCCTTCGCGGCAGGCCCAGAAATGCGGCGCGGAGGCGCCGGCCTGGACGAAATCCAGATAATCGCCGTTGGTGACTTTGTGCCCCGCGATGGCGAACGCCGGCACCTCCACCAAGTGCCGATCGAACTCGTTATCCCAGCCGAAACCGTGGTTGCGTTGGCGGCCGAGCGTGGCCGTGCCGGCGGGAATCTCCACCATGCGGCTTTCGGGCGTGGGTCCGGACGGGACATTGGCGAGCATCGAAGACGCGGGCGGCGCTTTTTGCTCAAACGGAAGCTGGTGCAGGATGTAAGCGAACGTTTCGGCGTGCATGACGCGATGCTCGATGGCCACGTGCATCAGTTCCTCGGGCGCACGGTCGATGGCCGCATCCAGCGTCTGGCGCACACGCGCATTGTAATCGCGCACTTCATCGGCGGCCGGCCAGTCTGCGGGCTGGTCCGTGGGCAGATCGCCGGACTCGGGATCGATGCCGAACGAGAACAAGCGGTCGAAGCCGGCATGAAACGCGGGCATTTCCAGAGCGCCGCCGAGCAGGTTCCAATCGAACGCTTCCAGATGGCCGAGATAGAAGATAATGCGATGCCGCTCCGGAATGGGACGCGCGTAGAGCGCGGCGGGATCGACGAGATCGAAAAGGCTGTCGGTTTGTTCACGCGCCTGGAAGAGCGATCGGCGCAGTTCCGTGGTTGGTGCCATACAGGCCACTAGTTTAGCAAACCGAGGCGCACGCTCTCAGGCAAAGCCGCATACCCACGTAGTTTTCTTACGAAACTCGACTCTGCATAAATTGTAGGGCGGACCCCCCGGTCGGGGTGCCCTCTGGGCCCGGTCCCCCCGGACCCGCTCCTCGCTTGTGGAATCAGCCCCTTGACGGCCGCGACAGGCCGACGAGGGCGTCGGCCGCGGACCAGGGGGTCCGCCCGGCAATATTTGCGGGGTTCCGATTTTGGCAAAACAAAGTGGCATTAGGCAATCTTGCCCGCAGCTGGCTTTCGGCCGGCTCTGCCGCATAAAAGGCGGCCGCTGCCAAGATTGGCGCCCCAAGTGGGAAGGTATGCTCAGGGTGCCGCCTCCCGGCGACGGGATGCCATGGTATTCTGCCACAAGATTCATGCAACACCGTTGCGGCCTCAATATTGCGCCCTTCGCCGTGCCACGCCAGGCGGTGGCAGTGCAACCCTGAGTTGGTTTTTGCCGGATTCAGGCCGATGCCGGATTTGGCTCACGTAAACTCCGAGACAATCCCCCATTGACAATCGGAGTGCTAGGGGAGATACTGGCAGACGCCGGAAAAACTCAGATGTGAGAGGATTCGAGGAGTTGGGCCGGCCGTTCGCAATTCCACATGGAGGAATCAGCATCACAATGACGAAAATTCGTATGTTTATGTTTGCCGCTGTGGCGGTAATCGTGGCTTTCGGCATGGTTGGGCAACAGGCGTTAGCGCTGGATGTGCACTTCCACTCAATGATCATCGGTAAGGCCGATGTGCCCGACGTTATGCCAGACGCGGCATCGCAGTTGCACCAGTTGATCACCGTCATGGCCGTAGCCTCGCCCGAGACTTCGAGCAGCAACTTCTATTGGCCGTGTTTTACCGGCGGCAGCGATCCCCTTTGCTCCAGCATCCCCGCGGGCGGCGTGGTGCTCGGCGCTCCGTTCTATACTTGGCCGCTCACCACCTGCACCAGCAGCACCGCAGCCTGCGGCCAGATCTACTGGCTGTTTGAAACCGATGTAGCCAGCACCAAGGCGGCCATCGATGTCTCCGTGACGGTCACCCAGGGAACCAGCACGATTTACAACACTGGCACAGTGGACGTCGGCACCAATCCGGGCGCGGGCTACGTAGAGGTCATTTGGGCCGACGTCGGGTTTGGCCCGGGCGATTGCGCAACGGGTACCTGCGCCACGCCCGTAGCCGGAGCTGCCACGATTACGACGACGACCACGGTCGGCAAGCAAAAGGCCACCGGCAAGGCGACAATCACGCTCAGCGCCACCGAGTAGCCTCACCGAAGCTCGATCCGTCAGTTTCGCCGGCGCCGCCCCCGTGTACAGCTTGGGGGCGGCGCCGTTTTGATCCGAGGACG
>Ga0070761_10002477_pt1 | contig 11296 bp, 10 predicted proteins | sample HubBroMetageREF1_FD_66724 | JGI IMG/M metagenome (GOLD analysis project Ga0070761, IMG submission 66724) | Reference soil microbial communities from the Hubbard Brook experimental Forest, New Hampshire, USA - Hubbard Brook CCASE Soil... | ecosystem: Environmental > Terrestrial > Soil >...
GCCGTAACCTTCAGCGAATCCAACGGCGCATTTGGTTTCATCGACGTGCCGCCCGGCAAATATAAGTTGCACGTGGTTATGGAGGGCTTCCAGAGGGCTTGGTTTGGGGCCGCCACACCCGACCGCGCGCCCGGCACGCTGAAGCTGGCGCCGGGCGACGTGCGTTACGGAATCACGTTCCGGCTGCGGCCCCTCGGATCGATTTCCGGCATAGTGCTCGATCCGGATGGCGATCCGGTCCCCAACGCGCAAATGCGCCTGCTTAAGCCCTCGTGGGAACGGTTGAAGCCCTCCTACAGGAGCGAGCGTTTTGCCGGCACCGACAGTCTCGGCCGCTACCGTTTCCATGATGTTCCGGCAGGCCAATACGTGGTCATGGCGGCTCAACCAAACGCTCCGGTGTTGACGATCCAGCCGGAAGCCGTGGCGGGGCAAGCGACTACCCAAAAGATGTACGCGCCTGAGTTCTATCCGGATGCCAGCCGGATCTCCTCGGCCACGCCATTGCAACTGGCCGGCGGCCAGGATCTCGAGGGCATTGAGTTCCACCTGGCTACCCAGGCGGTGGCCGCGCTGCGCGGCAAAATTGCGGTCCCCGGGGATTTGCCTGCCGACGCGAACCTTCAAGTCAGCGTGTACTCGCAAGACCTGCCGAACAACGCCTACCAGAGCACCGGTGCTCACGCATCTCCGCCCAATTTCGAGTTTCAGATTCCCAACCTGATCGTCGGAACGTATGTGATCGTCGCGTCTCTATCCGCGGGGGGCCGGGATTATCGCGCCACGGAGCGCATCGAACTGCCACCCGGCGGGCTGGAACTCACGCTGCATCCGGACCGCGGCATCGACCTCACGGGCCGCGTGGATTTCGAAGGTGGATCGCCCACGGACCGGTTTCAAGTTTCGCTGATACCCGGCGGCTATCCTCCCGGCAGGCGCAGGATTCAAATCGAAGCGCAGGCGGATGGCGCCTTCGTGGTCCCGAACGTGGTTCCGGGGATTTGGGACATCGGCGTTAAACCGGTGCCGCCGGGAGGTTATATCAAGGCCATGCGGCTGGGAGATCGGGACGTGCTCACCGATGACATGACCATCGAGCCGGGCACCCGCGAACCGTTGCGTATCGTCGTCAGCGCGCGCGGCGCGGTGGTTACCGGCACGGTTGCGGTGCCGCCTGGCGTGGCCCGGTCGGCACGCGCGCCAGTGCTACTGGCGCCATGCGGTAAATACGCGAACGTCTTGAGCTTTTACAAGCGGGCGTCCGCCGACGATGCGGGACACTTCGAGTTCAAGGGCGTTACGCCGGGCCGCTACAAACTGTACGCATTCGAAGAATTGGATCCATTGGCGCACGAAGACCCAAATTTCTTGAAGCCGTTCGAAACCCTCAGCGAGGCCTTCGACGTAGCGGAAGGCGGGCGCGTCGAACGGCCCACGCAACTCATCCTGGCCGGAACTCAGCCGGCTGCGAATTGACGAAAATGACGCGCGCATTCTGCATTTGCATGCTGGCCTCAACCGCGATGGCGCAGATTCAGCGGCATCCACCGGCGCCGCCGGCGGAGCCCTCCGCTCCGCCCGGCAAAGGCAGCATCGAAGGAACTATATCCGACGCCGGCAGCCAGACGCCGCTGAAGAAGGCCCAGGTGACGATCACCGGATCGATCGCCGCGCCTCTGACTGCCGTGACCGATGCCAGCGGCCGCTTTGCCTTCCGGCAGCTCGCGGCGGGCAGCTACTGGCTGAACGCGTCGAAACAAGGCTACAATCCGCCGCAGGCGATCTTCGCCGCGGCGCCGAACACCGGGGTCGTGCTGGGCGATGCCGAGGAAAAGAAAGGCGTCGAGATCTCGCTCATGCCGGATGGCTCGATCGGCGGGCGCATGGTCGATGAGGAGGGCCTTCCCGTTCGCGGCTGCGGCGTGAGCGCCGCCCAATTCACGTACGAGCAAAACCGGCGCACGCTGAGGAGCGCCGGATTTGCGTCAACCAACGAGAAGGGTGAGTACCATATCGAAAACCTGGCGCCGGGCCCCTATTACGTATTCACCCACTGCCACACCGAACTGGTTGCCGCACATCCGCTGCTGCCGCGCGGCGATCCGCGCATCCCGCATGAAACCTACTTGCCGCAATTCTACGGAGGTGGAGTGGATCCCGCCGCTGCCACCCGGCTGAAGGTGGTTGCGGGAGCGAACATCGATAATATCGATTTTCAGATGACCCGCGCGCCTGCATATACTTTGCGAGGCAGCATCTCCGGCAGCGATCCGGCCGCGCTTGCCGGCCGCGTCAACGTAACGCTAATTCCCATGAACCGCATGATGCGCGCCTTGATGCAGGTAAATGGCATGGTGGACCCCGCCAGCGGCAAGTTTCAATTCGCGGCCGTTATTCCTGGTTCGTATCTGTTGACCGCTTTCAACAACCGGGACGGGCGTTTGTTCGCGGGCGAGCGACCGGTCGAAATCGGGCATGCGCCACCCGATCCGGTGCAGATTCCCCTGCGGAGTGGCGCGGACCTGAAGGGCAGTGTGCAATTCGATTCCGACGATCACCCGCCGCTGGAGAATGGCCAGATCTCGCTGGCGCCCGTGGACGCGCCTCTCTTCACGCCGCACCTGCAGGCGAAGGTGGATAAAGACGGCGCATTCACTTTTACGGGTGTGTTGCCGGGCCGCTGGCGCCTGATCGTCAGCCTGCCCGGTTACCTGAAGTCGGCTACTTTGGCTGGTCAACCCGTGTCGCCCGGCGGCTTTCAGGTTGCATCGGGCCCGAGCGGGCCGTTGCGTATTCTATTGGGGAGCAAAATGGCCGATGTGCATGTGGAGATCGCCGGAGCGCCGCCCGATCAGCAGCTTTCGGCGGTGATTTTCCCGGAAGACTCCAGCCGCCTGGGCGCCGGTCTGGAGCGCGCCGGTTCGGCCATGGGCACCGGACGCATCGAGTTTGGGGCGATGGCGCCCGGACGTTACCGGGTGCTCGTCACCGACATCTCGAATCCCTGGCCTATCCTGCAGAGACCGGACTGGCTGAAAGCGCTGGAAAGCCACTGTGCGGCCATCGAGGTTCCCGAGGGCGGGCACGTGAGTATGACAGTGGAGACGATCCCGCGGGACGAACTCATGCGCGCGTTGGAAGAAAACGAGTGAACTCAATGCTGCTGGTGGGGCAGACGATCGTTTTTTGTCGTCTGCCAGCGCTCGCCGAAGGCGACAGACCACGAAGTGCGATGGTCTGGCCCACCATAGTGAACAGTATTGACGATCTGGCCTGCACGGCAAACTAAACCTTACCGGCCTCGCAACCGATCTAATCAAGTAGGGCAGGATGGCGGCATTCTGCGCACCCATTGGCCTTATTAGAAGATCTGAAGGAGACAAATGCGGGCAAGCGCGATAGCGCAGCCGGAGAGCGGCCCAGCCACCAAAAGCGACAGTCGCACGGGCAAATACCTGGCCTTCCACTTGGGTCGCGACGAATTCGCGATTCAAGTCCTGAAAGTCCGGGAGATCATGGGCATTCAAGACATCACGGCTGTACCCCAGACGCCGGTGTTCGTCAAAGGGGTGATTAACCTGCGTGGCAAGGTGATTCCGGTGGTAGACCTGCGGTTAAAGTTTGGCCTGCCTGAGGTTGAATACAACCAGCGCACTTGCATCATCGTGGTGCATATTCAGGGGCCGGACGGCGCCGCGTCGTTGACGGGCATCGTGGTCGATGAAGTCTCCGAGGCAGTGAATCTTGCCGCTGGTGAGATCGAAGACACACGCGACCTCTGGGACGGCATCCCGATGCCCTACGTTCTCGGCATCGCGAAATGTAAGGGCAAGGTGAAGACCCTGCTGGACATCGACCGCGTATTGCAAGCCCAGTAGACCAGGCGCGAGAGTTATTTCACACGCCACTTTTGAATTTATTAGCTGAGAGATCAATTCTTGCGGTCGTCTGAACTCTGAGCTGCCGATCATATCCAGGCTGAGATCCAGGCGCTTTGCTTGCCTGAGTCCCCCGACGGTCTCGACGAAATCATTCTCTCCGAAGCGTACTCACCTCGTCTAACCATTGGTATGACGGTCAATCCTTCCATGATGTTGCGCTCCACCGCCGCCCTGGCGTTCATTTGCGGCACCGCAGTCGCCTCATTGACCGCGCAGGAACCACCCTCCGGGCGATCGGAAGCCGGCGACTTCCAGAAACTGGAGCCTGCGCTGAAGTTCTTGCGCACCCGCAACACGCGGGACTATGCGGTTACCACTCCAAACGGAATCGACGAAGCGAAATATGTCAAGATCGGCGGACTGGAGCAATGGATCACCATTCGCGGCGAAGATCGCAAGAACCCGGTCCTGCTGCTCTTACATGGAGGACCCGGCGATGCGACCAATCCTTGGGGGTACGCAGGCTTTCGCAACTGGCTGAAGTATTTCACTGTCGTCCAATGGGACCAACGGGGCGCCGGGAGAACCTTCGGACGAAACGGAGCGGCGGCCGCCTCCACCATCACCATCGAGCGGATGGTTCAGGATGGCGTCGAGCTCGCGGAACTATTGTCGAAGACCTTGCAGAAGGAGAAAATCGTTCTCGTCGGACATTCCTGGGGCTCCACCCTGGGCGTTTTCATGGCGAAGGCGCGGCCCGAACTTTTCTATGCATTCGTGGGTACCGGTCAGGTTGCCGATCCTACACGAAACTACGCCGTCGCATACGCAGCGCTTGTTGAGCGGGCCTCCCGCGAAGGCAATTCTCGGGCTCTTCAGGAACTGAATGAGGTTGGGCCACCGCCATATAAGGACGGAAAGGGCTTCGCGATCCAACGGAAATGGTCGAATTTGTTTGAAGGAGCGGACGTATTTCTGGCATCCACTCTGGGATTCGCGCTAACTGCACCCGGGTACTCGCTGGGCGACATCAACGACTGGTTTGAAGGACAGAACGTGAGCGGCGAGCACCTCGTCGCCCAGATCTCCGCGTTCGACCCAAAGCTTCTCGGAGGCGAATTCGCGGTGCCCGTGTTCGTCATCCAGGGCGCCGAGGATTTCACCACACCGACGAGTCTGGCCAAAACCTACCTGAATTCACTGCATGCTCCTCGCAAAGCCTTCGCCACGATTGAGGGTGCCGGCCATTTTGCCGTGTTCACCAAGCAGGACTTGTTTCTGAACGAGCTCAGGGCGCGAGTGCTCCCGTTGATACACTAGCCTAGGCTTAGTGGGGACAGGCATGATTGCCAATGCCGACTTAGTTTTCTCAAAACTCGGAATACTGCGAAACCCGTAGTCGAGGCTCTACCGCGCGTCGTGATAGACGATGCCAAGCGTGTACCGCGCGCCCGATACCAGCGGACTCACGCCGTGCTTGATATTGGCCCGGTAGAACCCGCGCGCGCCTTTCACCGGCCGGTAGCGCGTCGTGAAAACGACCGCCTCGCCACGCCGGGCGTGGATGGCGTGTCCCATTGACTGCGCGCGCGGGCGTTGTTCCACCAGCAGGAAATCTCCCCCCGTGTAGTCGGCTTCGGGCTCGCTCAGGAAGCAGACGAGCTGCAATGGAAACGCCAGGTCGCCGTAGAGATCCTGATGCAGGCAGTTGTAGCCGCCGGCTTCGTAGTGCAGCAGAAGAGGCGTGGCCTTGTGCTGCCCAGCGGCCTGGCATTGCGCCGTGAACGCGGGCAGCGCGGCCGGGAATCGCACTTCGTCGCCCAGAGCTTCCGCCCAACGATTGGCGATGGCGGCCAGCGGCGCATAGGAACGCTCCCGCAACTCCCGCACCACCCCGGGCAGAGGGTAGTCGAAGTATTGATAATCGCCCACACCGAAGCGGTAGCGGGCCATCTCGATGCGGCTGCGAAATAATTCGCGCCGCGGATAGAGCGCCACGAGCGCCTTGCATTCGGCCGCCGTCAGCAGGGGAGGCAGCTTCGCGTACCCCTGCCGCCACAGCGCGGCTTCGATTACGTTCCAATCCAGATCCGTCAGCTTCACCCCGCCAGCATAGCGCGGTCGGATCGAGGAACTCTATCCGGATCTTGCTGTTACAATAATTGCCTGCCGCGCAATCAAACGAAAATCCTGATCCGCGCGACCAACTGGGTGGGCGACGCGGTGATGTCGCTGCCAGCCATCCGCGCAGTGCGCGATGCGTTTCCGGGAGCCCACCTGACGGTGGCGGCGCGCGCCGCGGTGGCCGATCTGTACGCGCGTGAAGGCGCCATCGACGGCGTGATGTCGTATCCTGGCGGCCGGCGCGAAGCCGCCGACGCACTGCGCCGGGAGAGTTTCGATTGCGCCATCCTGCTGCCCAATTCCTTCGACGCGGCGCTGGTAGCATGGATGGCCCGCATTCCGCGCCGCATCGGCTACCGGCGCGACGGTCGCAGCTGGCTGCTCACGGAGGCGATTCCGCCGCCGCAGCCCGGCGAGATCCCGCGGCATGAGCGCTTCTACTATCTGGAACTGTTGCGGCGCGCCGGGATCGTCCACGAATATCCGCCGTGCGTAGATATACGCCTCGATGGCCGTGAGCAGGCGCGCGCGGCCGGTCTGGATGCGCTACGGAGCGTGGGCGTGCCTGCGCCGGTCGTGGGAGTCAGCCCTGGTGCAGCATATGGCGATGCCAAGCGTTGGCTTCCGGAGCGTTTCGCGGAAACGGCGGTAATGGTGGCGCGCGCGCACGCGGCGTCGGTAGCGCTGTTCGGCGCGGCGGCGGAGCGTTCCCTGTGCGAGTCGCTGGCCGCTGCCATCCGCGGCGAAGGCATAGCCGTGCGCAACTTCGCCGGGGAGACCACGCTGCGGCAATTCATCGACCTGGCCGCGGCGTGCCGTTTGTTTCTGACCAACGATTCCGGGGCTATGCACATTGCCTCGGCTCTGGGTGTGCCCACAGTGACCGTATTCGGCGCCACCGACGATACCACCACCGGACCCACAGGCGCATGGGCGCGAATCGTTCGCGAACAAGTGGAATGCGGGCCGTGCCTGCTGCGCGCTTGCCCCATCGATCACCGCTGCATGACGCGGGTCGGCAGCGAGCGCGTTGCCGCTGTGGCGCTGGAGTTATGGGAGGAGAGCGAAACCAGAGGGTCGCGCGCGGGCGAGGGCGTCCGCCCCACTTGATGATGATAGACTACGTGGTGAGTTGAGAAACGCCGCACAAGTACGCCGTATCCTGGTGATCCGGTTGGGCGCCATGGGCGATATCGTCCACGCGCTGCCGGCCGCGGCTTCCCTCAAACACGGCTTTCCCGGATCGCAGGTGACGTGGATCGTGGAGCCGCGTTGGGCGCCGCTGCTGGTAAGCAATCCCTTCGTGGATCGGGTAGTGCCTCTGGATCGCCACACGGGCTGGGGTCTGGTGCGCACGTGGCGCGATCTGCGCCAGGAGCGCTTCGACTTCGTGGTCGATTTCCAGGCGTTGATCAAGTCCGCGATAGTGGCCTCGGCGGCGCGCACGGACAGGATTTACGGCTTCGATCGAACGGTGGCCCGGGAGCCGCTCGCGGCGATGTTTTATTCCGATAAAGTGGCGACGCGATCGGTCCACCGGGTGGATCGGAATCTGGAGTTGGCGGCGGCGGCCGGCGCTTCTACGGCTTTGCATTCGTTCCCATTGCCTGCGGGCCGTCCGGAGGGGCAATTGCCGCCGGGAGCGTTTGTGCTGGCCAGTCCGTTGAGTGGCTGGCGGTCCAAACAGTGGCCGCTCGAATACTATGCGCGGCTGGCGGAGCGCCTGCGGCGGGAGGCCGGCGTGCCGCTGGTGCTGAACGGACCGCCTAGCGAGCGGGAAGCTTTGGCGGGTGTCGCGGGCGCGGTGCTGCATTTGTCGTCTATCGAAGGCTTGATCGATGCCACCCGCCGCGCCGCTGCCGTGGTTGGCCTGGATAGCGGGCCGCTACATGTGGCAGCCGCGTTAGGCAAGCCCGGCGTAGCCATCTTCGGCCCGACGGATCCGGCGCAAACCGGCCCGTACGGCGGCAGCTTTACGGTGCTGCGCAGCCCCCATGCCGCCACCTCGTACAAGCGCAGCGACCAGATCGATCCCAGCATGCGCGCAGTGACGCCCGATGCGGCGTTCGAAGCGCTCCAGCCGCAGCTCGCGCGGCAAACCCATCCAGCGGATTGTCTGGCTTGAAACCGCTTTTTCCCAAGCCCTACGCGGATCTCGTCGCCCGCCTGCGCGTACCGTGCGGTTTCGCGCTGATGGCTGCGTTTGCGTGGTTCGCGCATCCGGATGCGCGGTCGCTGGTCTACGGGTTGCCGGTTTCGCTGATCGGGCTGGCGGTGCGCGCGTGGGCCGCCGGCCATCTGGCGAAGGACCGGACGCTGGCCTCTAGCGGTCCTTATGCATATACGCGCAATCCGCTATATTTGGGAACGCTGCTGGTGGCGGCGGGCCTAGCGATCGCCGCGCGTAGCGCGGGCCTCGGCGCGCTCTTCGCGGCGGTGTTTCTGTGCATCTATCTGCCCGTAATTCAGCTTGAGCAGCAGCACTTGCGCAGCCTGTTTGCGGACTACGATGCGTACGCCAAGCGCGTGCCGGCGCTAGTTCCGCGCATGACTCCCGCTGCGGGCGAGCCGCGTCCGTTTCAATGGGCGCTGTACGTGAGAAATCGCGAATATCAGGCGGCCGCGGGATTTCTTGGGGGGGTGCTCTTGTTGCTTTGGAAGGCTTCCGGTAAACTGTGAAGCTTAACATGGTGCTGCCCGGCTGCTTACGAACTCTCGGGATCGCCGTTCTTTTCTCGGCCGTGATGCTGGCTGCCACCACCGAAGAAACCCGCCAGGCCGCCGAAACGGTCACGCGCAATCTGGACGTGCAACAGAAACTTCCCAACGACTCGGATTCGATGGAACCGAGCGCCGAGGACCGCTCGCCCGATTGGTTTTCCGGATCGGAGGAAGGTCCGGACGCCGGCATTCCCTCGGAAATATGGGGAGTGGTCCAGTGGGTGATGATCGCCATCGTGGCCGTTACGACTGCCGTCTGGCTCGGGATTTGGTTTTCCGAATCGTGGCAGCGCCGGCAGCCGTCCGGTATTCCCCGGACTAGCGCGCCATCGGGCGGGGATGACGCGGCGCCTCTCGACCCGGCGCAAGCCTTGGCCTTGGCCGATGAATGGGCGGCGGCCGGACGCTATGGCCCCGCTATGCACCAGGTGTGGCTGGCGGCGGTGGCCGTACTCGCTCCGCGCCTCGCCCACGCCGCGCCGGACTCTCTCACCAGTTGGGAGCTGATGAACGTGGCCAACCTGCAGCCGGGCGAGCGCCAGGCATTGCGGAACGTAGTGATGCGCGTGGATCGGGCCTGGTTCGGCAAGCAGCCGGCGGGTCTGGCGGACTACCAGGCGGTGCGCGGCAGCTATACCATTTTCGCCTCCGCCGCGGGGGGAGTTACGGCATGAAGTCCTTGCCCGTGCGTGTCTTGATCGGTGCAATCGTAGTAGCCGCGCTGCTGCTGACGTTGATTTCGCCGAATGTGCGCCGCAGCGCGGCCGGCCTCGCGCACCCCGATCCCGTTGGTCCCACGGTTTATTCGAAGTCGGCGCTGGGGCATGCCGCGTTTTATCGCTTGCTGCAGACCATGGACGTGCCGGTCTCGGTGAGCGAGGCGGGATCCGGCGCGCACCTCGACGCCAATAGCGTGCTGGTGGTCGCGGAGCCGCGCGCGGACGAGACCACGTTGGGGGAAGTCCGCGCCATGCTGAGCGCGGGTACGGTGCTGCTGGTGTTGCCCAAGCGCGTGGGCAAGGCGGATCCCAAGCGCCCCAACTGGATCGGCGAGGATCAGCTTGTGCCGGATTCCACCGCGAACAAAGTGCTGCATTTGGTTGACCCGGCTGCCGCCATTGCCCGCACGGCGGGCGACTCGCCGGCGGAAAGCGCGAGTATTCACGGGCTGCAACTGATTCACAGCAAGACGCTTCGGCCGCTGGTGGCCGTGGGCGATGGCATCCTGATCGGCGAGCGCCGCCAGCGCGGACGGCGCGTGGCCGTGTTGTCCGACCCGGACATAATCTCGAATCATGGCCTGGCGCGCGGCGGCAATTCCGCAATGGCCGTGAACCTGATCGAGGACCTGCGTGCAGGCCGAGAAGGAACCGTGGTTTTCGATGAGTTTGTGCACGGGTTTTCGCCGCACGCATTTCATATGCTGGGTATTCTGTTTCAGTTCCCTTTCGTGCTGGTTACCATGCAAATCGGGCTGGCCATCGCGCTCGCGGTTTGGGCCGCCACGGGACGCTTTGGGATGCCCGCGGCGGCCGCGCCCCCCATCGAAGCCGGCAAACGCAGCCTCATCGAGGCTGGCGCACGCTTGCTGGATCGCTGGGGTAAGACCGATTCGCTGTCGGAGCGGTATTTTGAAGCCATGTTGCGCGATGCCGGACGCGAGCTGCGCGCTCCCCGCGGCCTGGACGTTCCCGGTTTGCTGGCCTGGTTTGCCCAATCCGGAAGGACCGCGCGAGTTCCCGCCGCAGGCGGTACAAGGCAATCGGCGCAAGAGATATATACATGGAGGAAGGAGTTGACCGGTGGATCTGACAAGCACACGAAACATCGCTGAGGAGATCAAAGTTGAGGTGCGCAAGGCCATCGTGGGACAGGACGCGGCTATCGACCTGATGCTCACCAGCCTGCTGGCCGGGGGTCACATCCTGCTCGAAGGCGTGCCGGGCACGGCCAAGACGCTGTTGGCCCAGGCCTTCGCCGCGACTTTGGGTCTGCATTTCGGACGCATCCAATTCACGCCCGATCTGATGCCGGGGGATCTGCTGGGCACGAACCTGTTCAACTTCCAGACCAACGAATTCGTGCTCACCAGAGGCCCGATTTTCGCCGAAGTGCTGCTGGCGGACGAGATCAACCGCACGCCGCCCAAGACGCAATCGGCGCTGCTGGAGGCTATGAACGAGCGGGCCGTCACGATCGACGCGCGGCGCTATCCGTTGGGCGAAGCGTTCATGGTGATCGCCACGCAGAATCCCATCGAGCAGCAGGGTACCTATCCGCTGCCCGAGGCGCAACTCGACCGTTTCCTGTTCAAGATCGTGGTGGATTACCCGGACCGCGCCGCGGAACTGGAGATCGTGCGGCGGCATGGCCACCAGTCCGTGATTCCGCGGATCTCCGACTTCGGCTTACGCGCGGTGGCGGGCGCCGATACTCTGGGCGAGATGCGCGCCGCGGTGGCAAGCGTGACGCTGTCCAGCGAGGTGATCGAATACATTGTCGATATCGTGCGCAACACGCGCGCGCACGCCAGCCTGGAGGTGGGCGCATCGCCGCGCGCGGCCACCATG
>Ga0070761_10002480_pt1 | contig 11291 bp, 11 predicted proteins | sample HubBroMetageREF1_FD_66724 | JGI IMG/M metagenome (GOLD analysis project Ga0070761, IMG submission 66724) | Reference soil microbial communities from the Hubbard Brook experimental Forest, New Hampshire, USA - Hubbard Brook CCASE Soil... | ecosystem: Environmental > Terrestrial > Soil >...
CCGCACATCATTCAAAGCGATAGCGGAGAGCTTCCGCGACCGCTCGATATCCAATTCGCCGGTAGATGGAATTTGAGGTGGGATTCGCCAAGTCGGTGTAGAGGATGCAGCGATATCCAGCGTCACGCAGCCGTCTCGAAAGAGCGTGAACGCATGCCGCCGCGTAACCCTGTTTCCGTTTTTCGGGGGGTGTATAGACGCCTGACAGGCGGACTACTCCATCCGCCGGCTCGCGGGCAACAGCCATAGAGACCGTCTCTCCGTGGCGGTCCCACAACCACAGTTGTCCGGCCGCCAATCCTCGATCTACACGCAGTTCGGTATCGTCAGCAGACTCACCGATTTCATGCTGGAAAGCACGGGTCCAGAAAATCATCAGGCTGCGATCCTTCGCACCTGCCTGCCGTAACGTGCCTTCGATCCCGGGAACTTCTGTAACCTCGAAAAGTTCATAAAGGCGGTTTCCTTGGAAAGGCGTGGCCGCCGATTTGGAACGCTCGCTCCATTGGCCGGAGAAAATCGCCGCGGTCGCGGCCTCGCCGTTGACTCCTGGCAGAAGGATTCCGGCATCCGCAATCGCGTCGGCCATGGCCGTTGCTACCGGTGGTTCCATCGGTGTCAGCGTAGCGGGGAACGTCAGGGGCGACTGCAGTACAACGCCAACAACGTCTTCCCGTTGAATTGCCATCCAATAGCGGCCCGGATCGCCTTGTGCAACGCGCGCGTGCACGATGGAGAGAACCAGATTGTGGAGAACCGGTTGCAAGGAGAGAAAAACTCCGGCCCTGCTCAAAACGAACGCAGGATCTTCACTGAACACCACCTTGAGTTCCATGTGGAGATTTTACTGGCTTGGAGCGCCGGTCTGAATGGGTTCATTGGCGGGTGCGCAATTCGGAGACCTCGTTGCGACAGTTCCGGCTGCGCTAATTCTGATGCGATAATTCCAGCGTGGCCGACTCGACGCCGATCCCGCCCCGTTCCGCGGTCTTGCGCCGGTCCTTTCGCAAAGATTTCCCTGTGGCGGTGCGCGGCGAAGGCGTTTGCATCTGGGACCACCACGGCAAACGGTATCTCGACCTGGCCGGTTCCGCGGCGGTCAACTTTATCGGACACGGCGTGCAGGAAATTTCCGCGGCCATGGCCGAGCAGGCGGCGAAGCTTGAGTTCGTCCACACCAGCCAGTTCACGACGCCGGTCGCCGAACAATACGCCGAGGAATTGCTCGCGTTCGCTGGAGAACATTTCCGTGGCGGCGCTGTCTACTTCACCTGCGGCGGTTCGGAATCGATCGAGACCGCGTTGAAACTCGCACGGCAGTATCAAGTCGAAATCGGACAAGCGTCCCGCTACCAGATTCTCAGCCGCCAGCAGAGCTATCACGGCGCAACGCTAGGAGCATTGTCGGTGTCGGGAAACCGGCGCCGCCGCGAAGTTTACCTGCCGATGGTAAAAGAGTTTCCGCACGTTGGCATGCCCTACTGCTATCGATGCGCCTTCGATTGCACCGACGGCTGCCGCAACTGCGGCCAGCAATATGCCGCTGAACTCGGTGAGGCCATCGAGGCTTTGAACAACGAAAGCAGCAACGGCGAAGCCGCTGCATTTATTTTCGAGCCGGTCAGCGGGGCTACGCTGGGTGCGGTTGTTCCGCCGCCGGGATATCTGCAGTCGGTCGCAGACATCTGCCGCCGCCACGGTGTCCTGCTCATCGCCGACGAAGTGATGACCGGCATGGGCCGCACCGGCCGCAACTTCGCCGTCGAGCACTGGAAAGTGAATCCGGATATTCTGGTAACCGCGAAAGGGCTCTCCAGCGGATACGCCCCGCTCGGCGCCGTCATCGCCAGCAAGAAAGTTGTCGACGCGATTGCCGCAGGTTCGGGCGCGTTTCTGCACGGCTTCACCTACAATGCGCACCCCATTTCGCTGGCCGCGGGCCGCGCCGTGTTGCGGCAGGTGCAAGAGAAGAACTTAGTTGAAGCTGCCAATTCCAGCGACCCCGGCAGTCCTGCCGCTCAATTCAAATCGGCGCTCGAAACCCTGCGCGACGACACAGCCGCAGGAGAATTAATCGGAGAAGTGATAGGCGACGTCCGCGGTATCGGCCTGCTCTGGGCGGCGGAGTTTGTCGCCGACAAAGCCAGCAAGCGTCCTTTCCCGCCGGCCCACAACTTCGCCGGACGCGTCGCCGCTGCCGCCCTGAAGCGCGGCCTGCTGGTTTATCCTGTGCAGGGCTGCGTCAACGGCGTCTCGGGAGACCATCTTCTTCTTGCGCCCCCAGCGGTCATCACGCCGAACCAGATCGCCTGGTCCGTCGAGCAGCTGGCGGCTTCCATCCGCGAAGCGCAAACTTCGCTTTTGTAGTCCTCAATCGATCGCCTCGACCAGCAGCCACTGGAGTTGATCTCCGCTGCCACACCCCATGTTTTCAATCGCTTGCCGGATGATCTTCGTTTGACTCCGGATTGATGTCCGGTGCATTGCCCGGCGCTGTTCTACGCGTGAAATTCGACGCGTGTGCAACCTGAGACGAAAGGCGGAGGCGACGATGGCAAGTCACAACCACCCGATGACCGAGTTCTGCGAGCAGGTAAACCCGCGCGTGCTGCTGACGCTGCGCGATCTTAATCATAGCGACGAGCAGGTGAGCCGCATGCGTCCGTTTCCCGACATGCTTCGGGTTCAGCAAAGCTGGGTCGCCGCGGCAGAAAAGCGCGTCCTGCTGTGGCTCGCGGCCCGCACCCCCAAACGCATCAATCCCGATCATCTCACCGTGTTGGGATTCGTCGCGCAGATTGGCGCGGGGATGTTCTACGCCCTCGCCGCACGGAATCGCTACGCGCTCCTCGCCGTGATTGCCTGCCTCGCGCTCAACTGGCTCGGCGATTCGCTCGATGGCACACTCGCGCGCGTGCGCCGGCGGCTGCGTCCGCGCTACGGGTTCTACGTCGACCACATGGTTGACAGCTTTGGCGCTCTCGCCCTGATGGGAGGGCTGGCTCTGTCCGGCTACATGCGGCCGTGGATCGCGATTGGCTTGCTAATTGCTTTTCTGCTGCTGTCGATCCAGTCGTATCTGGCGACTCATGTGCTGGGCGAGTTTCGCATTTCGTTCTGGCGGTTTGGACCAACGGAATTGCGGCTTCTGCTCGCGATGGGGAACCTGGCTTTGTTTTGGAAGCCGGTAGTGCATTTGTTCGGAGGACGATATCGGCTGTTCGACGTCGGCGGAACGATTGGCCTCGCGGGCATGGGATTGATGGTGCTCGTGTTCACGGTGCAGAACACCATTCGACTCTATCGCGAGGAAAGGATCGCGGAATGACGTTCACATCTCGCCCGTGCGACTGGCACGTTCCTTCTTCGGCTCTGGTGCGATGGTGCAAGTTCAACCTGGTGGGCGGAATCGGAATCCTGGTGCAGTTGGGCACGCTGTTCGTGCTGAAGAGTGTTCTCCACTTCAACTATTTCGCGGCGACCGCGATCGCGGTGGAGGCCGCGGTGGCGCACAACTTCGTTTGGCATGAACAGTTCACCTGGAGGGATCGAACGAAGTCCGTGCCGGGGGACCAGTCATCGCCGAGCGCCTCAGGGGCTGAAGCCCGGGCTAATTTTGCGCGGGCTTACGGCGCGGGTCGAAGCCGCGCCCTTTCAAGACGCAGGGGCAGCCTGTCAAAAACCTTTGCGCGCCTTCTGCGCTTTCATCTCGGCAACGGAGCCGTTTCGATCTTTGGCAATCTGGCGCTGATGAAGGGGATGGTCGGCTTGGGACGCATGAACTATCTGGTCGCGAACGCGATCGCGATTGGGGTATGCTCGGCGGCGAATTTTGTGGTGAGTGAGGCGTGGGTGTTTGGGCGAGAGTGACAGCAGACACGGCGGCGCTGCAGGTTTACCCGACCTTCAGCACGACTTTGCCGTAGTTTTTGCCGTCCTGCAGGAGTTTGTAGGCTTCGGTGGCGCGGTCGAGCGGGAAGACGTGGCCGATCTGGGGTGTGAGCTTGCCGTCTGCAATCCACGCCGAGAGCTGCTGCCAGGCGGGCCCCATGATTTCGGGTTTCTGCGACAAGTAGGTGAGCCAAAGGCCTTGCACGCTGGCGGATTTGGCGTACATGGCGCGCAGGTCGAGTTGCGGCTGCTTGCCCGTCGCGGTGCCGTATTGGATGACGCGTCCGAAGTCACGCAGGCAGCGTGTGCTCTTGGCGGTGTGCTCTCCGCCAAGCATTTCGAAGACGGCGTCAACGCCTTCGCCGTGAGTGAGATTCTTTACCACCTCTTCATAGTCGTGCTGCTTGTAGTTGATGCCGTGCTGCAGGCCGAGGTCTTTCACGCGCGCGAGTTTTTCGGGGGATGAGGAGGTCCCGTACATGTCGACTCCGAGCAGGCGGCCTATTTGCACGGCTGCGGTGCCTACGCCTCCGGCTACGGCGTGGATGAGGACTCGGGGAGTGCGCTGCGGAGCAGCGCTCTGCGCGGCCGGGTCAGAGACCCGGCCCCACACGGGCTGCGGGGCTGCGCTCTGCTGGACAGCCGAGGGCGGCTGTCCCCACGTGGGTCCTAGGGTCATGCCGGCTTGCCAGTAGGCGAGGTACGCGGTGAAGTAGTTGACGGGGAAGGCGGCGGCCTGTTCGTCGGTCCAATGATCGGGGACGGGCCACAGCATGTTGGAGTGTGCGGCGGTTCTCTCGGCGAAGGCGGCCCATTGGGCGTAGCCCATGACGCGGCGTCCGGTGCTCTCGCCATTTCCATCGAGCGCGATGCCGGCAAACTCGCGGCCGGCGATGAGAGGCGGAGGTGGGGTTCCTGGGTATCCGCCCTTCGCGGTCATGAAATCGGCGAAATTCAGGCCTCCGGCGGCGACTCGGACAATGGTCTGTCCTGGTTTCGCGGTGGGCTCGGGAGCATTTCGGACGGCGAGCGCGTCGGGGCCGGAGAGCGCGGTGATCATCAGGGCCTTCATTGAGGAAAGTTTAGCAGGATGGCAAGACGGGTTTCGCAGACCGTCGCGGATCTTGGCCGTGTGCTACGGCTGCCCACAGACTCAAGGGCGAATCGCGAACACGGTGCCGTCGTTGTAGGTGCCGCCGTAGGTGGTGGTGCCGTAGAGATTGCCGAGTGCGTCGAAGACGACGGCCGCGTCAGGAAAGCTTCCGTCGGTGCTGTTGCCGGCGCCGAAGCTGTGAAGCACGGTTTCTGTCCAGCCGGTGCCGGTGGGCGTCGTCGGCGTCATTTTGAACACGGCCCCAGAACCGGCGGTGCCGCCGTCGGTGGTGGTGCCGTAAAGATTTCCGGAGGCGTCGAAGATCAATCCGGCGTACGGATATTCTCCGTCCGGACGACCGGAGAAATTATGCAGAATTTTCTCGGACTGGGATGCGGGCCCGATCTCGAAGACGGTGCCGTAACCATGAAGGCCGCCGAAGTTTGTGGTGCCGTACAGGTTGCCGGCGTGATCCATGGTTAATCCGGCGAATGGAATCCCTCCGTCGTGGCCGTTGGGTTTGAAGCTGTGCAGGATCTTTTCGGTCCAGCTATTGTCGGCGGGGCTCAACTCGAAGACGGTACCGATGTCGTAGGCGCCGCCCAGAGTGGTGGTGCCATAGAGATTGCCGGCGGGGTCGAGGATCACGGCGGATTGGGGGTATTGACCGTCGGTGCCGGTGCTGAAGGAATGCAGCACGGTCTCCGTCCAATCTCCGCCCGCGGCTGGCGACAACTCGAAGACTGTACCCAGGTTGTCGGTGCCGCCGGAGTAGGTGGTGCCGTAGAGATTGCCGGCGGCGTCAAGGATGAGAGAGGAGCCGGGATGCTGTGCGTCGCTGCCGTTGCCGAAGGAATAGAGGATGGTTTCGGTCCAAGTTCCGCCGGTGGTGGGCGATAGTTCGAATACCGTGCCCCAGCCGTAGGCGCCGCTCGAGTAGGTGGTGCCGTAGAGATTACCGGCGGCATCGAAGATCAGGCTGGCGACGGGGTCGGAGCCATCGCCGGCGATCCCGGAAAAGGCGTGCAGCGTGGTCGCGGTCCAGCCGGTGCCGGTGGTTTTGGGGGATAACTGGAAGACGATTCCGCCCTCGCGGATATCGCCGATCGGAGTGGTCCCGTAAAGGTTGCCTCTAGAGTCCAGGATGAGGCTCGACCCTGGGAAGCTCCCGTAGTAACCGCCTTCTTTGAAGTTGTGCAGGACCTTTTCTTGCTGGGAGGTTGCGGGTGTGCCGGTTGCGATCAGAGTGAGGATGGCCAGCGCAACGGCGGGTCGAACGGAGAAGTTTGTGCTTCGCATGGGTGCCCCCTCCTTGAGTGGGAGCCTTGAACACGGCTCGATGGAGTTAGCCCGAGGTAGTGAACATCCCACGGGCAATATCTGATGTCAAGATGCAGGATTTTGCAGCAGGCGACGGTAGTCGGTGCCAGAGGTCAAAGGCGGCGGGCAGGAGTGCCCGCCCCACACTGGGCAGTTTTTCCTGCCGCTGTTTACTGGCAGGTATATACTCTGGGCGTTGGATTACTGGGCTTAGATTACTGATCATCCGGCCGAGCCCCTGCGAGGCCGGGACGGGGCGCACATTTATAAGCATTTCGCATTTGCATTCCCCTAATTCATGCGCGCCCTGCATGCGAAAGGCCGATTCCCGCCGGGGGCGGCGAGCAAGCGGCACGGGTGCATCGCCTAGTGGTTTGGGCATATGGGCAAACTGCATCCGCGGAGGTTTACCGTGGATCTTATTTTTGTACGTCTTCTTTTTGTCATCGTAGTAGCGGTTACCTGCTTCGTGATTGCGCCCTTCGGGCAGCCTCGCAATGTTGATGCGGGGGTGGGGGCGTTGATCGGGGCGGCGATCGTCGTGTTCGAATGGAAGCTGCGCACGGTCAGCCTGAAGCGGCTGATTGGGGCGGCCATCGGGAGCTTCCTTGGAATTTGTGGCGCCTACCTGTTCGCCCTGGTCATCCGCAGCAGTGTTCCTGAGGGGCATACTCAAAGCTTTCTGCAGATCCTGGTCATGCTGCTGATGGCGTATGTCGGCCTTGCCGTGGGCGCGACTAAGGGCGATCTGCTGAACCTGGCGGCGCTGGGGGGAGTCTTTGGCGGCGAGAAGCAGAGCAAAAAGAGCTACAAGATTCTCGACACCAGCGTGATTATCGACGGGCGGATTGCCGATATTGCCGAGACCGGCTTCCTCGACGGTATTATCGTGACGCCGCAGTTCGTGCTGCGCGAGTTGCAACTGGTAGCCGATTCCGCCGACTCGCTCAAGCGCAATCGCGGACGGCGCGGGCTCGACATTTTGCAACGGCTGCAGAAAGTCGCGACGCTGACGATCCAGATTGTGGAGGACGATTTTCCGGCCGTGCGCGAAGTTGACCTGAAGTTGATCGAACTGGCGAAGCTTTATGAAGGCAAGATCATCACCAACGACTTCAACCTGAATAAAGTGGCGCAGTTGCAGGGCGTGCAGGTGTTGAACATCAACGAACTGGCGAACTCGCTGAAGCCGATTGTGCTGCCCGGCGAGACCATGCGCGTATTTATTCTGAAGGAAGGCAAGGAATACAACCAGGGCGTGGCTTATCTGGATGACGGGACAATGGTGGTGGTCGACAACGCGCGAAAAATGATCGGCAAGACGATTGATGTTTCGGTCACGTCGGTGCTGCAGACGACCGCGGGAAAGATGATTTTCGGGAAGTGGGACGAGCGCGCTGCGTATTCGCGGCAGGCGGTGCCTGTGCCTGGACCGCTCGCTCCGCCGGTGTCTGTGGCTGTGGCGGGGTCGTCTATTTCTCCGGGAACCGAGACCAAGCCGTCTTCGTAGTATCGTTTGGAGGTTAGGACCATGCGCTATCAGTCGGCAGCCACAATTGGGGACATTCCTGTCGTGTGTATCGCAGTCGGGCCAGACGTTCGAACCCAGCAGGCTCGCGGCCGCGCCATGGGCGTAATCGCGATTGGCGATGTCGCGGTTGGGATCATCGCTGTGGGGGCAATCGCGGCTGGCGTGATCGCAATCGGTGCTTTGAGTTTCGGCGTGATTGGCATCGGCGGACTCGCGCTGGGTATAGTCGCCCTCGGGGGGCTCGCCATCGGCGGTGTGGCCGTGGGCGGACTAGCGATCGGCGTTCGTGCTGTCGGAGGCTTGGCTATCGGGGCGAACCCGCAGGGCGGGCTGGCCATCAAGTGGCCGTGAGCCTGGCTCGTTTTCCCCGGAATATTTTCCCTTCTCGAGTGGCTGGCGGCCAACGGTTTGAACTCTCCTCCGCAGGCTCGTATACTTGCACCCCGCTATGAAGGTGATCGTGATTATTCCGGCTGCGGGGCTGGGGACGCGCATGGCTCCCATGCCGAGCGCCATGGATGCGAAGGGAGTTTCCTCGAAGATCAAGAAACCTCATCCTTCGAAACAGTTCTCCGACCTGGCAGGGACGCCGATTCTGATTCACACGCTGCGTAAGTTCGCAGCGGCCGATGCGGTCAGTGAAATCTGGATCGCGCTGCGCGAAAACGAGATGGAAGGCTTCCGCGAGCGACTGGCCAAAGACGCGAAAGACCTGCTGAAGAAAAAAATCGAACTGGTTACCGGCGGGGAGCATCGCCAGCAGTCGGTCGAGCACGCGCTCAACGTGCTTTCCGCGGCGGCCGCTGATATTGTGCTGGTGCATGACGCCGTGCGCCCGCTGGTTACCGTCGAGATTATTCATGACGTAATCGAAGCCGCGAAGAAATACGGCGCCGTCATCGCTGCCCTGCCCGCAGTCGATACCGTGAAGCAAGTGGAGCGAACCGCGGAAGGCGCCATTGTGAAAGCTACGATTCCGCGCGCCGGCGTGGTGCTGGCGCAGACTCCGCAGGGATTTCATTACAGCGTGATCAAGAAGGCGTTCGACGAGGCCGCCGCGGACGGATTTATGGGCACCGACGAGGCCTCGCTGGTGGAGCGCTCGGGCCACGAAGTCGCGGTGGTGATGGGATCGCCGCGGAATATCAAGATCACGACTCCGGGAGATATGGAGCTGGCGGAGTTCTATCTGCGAAAATAAGAACTTCTTCGCTGCGGATCAACTCAACATCTCATGCCAAAGACCAACTACCAACCACCCAAGACCCGCATCGGCTATGGGTTTGACTCGCACGAATTCCGGGCCGGAATTCCTCTCAAGATTGGCGGGATTGCGCTGGCCCATGACAAGGGGCTGGGCGGACATTCCGACGGCGACGTGCTGCTGCACGCCATCACGGATGCGCTGCTGGGAGCGATTGCCGAGCCGGATATTGGTGCGCTGTTTCCGCCGTCGGACGCGAAGTGGAAGGGCGCGGACTCCGTCATTTTTCTGCGTGAAGCGTTGAAGCGGGTGCGCGACGCGGGTTACAGCGTGGCCAATGTCGATGCCAGCCTGATTCTGGCAGCGCCCAAGATTGGGCCGCATACGATTGCGATTCGCACTCGCGTGGCGGAGTTGCTGGGGCTGCGCGGCGATTGCGTGGGGCTGAAGGCGAAGACGCCGGAAGGGCTGAATCTTGAGAACGCCGCGATCGCGCATGTGGTGGTGCTGCTGGAGAAGGCGAAGAGGGCGAAGATTGCGAAGAAGCGTGCGGCGCTGAAAAGAAAGCGCTCTTGATGGGCGAACCGCGCGCGGGAAATCTGGCGGGCGAAAATCGGATGAGAAGAAGATGATGAGCCAGAGAACATGAACACGAGGCGCGTTCTCGTCTCGGTCGCGGCCCTGTCTCTTTTATTGTGTGGCAAGCTGTGCGGGCAGGACGACAGCGAGCGCGTCTTCGAGCAAATTCACGAATATCTGCAGGGAGACATCAAGTCGCGCAGTTCCTCAGGTCCGCTTTTGTTTATCGGGGAGATCGTGGCTCTGGGTCCGGTGTTCCACGGCGTCTGCAAGGAGGCCGTTAACCAGACTGTTGATTTCGCCGTTAACGAGCTTCTGCAGGGTGATCTTTCCGGAAATACGTTTCAGTACGCCTATCCCAACTGCACGCGGCACCCGCTGCCCACGCCGCCGTTCTCTCAGCTCGCCCACGTGATTCTGTATTGCCATCATCACCACTTGTGTTTTCAACCGGTGCCGGCGACGCCCGAACGAGTGGAGGCGATTCATGCCTGGATCGAAGAGGCGCGACGGCCGGAAGATGATGCGGCATTCGCGGAGCTGAGACGGGCGATCAGGAAAGCGAAACCGCTGCAGCCAGGCCGCGATCTGATTCTTGAAGGTGAGATCGTTCACATTCAGCCGGCTGGCAAGCCTCTGTGCACGATTTCCATTCCTCGCGGCGTCGAAATCAACGTGGTTAGGGTTCTGTTTGGTGAAATGCCGGCCGGGCCCGTTCAGGCAAGCTACGGATCGGTGAATTGTCCGAGTCCCTTGCCGCTTTCTGTGAGGCTACACAACAAGGTGATCGTGTATTGCGCGACGCAGATGCATATGCCTGAGGTCTGTCTCACGCCGGTCGAGGATTCTCCGCAGAGGCTGGCGCAAGTGAGTTTGTGGATTGCCGGTGGGAATTTGCCGCTTCGATGAAGGCGCGGAAAATGGCGCGGGAAGCCGGGTCGTCTTCGACTGAGCGCTCGGGATGCCACTGCACCGCGAGGACGAAATGATCGGGTGCAGTGCCTTCGAGGGCTTCGATGATGCCGTCGGCGGGGCAGCGGGCGACAATGCGAAGGCCGTTGCCGATTTTATCTGCGGATTGATGGTGCGAGGAGTTGACGGGGAGGATGAGTTCTCCCTTGGGAGCTGCAGTGGCAGCGCTTACTGAGCCTTTTATGCTGTCTGGGAAATTGCTGAGCTGCGCTCGGGACAGCCGGGGACGGCTGTCTCCACATAGAACATCTGCCAGCTTTGAGGAGGGGTCGATCTCGACCGAGTGCGCGACCGGCACTTTTTTTCCTGCCTCATGATCCACTAGCGCGCGGGTTTCTTGCGGCAAAAAATCCGGGATGTGCTGGACTAGCGATCCGGTGCGGTAGACGTTCAGGCTCTGCAAGCCGTAGCAGATGCCGAGGACCGGCTTACGTTGCTGGTAGGCGTGGTCGAGCAGAAGGTCGTCGACGGCATCGCGGGCGGGGTCGGCGGCCGCTGTGTGAGGCGAGCGTGCGGCGTGGAAGCGGGCCGGATCGACGTCGGCTTTGCTCCCGGGCAGAAGAACGGCGTCGCAGTTTTCCAATACTTTCTTGATTTGCTCCGCGGGCTGGCCGAGGGCAATGCGAACCGGTTCGCCTCCGGCGAGCGCGACCGCACGCTCGTATTGCGGAATCGCGCGCTCGGCATACTCGGGGTCGGCG
>Ga0070761_10002482_pt1 | contig 11288 bp, 6 predicted proteins | sample HubBroMetageREF1_FD_66724 | JGI IMG/M metagenome (GOLD analysis project Ga0070761, IMG submission 66724) | Reference soil microbial communities from the Hubbard Brook experimental Forest, New Hampshire, USA - Hubbard Brook CCASE Soil... | ecosystem: Environmental > Terrestrial > Soil > Temperate...
CCGCAGGGCCGGGCCGAGCTGATCGTCGAAATAATCTTCCAGCGCGAGCGCGCGCTGCCGCGTGGCGGCGTCACCGGGAAAGAGCGGCGGCTTGGGATAGCGTTCTTCGAGCGCGGCGATGATGTGGGTTGAATCGCCGATCGCCCGGCCGTCCAAGAACAGTATGGGCAGGGTACCGCGCCCCGTCGCGCGCCAGGCGCGGATCAGGTAGTTAGGGCCGAGCACCTGACGGTGGTGCGCGATGTGCTTGTAGTCGAGTGCCCAGCGGGCCTTCTCGCTGTAGTGCGAGAGCGGGATGTGCCACAGCAGGGGCGTGTCCATGATGGCCCGCAGTTACTTGGCGAGTCTTATCGACTCTAGCTTAAGCATGATTCGGCTCCTACGCACGCTGATGCGGTAGATAGTCGCTTCCCGGGCCACAGCCGGCCAGTGACGGTCCCAAAAATGATGGCCTTTAGCGGACGGTCGCAGATTCTGGGTGCGCTGAGCATGTGAGGCCACAGCGCGCACTTAGGCCCAGTTACGCCTCGTTTCCCGCACACGCGGCATTGGGTGCCAGCGTACAGACTACGCTGCGTCGAAAGGTCAGGATCGAACTGGCGATGCTCGACATTCTCAACTTGAATCGATTTGCAGCGATATTGCTGCTCAGCGTTGTTGCCGTCGCTGCTGCGGGGTGCAAACCCTACGCTGACCCAGAGGCAAGCGCCGAGCCCACGGTTGCGGTCGAGGAGCCGTCGCAATTCGCTACAGCATCAGCGAAGCCGCAACCTGACTTGTCGGGCCGCACGCGATTCGGAATTGCATCGTTCTACGCGAAGAAGTTTGCAGGCCGAGAAATGGCGGACGGTACCAAAATGGACCCGCACCGCGACAACGCAGCGAGTAAGACGCTTCCACTCGGTACCACGGCGATGGTAACCAACACTGAGACCGGCCAAAGCGCGCATGTGACCATCCAAGACCGCGGGCCATATGTAGCGGGCCGCATCGTGGATCTCTCACTATCCACAGCACGAAAGATCGGAATCACACAACACATGGGCATCGTATCAGTCACCGTCGCCCCGATCTCGGTTCCGCTGCCGGACGGCAGCACCAAACCCGGCAGCGCGACGTTTGATGCGAAACCCTGAGAAATCGGGGACGAAACAAGGTAAGGGGCGGCTGGCAGGCCATGAGCGGTCAGTGCCGGCACTGAAATTGTCGCCAATTAGCTGCCTTTGGAGACTCTCGGTAGACTGAGCGAATCTCGCCCTTGCGCGGCACCCAAGACGCACTCGGATTTGGAGGGTGAAGTGAAAGCAGTTCGATTGTACGAATACGGTGGTCCTGAAAACCTGAAATATGAGGACAATGTTCCTGAGCCAGCGTTGAGTGACGATTCTGTGCTCGTGGAAACCTCGGCGACCAGCGTGAACCCCATTGATTGGAAAATAAGATCGGGCGCGCGGCAAAAGGATTTTCCACTAAAGCTACCGGCCATTCTCGGCAGAGACGTGAGCGGGGTGGTGCGGGCGGTAGGGCGCAACATTCGCACGTTCAAGCCGGGTGATCGCGTGTTGGCATTAGCCTGGGAGGCCTATGCGGAGCTTGTAGCGGTCGAAGGGTCCATGCTCACCCATCTGCCTGACGGGTTGAACCTGGTCGATTCCGCAGCCATACCGCTTATAGCGTTGACGGGTGATCAGCTCGTACGGCTGGCGGCTCGGGCGCAACCTGGCCAGACGCTTCTCGTGACCGGGGCATTGGGAAGCGTCGGGCGGGCCGCCGTGCACACCGCCAAGAAACTCGAGAGCAACGTAATTGCGGGTGTCCGCGCTCGGCAGCTGGCGGAAGCGCGGACGTTGGGTGTCTTCGCTACTGTCGCCATTGACGACGATTCCGCGATTGCGGGGCTTGCGATGGTGGACGGAGTTGCCGATACGGTTGGGGGCAAAACGGCCGCGAAACTATTTGGCAGAGTGAAGAATGGTGGAACCTTCGGCTATGCCTCGGTGTTCCCAGACGAGATGTCCAAACTGAATCCGACGGTCACTGTCACCCGGGTGCTCGCGCGTCCCGATGCCTCGAAGGTCCGCGAGTTTGCCGATGACGTCCGGGACGGGAAATTCCTACTGCCAATCAGTCGCCGCATGCCCCTTCGCGATGCGGGCGAGGCGCACGCATTGGCGCAAAGAGGTGGCTTAGGAAAGATCGTACTTGTGTGTCGGTAGGAGGCCTACTGTGAAGATCAGGGTGGGCTACGAGTTGATTTACGACTGCCCGCAGCCGACGCCGATGATGTTGGTGCTGAATATTCACTATACGCGCGCGTCCGATCTTGAGGTTCCGGATCGCGTAATCATAGAGCCGTCCATTCCGATAGCCGTCTATCGCGATAGCTTCGGCAACTGGTGCAGTCGTATCGTCGCTCCCAAAGGCCAGACCAGGATCACGAGCACCGCGGTGGTCAACGACTCGGGCGAGCCGGAGGTCGTTGCAACGTCTGCACAACAGCATTCGATTCAGGATTTGCCTGAAGAGGCCCTCGTCTTTCTTCTGGGGAGCCGATATTGCGATACCGAGAAATTTTCACCGATCGCCTGGAACATGTTCGGTCACACCCCGACGGGCTGGGGTCGGGTCCAGGCGATCTGCGACTTCGTGCACCAGCACATCTCATTCGGCTATGAACATGCGAGCGCCACAAGAACCGCCTGGGAGACTTTCAACGAGCGCCGCGGTGTCTGCCGCGATTTCGCCCATCTTGCGATTGCCCTGTGCCGATGCATGAACATTCCGGCGCGGTATTGCACGGGCTATCTCGGCGACATGGGCATTCCGCCGCCCTACGGTCCGATGGACTTCGCCGCTTGGTTCGAGGCGTACCTCGGCGGACGCTGGTATACCTTCGATCCCCGTAACAACGTGCCGCGGATCGGGCGAGTACTGATGGCAAGAGGCCGCGATGCGATCGACGTCGCGATAAGCACGGCGTTCGGTGCCAATACGCTCGTGAGCTTCAAGGTCTGGACGGATGAGGTACAGTCAGCCTGAAGGAGTCTCTGCGAACAGCGTTACCTTCTGCCGCTCATCGCTGGAAAACTGCATCTGACTCTGGCCGCTGACTCCGGCACGCAGCGGAAAATAACTCTGCGCGATACCTTCGTGCACGGTAATGATGTGTAACTGCAATCGATCGAGGAGCTCGTGCAGAGCAGGCTGGTCGAGAGTCGCCGGCTGTGCACTACCGAGGAAGCTGCAGGCCTCTTCCAGTGAGCCCAACACCGCAGTGCTGCGAGGCAGCGCCTGCAGGAAATGCTCGACCTCTTTTAGGCAGAACAGACACGCGCGCGGGAACTGGAGATCTCGCAGCACGAATTCGAGAACCGCTGAGCGGCTGACGCGGGTTCGCTGGCTCAAGCGGTACATCTGATAGCCGGACAACGATTTCAGCAGGTTGAGCCAGTGGATCGTCTCGAACGGCTGGAACCCCGGTGCATCCGTGGAGAGCAGCTGCGCGGAGCGCACATCAACGATCCGGCTCGTCATATCGGCACGCTCCAGGTTGCGGCCGAGCATCAACAACGTCAATGCATCGTTGTGGCTCATCGTTCCTTCAAGCTGGCCAGTAAGCGTCTGCATGCCGCGTATGATGCGCTGTAGAAAATTGAAGCGGTTACGCTTGCTCAACGCTTCCGGCAACCTCTCTTTGATCTCCATGAACAGCTCATTCATATGCTCCCAAACTTCGTTCGGAAGAACGTCACGCAACGTGCGGGCGTTTTCGCGCGCGGAATGCAGCGACGAGAGCATCGATCCGGGGTTATCGAGGTCTGCGGTCAGGAAATGCACGATGTCACGTTCCTCGGGACGCTTCTCGCGCGCATCGAACAGTCCGCGGCTGCCGGTGATGTCGATGAGGGCCAACCAACCTGGCCGGTATTCGGGCGGCAGGTCAAGGAGCAGGTTGGCGTTGACATTGACCAGGCGCGCCATGTTTTCCGCCCGCTCGAGGTAGCGCGCCAGCCAATAGACATTCTCCGCGACGCGCGCCAGCACCCGTTATGCCTCTAAGTCGACAATCCAGGTGTCCTTGCTGCCACCGCCCTGCGAGGAATTGACCACCAGCGAGCCTTCACGCAGGGCAACGCGGGTCAGTCCACCGGTCGTGACGTAGGTCTTTGGACCACTGAGGATGAAGGGACGCAGATCGACATGACGCGGTTCGATGCGGTCATCGACGAAAGTCGGTACAGTGGATAGCGTTATCACCGGTTGCGCGATGAAACTGCGCGGCGCGGCCTTCAGCTGCGTGGCGAATTGATTGCGTTCCCGCTGGCTCGCCGTTGGCCCCATCAGCATTCCATAGCCGCCCGAGCCGTCGACGGGTTTGACCACCAGGGACTCCAGATGATGCAAAACATGCTCGAGCTGTTCGGGTTCAGCACAGCGCCACGAGGGAACGTTTGGGAGAATAGGATCCTCGTCGAGGTAGTAGCGAATCATGTCAGGCACGTAGGTGTACACGAGCTTGTCATCCGCGACACCCGCGCCGGGAGCATTAGCCAGAGCCACGTTGCCTTTCGCCCAGGCGCGCATAAGTCCCGGCACGCCGAGCGTTGAGTCCGCGCGGAACGAGTCCGGATCGAGGAAGTCATCGTCGATCCGCCGGTAGATCACATCGATGCGTGTCCAGCCGTGGATCGTCTGCATGTACACGCAGTCATCGTCGTGTACTGCAAGATCCCGGCCTTCGACGAGCTCACAGCCCATCTGCCGCGCGAGGTACGAATGTTCGAAGTATGCGGAGTTGTAGATGCCGGGTGTGAGCACCACCACCTCGGGCAACCGCTCGCGCCGGGGAGATAGCGCCACCAGCATCTCATGTAGCTGGGAGGGGTAATCGTCGACGGGAAGGATCGCAGTGCTCTCAAACAGCTCCGGAAGCACGCGCTTCAGAACCTGCCGGTTCTCGATCATGTACGAAACACCCGACGGTACGCGCAGGTTGTCCTCGAGCACGTAGACAGTGCCGTCTTTGTCACGCACCAGATCGGAGCCGCAGATGTGCGCCCAGCAGCCCTGTGGCGGACTTATTCCGACGCAGTTCGGCCGGAAGTTTTTCGAGGACGCGATGATGTGGTCGGGAATTACACCGTCCTTGACGATACGCTGCGCGTGATAGACATCGTTGATAAAGTGATTGAGCGCCGCGACGCGCTGTGTCAGACCCGCCGCGATCCGGTTCCACTCCCTCGAGGAAATGATGCGCGGAATGATATCGAGTGGCCAGGCGCGATCGATCGAACCGCCCTGCTCGTGATACACAGTGAAGGTCACGCCCATCACCTTAATGGCGAGTTCCGCGGCCTGCTGGCGTACGCCGAGCTCCTCACTTCCGAGCTCCGACAGGTGGCGTATGAGCGCACGACCGGCAACGCGCGCACCGCCGCCCGGGCCGATCAGCTCGTCATGCAGGCCGGATGCGCAGTAGCTGGTCCAATTGATGCTCATCGGGGCTCTTAGGCGGAGTGCGTTGGAACATCGGGCACTCTCTTATAAACATACTAGCCCAGTTCGGCCGGAATCGAAGTCCTTCCGCGTGATCCTTCCGCCTGACCCTTTTCGGTGCGGCACGGCCCAGAATGGTGCACGAGCGATGCGGGCGGTGCCGTCCCCAGTGCCCCGCTGGCATCCGTATAATGCCGCCCCGTGTCGATCCATGTTGCGCTGAATCATGTCACTCATTACCGGTACGACCGGCGCGTGGCCTTGGGTCCGCAGGTGGTGCGTTTGCGGCCGGCCCCGCATTCGCGCACGCGCATTCTGTCCTATTCGATGAGCATCGAGCCGGCCGGGCACTTCATCAACTGGCAACAGGATCCGCAAGGAAACTATCTCGCGCGGGTAGTGTTTCCAGACAAGACCGAGCAGCTGCGCATCGATGTCGATCTGATCGCCGAGATGGCGGTGCTCAATCCGTTCGACTTCTTTCTCGCGCCGTACGCGGAGCGCTTTCCGTTCGCCTACACGGCCGAGGAGCAGAGTGAGCTCACGCCATATCTGGGGAAGGCACCCGCGAGCCCGCGCTTTGCCGAGTATCTCGCCTCGATTCCCCGCCTGCCCGTCAATACGGCGAATTTCCTCGTCGAGCTCAATGGGCGTTTGGCCCGGGATGTGCGCTATCTGATCCGACTCGAGCCTGGCGTGCAGACGCCTGAACAGACGCTAGTGAATGCGTCGGGATCATGCCGCGATTCGGCATGGCTGCTGGTGCAATTGCTGCGCAATCTGGGGCTTGCCGCCCGGTTCGCTTCGGGCTACCTGATCCAGCTCGCGGCCGATGTGCCGTCTCCTGACGGGCGCTCCGGTCCGGTCGCCGACTTTGCGGACCTGCATGCCTGGTGCGAGGCGTATCTGCCCGGCGCCGGGTGGATCGGCCTCGATCCCACCTCGGGCCTGCTCGCAGGCGAGGGGCACATCCCGCTCGCCTGCACCCCCGACCCGTCAGCTGCTGCGCCGGTGACGGGAGCGGTCGAAGAGTCTACAGTCAAGTTCGAGCATACGCTGCGCGTGGAGCGCGTCTGGGAAGCACCCCGCGTCACGAAGCCCTACACCGAAGCGCAGTGGACACAGATCGAGCGACTGGGTCGGGCGATCGACGAAGACCTGGTGGAGCTCGATGTGCGCCTCACGATGGGTGGCGAACCGACGTTCGTGTCCGTGGATGATCCGGATGGCGCGGAATGGAATACCGCGGCGCTCGGGGAGAATAAGCGCGAGCGCGCGGTCGATCTGTATCAGCGGCTGCGCGCGCGCTACGCCCCGATGGGCCTTGCGCATTTCGGCCAGGGCAAGTGGTATCCGGGCGAGCAGCTGCCACGCTGGTCCCTCAACTGCTTCTGGCGTCGCGACGGCGAACCGATCTGGTGCAATCAGTCATTAATTGCCGATGAGACGAGTAACTGTGGCGCGACCGCGCATACCGCGCAGCAGTTCCTCGCCACCCTGGCCTCGCGACTTGGGCTGTCTCCTGAGCTCGTGTTCGCCGCTTACGAAGACCCGTTTTACTATGAGTGGCGCGAGTGCCGCCTGCCCGCCAACGTCGACGGCCGGGATTCACGGCTGGACGATGCACAGGAGGCCGCTCGGCTCGCTCGCCTGCTCGACACAGGGCTCGACAGCGCGATCGGCCACGTCTTGCCGATCGCCCGCGATGCGACCGGCACGCATTGGCAGACGGGCGCCTGGTTTCTGCGCCGCGAGCGTTGCTATCTGCTGCCCGGGGACTCCCCCTTGGGCCTGCGGCTCCCCCTCGATTCGCTGCCCTGGGCGGCACCCGCCGACCGCCCGCAGCTGCATGCGCCGGATCCCAACCAGGCGTTTGAGCCGCTACCGGCGTACGCGAAGATTCGCCAGCGGCTTGGAGCCGCAACGCCCGGATCGCAGAGCTCACCGGTATCACGGGCGCCACACAGCCACGAGTCGGCCTACTGGATCGCGCGAACCGCGATCTGCGCGGAGCCTCGTCACGGCGTGCTCTACATCTTTATGCCGCCGACCGGTCATCTCGAGGACTATCTCGAGCTCATCGCCGCAGTCGAATCCACCGCTGATTCATTGTCGCAACCGGTCGTTCTCGAGGGCTACGAGCCACCGCGCGATCCGCGTCTCAGTAACTTTCGGGTGACGCCGGATCCGGGTGTCATCGAGGTCAACATCCATCCCGCCTCGTGTTGGGACGAGCTCGTGGATCGAACCACCCATCTTTACGGCGCCGCGCGTCTGTCGCGCCTCACCTCCGAGAAATTCATGCTCGATGGGCGCCACACGGGCACGGGTGGTGGCAATCACTTTGTATTAGGCGGTGCGACCACCGCGGATTCGCCGTTCCTGCGGCGTCCCGACCTGTTGCGGAGCCTTCTGGCGTATTGGCACAATCACCCTTCGCTGTCGTATTTGTTCTCCGGCCTGTTTATCGGCCCCACGTCACAAGCGCCGCGCCTCGACGAAGCGCGAAATGACTCGCTGAATGAGCTCGAGATCGCCTTTCGCCAGTTGCCGCCACCGGGCGCCGAGTGCGCGCCCTGGCTCGTCGATCGGCTGTTCCGCAATCTGCTCATCGACGTGACCGGCAATACGCATCGCGCCGAATTCTGCATCGACAAGCTGTATTCGCCTGATGGCCCGACCGGGCGGCTGGGGTTGCTCGAGTTGCGTGCTTTTGAAATGCCGCCCCACGAGCGGATGAGCCTCACGCAGCAGCTGCTGTTGCGCTCCCTCGTGGCGCGCTTCTGGCGTACGCCGTACTCGCCCGCCCAGCTGGTCCGCTGGGGCACAGAGTTGCATGATCGCTTCATGCTGCCGCACTTCATCGCACAGGACCTTGCCGATGTCATCGCGGAGCAAAATGCTGCGGGCTTTCCGCTGCGGACCGAATGGTTCGCGCCGCATATGGAATTCCGCTTCCCGAAGTACGGTGACTTCGCTGCGCGCGGCGTCGAGATCGAGTTGCGTCACGCGCTCGAGCCCTGGCACGTCATGGGCGAGGAGGGCGCTGTGGGAGCTACCACACGCTATGTCGACTCCTCGCTCGAGCGCGTGCAGGTCAAGGCAACGGGACTGACGACCGATCGGTATGTGCTGGCTTGCAACGGCAGGCCGATTCCGCTGCGAGCTACCGGCACCGTGGGGGAGTTTGTCGGTGGGGTGCGCTACCGGGCCTGGCAGCCGGCGTCGGCGCTGCATCCGACGATCGGCGTCCACTCACCCCTCACCTTTGATCTGTTCGACACCTGGATGAGCCGCTCGCTCGGTGGCTGCCAGTATCACGTCATGCATCCGGGCGGCCGCAACTATACGACGTTCCCGGTGAATGCATTGGAGTCCGAAAGCCGACGGCTGGCGCGTTTCATTCGTACCGGGCACACGCCCGGCGAGTATTCGCTGCTGCCGGCGCAGATCAGTCCGGATTTCCCGTGCACGCTTGATCTGCGCCGCACATGAAGAGTGAGGCGAAGGGCGACCTGGGTGTTACGGCGCCCGGTGCCGGGACCGGGGCGTGTCTTGCGAGCTACGACCCCGATCCCCGCCGCTACGACGAACTTCTGGATGAACACGGCGCGGTGCGTGCGCACTGGCGGACGCTTGTTGAACGTCTGAGCGCCGACCCGGCGCACGATGCCGCGCGCCGTGCGCTGGAACTCACGCGGCGGTTGATCGTCGAGAACGGCGTCGCCTACAACGTCTACTCGGATCCGCAGGGTGCAGACCGTCCCTGGGCACTCGACCCATTGCCGCTGGTACTCTCGCAGGAGGAGTGGCGCCAGATTGAGAAGGGCGTGGCGCAACGCGCGCGTGTGCTCGAAGCGTTGCTGGTGGATCTTTACGGGCCGCAACGCCTGCTGGCAGAAGGGCTAGTGCCGCCGGAGCTGCCGTTTGGGCACCCGAATTTCCTGTGGCCCTGCCACGGCCTCGTGCCCCGGAGCGCGAGCTGGCTGCAGGTCTATGCCGCCGACCTGGCGCGCGCCCCCGACGGCCGCTGGCGGCTGCTCGCCGACCGTACGCAGGTGCCTTCGGGAGCCGGGTATGCGTTGGAGAGTCGCGACATCGTCGAGCAGGTGCTGCCCGAGGCAATACGCGAGCTGGGCGTGCGGCGGCTACGCGACTTCTTCGGCGAGATGCGCGAACGCCTGTGCAGCCTGTTTGACGAGGGCGCCCATCCACTGGTCGTCATTCTCACGCCGGGTCCTTTCAACGAGACGTATTTCGAGCACGCTTACCTGGCGCGTCAACTCGGGCTGCCCCTCGTGGAAGGGCAAGACCTCACGGTGCGCGACGAGATCGTGTATCTCAAGACACTCGGTGGACTGAAGCGGGTGCACACGATCCTGCGGCGACTCGACGATGACTATTGCGATCCGGTGGAATTGCGCAGCGCCTCCGCTTTGGGCGTGCCTGGACTCGTCAGCGCCATCCGGGCGCAGAATGTAGTGATCACCAATGCCTTGGGCACGGGCGTGCTCGAATCTGCAGCGTGGCTCGGATTTTTGCCGGGCGTCGCCGAGCGCCTTGTGGGTGAGTCGTTGCAGCTGCCCGCCGTGGCCACCTGGTGGTGCGGCGAGAAGCCGGCGCTCGACTACGTGCTCGCGAATCTGGACCGCCTGGTCGTGAAGCCCTGCTATCCCAATCAGCGCTTCGAGCCGGTGTTTGGCAGCAACATTGAAGGAGAGGCGCGCGCAGCGCTCGTCAGGCGGCTGCAGGCCCGGCCCTACGCGTACGTGGCGCAGGAGCATGTCGCACTGTCGCAGGCGCCTGTGTGGCGCACGAACGGTACGCCAAATTTTGCGGCGCGGGCATTAACCATCCGTGTCTACGCCATGGCAACGCCCGGTGGATTTCGCGTGCTGCCCGGCGGGCTGGCGCGCGTCGCTGCGGAGAGCGCCGTCGATGTCGTATCGACGCAGCGTGGCGGCAGCAGCAAGGATATCTGGGTGTTGTCGCACGGTCAGGATGAGCCGGCGGCGACGGCAACGCGCTCCCTGGAGGTGTCCATACGGGCCGACGATGTGCCCTCACGACTGGGCGAGAATCTGTTTTGGCTGGGACGTTACACGGTTAGATGCGCCAACAATGCGCGGCTATTACGCAGCAGCGTGCGTGTGCGTGTCGATCGGGCCGTGTGGATACACGCGGTGCGCATCTGCCGCGCGCTCGGTGTCATAGCGAAAGACTCGCAATCGTCCACGAGCCTGCGTGACGATCGTGATCCATATGGCATCGTAGCGAACGTGCAGCGAATTGCCTGGTGCGCCTCCCAGGTGCGCAGTCATCTCTCGGCACGCGCCTGGCGCGCGGTAGTCTGGCTGCAACGGCAGCTTCAGGAGGCGGCTGCTTCACCTCAGGAACCACGCGAAGCGCTTGACCGAATCGCGTTGTCACTGGCCGCACTGAGTGGTTATGCGGCCGAGGACATGACACACGATGAAGGCTGGCGACTGCTGCGAATCGGCCGCGGTCTCGAACGACTGCAATTCACCGCGGAGCTGCTGGCGCAGCATCTGCTCGCCGCTTCGGCGACGCGCCAGGGTCAGATCGAATGGCTTCTCGATGTCTGCCACAGCATCGACACTTACCGCTCACGTTATTTCGGCGCGCCGCGGCTCGGGTCGGCGCTCGATCTGTTGGTGCGCGATGTGCATCACCCGGTCGCACTCGCGTTTCAGTGGGGGTCCATCGAGGGCGATCTTGAAGAGCTGGCGGCGTCTCTGAAGATCGGCCGCGATCTGGGACTGGATGCGGCG
>Ga0070761_10002484_pt1 | contig 11287 bp, 10 predicted proteins | sample HubBroMetageREF1_FD_66724 | JGI IMG/M metagenome (GOLD analysis project Ga0070761, IMG submission 66724) | Reference soil microbial communities from the Hubbard Brook experimental Forest, New Hampshire, USA - Hubbard Brook CCASE Soil... | ecosystem: Environmental > Terrestrial > Soil >...
AAAATGACCACGCGCGTAGGACGCTTCACGTCGACCGCATAGGCGAAGCTCAGCGCGCGTACGCCGTCGCAGAACTCGCCGACGTCGCCGCCAGGCGAGGTGTCCCCTTGCTTCGGAAACCCCGTGTCGTCGACGATCCAGTCCGTTACCGGCTCGCGGCCGCTCAACGCCGAAATGCCGCGATGAGCGGCGTACTCGCGGACTTCCTCGTCCGACCAGGGCGAGACGCCCACGAAGTGCAGCCGAACGGCTCACATTCTCGTTGCAGCCAGATGGCTGCGGCCGGCAGGGGAGACGTCCCCGGAGACGTCCCCCTCCGGCGGTGCTGGCTCGCCTTAGGTGGCCGACGGCGCGCTTTTCGGACTTAGCGTTCGCACGACCTTTTTGAGGGCGCGTGCTGCCGGCACCTCGAGGAAGCGGTTCAGGCTCCAGGAAAGAGCCAACATCAAGACGACGATCAGCAGGAGCCAAAGATACGGCAAGGAGCCGTCGGCAAGCTTATTGATGAGCGCATATCCCATATATTGGTGAATCAAATAGAGCGGGTAGGTCATGGCGCCGACCGCGAAAAACCAAGGGCGGGCCACACCCTCGAGCTTTCGCAAGGCGAGGAGTGCGAAAAGCATGAAGAACGTCGCCGTGATCGAAGCCGCGACGAGCGGCGAAATGGGCTCTTCGAAGTATCGCGTCAGGTGGCGCGCATCCCGCGTGCACTCGGAATAGGCGAGCCCTCCCGAAACTCCGACGAGGGCCCAAGCCAGGGGGACAGCTCTCTTTCGATACACGAGATAGAACGCAGCGCCGGCGATGAAGTAGGCGCCGTACGGAAATATCGCAAATCGCGAGGGCGGCCAGACCACTCCGCGTTTGGCTGCGAGCAGATACACGGCCCAAACCACCAAAAAGGCGGGAAGAAAACGGAAGCACCTCGCGGCACATAGTAGAAAAATCAGTAGATAGAACCGCAGCTCAGCGAAGAGACTCCAGTAGGAGCCGTCGATGTCAGGAACCCCCAAGGCTTGCTGGAGCATCGTGAGGTTGACGAGCCATTGGTGAAAGGTCCCTGCGAGATGAGGAGCCCCAAGCAGGGGGACGGCCACGAAGGTGAGCGTGCACGCGACCCAGTATGCGGGATAGAGACGGATGAACCGCGACGCGGAGAACGAAGCAGCGGACTTCCCCTCGGCGCTCATCGAAATCACGAATCCTGAAATCATGAAGAAGAGATTGACGCCGAGGTAGCCGTATCGAGCCAAAGGCGACAGCGCGGGAAATCGAACGAGCTGCAGGCCGCCCGCCGTGTATCCGCGAAATCCGTAATGAAAGATGACGACCGACAGCGCGGCCGCGAAGCGCATAAGGTCGAGCACGGCGATGCGCTCCTGGCTGCGAAGCCCGCCCCCAAGACTCGGCGTACTGGCCGCCGCGAATCCCATCCTCGTCTTCTACTCTTTCCCGCTCACGCTTCGCCTCGGAAGGCTTCACTGGCCGCACGTCGACGAGGACGAGCAGGTCGTCTGGCATTTTCCGCAGGCGTCACAGAGGTTCGAGTTGATCGGCTGGGGGGAGGAGCTGGTCGTGTCGGTGGAGACGCCCATGCACCAGTTCCAGTAGGAAATGGGGCTGTGATTGTCTTTGAAGATGGAGTCGTCGATGATGAGCTTTGCAGCGGAGCCGTCCGCAGTTAAGAAGGCTCCGGCTCCGAATTCGGTCGCCGAGTTGTTCTCGACGAGGTTCCCGCAAAGGGTCAGGTTGACACCGTCGCCGCCGTCCTTGTAGATGGCTCCGCCGTTGCCACCGGAGCCCACCTGGTCGCCGTTGCCGTCGTCGCAGCTGCACTGAGTCGAGTCGACGCTGTTCGCCCCGGTCCCTACCGCACGATTGCCGTCGAACAAGGTGTCGTAGATCGACGCCCCAACCCACAGCATCCCGATAGCGCCCGCATTGCTCGCGGTGTTGTTCTGGAAGGTGCTGTGGGCCACGTACGAAAGTGTACCCGACCCGAACAAGTAGAGGGCGCCTCCTCCGGTGTCGGGCCCGAGCATGGCCGCCTGATTGCCGGTGAAGACGGAGTCAATCACGCGCAAGCTGCCGTCCTGCATGTAGAGGGCCCCGCCCTGGCCGTCCGTGTATCCGGTCGAGCATTGGGCGTTGGGCTTGGTGTTGCAAGCGGGGATCATCTTCGTGCCGGTGGCCTTGCCGTTGCTGAGCTGGATGTGCTGCAGCGTCAACGTGTCCTGGCTGGTGCGCCACGTGGCGTGCGTCCACGAGATGATCTGGACGGACCCACCTCCGTCGAGGGTGATCTTGTTGCCTCCGTCGAGGACGATGTGCACGGGTGTCTTGCCGGTGGATATTGGCGGCTTGAGCGTCGACGTGACAGAAATGGTTACCGGGTCGGGGCCGCAGTTGAATGTGACGATCCCCCCGCCGCTCACCGCGCTGGACAGCGCTTGGAACGTGCAGCTCGGCGGCGTGCCGGTGCCGACCACGGTGGTGGGCTGGCTGCTATCGACCGGCTGCGCCTCGGCCGGCAACGTCAGCGTAGTGCAGGAGCCCGTTGGATTTCCGGCGACCGGAGACGTCCCCGAGGATCCGGTGCCGCTCGAAGCCCCTGACTCGCTGGAGGGTTTGCCCGAGCTCGCACCTCCGCTCGTCGATCCGGAGCCTACGCCGCCGCCACTGGAGCCGCCGCCATTCGATCCGCTGCCACTGGCCCCTGCGCCAATCGACCCGCTACCTGTGGCCCCTGCGCCAATCGACCCGCTGCCGCCGGATCCTGTCCCGCTCAATTGGGCTCCGCTCGAAGCCCCGCTCGACGCGTTTGCTCCACCCACGCTCGACCCGCTACGCGGGCTGCTTTCCGAGCCCGTTCCTTCCGACGAGGCTCCTGCGCTCTGGCCCGAGGCGCCGTTCGCGTCCGAGCCCGTGCCGCTGCCGCAACCGATGGCAAGCGCGACGCAAAGGGAGAACGAAAGCAGGACTCGTTTTGTGCGCATCGCCGTCCTCGCTTCGAAGGGGTTGCCGTCCAGCTTACGGCATTTGCTCGCTGCGAGCTTTTGCACGATGTCGTACAGAGGGGCAGCAGGAGACACATTGGACGGACGCCAGCAGCCATCTCTCCGAGAGCATGCACCGCCAGTACGCGACCGTCAGCCAGCGAGACCCAGACCTCGCCCCGACCCGCTAAGATAATCACGACCCTGGCCGCCTTTGTTTTGGTGGGAGAATCCGCCTGTGCGGAGTCGGCACAGCGGCCGTAACTTGGGCACAGGTGGCGGCGTGAGCACGCGCGGCGGCGACAGTTCGGGGACTCTCTCCGTTGTGGCGTCGGGCGTGACAGCGCGACTCTCACCAGCGGAAGCGTCGTCAGTAGCGGCGTCACGCGCGGGAGGTTGGTGGGCGCACGCGGCACGATCGTCGGCAGCGGAACGGTCGGCATCCCGTCGCCGCTCAGCGACGCGGGCCCCGGACGAGCCGAATGGAGCAGGTTGCGGGACCTGCACGACCGCCACGGCGACGGTCTCGGTGGCGGGCGGATAGACGGCGGGGGCGTTCGTGCGCAATGCCAGCGTCGAGCCGCCCGTGTCAGCTCCGACTTTCGGGCCACTCATTGACTTCCCTAGGGCTGTCGCGCGAGCGCTGGCTCGGCCTTCCATTCGTCGAAGTCGGCTCGGCAAGCAGCGCTCTCGAAGCAAATGGAGCCGCGTCGGAGTTTTCCAGCTCTGCCCGTGGCGATTCACGCGTCGGCCTCGTGACAGGGCCACGCCAATCGGGCAATCTATCGGCGCCATGCGCGTAGCCGTCATCCTCGTCTTGGCGCTTGCCGCGTGCGGATCGAGCGAGGGCGCGGGCGCGACGAGCGCACCGCTCTCGTGCGCGAGCTACTGCACGACGATTCAAGCGGCATGCGGGACCGACATCCAGCAGTACTCGGACGATAACGACTGCTTGAACAGCTGCAAGGCGTTCCCCCTGGGAACGGAGAGCGATACAGTGGGCGATACGCTCGCGTGCCGCTACGCGTACGCGAAGAAGGCGGCCACGAGCGCAGCGATGGCGGCCGAGTACTGCACGGCCGCAGGCCCGGGCGGCGACGGGGTTTGCGGGGACAACTGCGACGGCTTTTGCGACATCGCGATGATGTATTGCACCGCGGCTAACTTCGCGTTGGTCTACACAACGCGCACCGCGTGCATGGCCGACTGCGCGACCCACGGGACTGACATGAGCCTCGACACGGGCACCGGTGATCGCACGGATATGGGCGACGAGGTCGCGTGCCTGCTATATCACGCACAGATGGCCTCCTCGTCGCCAATCGACCACTGCCTCGGAGACATCGCGGGCGGGGCGGGCGGGACCTGCAGTTAGGGACGCATGGCTCCGTGGGCTCGCTGGGATCGATGGGGCGTCGTTCTCGCGCTCGAGCTGGGGGCGTGTGGCCCGAGTGGCAGTCCCGGCGGGCCCGCGAGCCAGGCGTGCGGCTTCGTCATGCCGAACCCGCCTACCGCCGGGCTTCCGAACCCGGCGGTCTACGTGGTCAACGCCGACGGCACGATCACCGACAAAGTCAGCGGGCTTATCTGGGAAGCGACCGTAAACAGCATGACCTCCGCTCAACCGGATGCCACCGTGTACTGCGCCTCCAAGGGCGCGGGGTGGAGCGTGCCGACGCGTATCGAGCTGGTGTCGCTCGTGGACTACACCGTGCCGGCACCGGGCCCGACGATCAACGCGGTCTTCGCGGGCACACCGATTGGGGCCTTCTGGACGTCGACGCTCTACGCGGGCGATCTCGGCGACGCGTGGGCCGTCGGCTTCGACGTTGGTTATTCGGATTACACCTTGGGCAGCAACCCCTCTCTCTCCGTGCGGTGCGTGCGTGCGCCGGCGCTCACGTGTTATCCGACGCGTTACGAGGTCCAGGCGGGCGGGCTCGTGACCGACCGCACGACGGGCCTGACCTGGGAACAGGTGAACGACCCGACGGAGTACAGCTGGACCGACGCCGCGGCGCGGTGTGCCGCGAAGGGCGCGGGATGGCGCGTCCCCAGCCTCACCGAGCTGCAGACCATCCTCGACGATGCTCGCACATATCCGGCCATCGACCAGTCCGTGTTCCCGAACACGCCGGCTGACTTCTTCTGGACGTCGAGCCCGGAGGCGTGCGGCGGCACGGGCGCCGCGTGGTACGTCGACTTCTACTACGGCGCGACGGACGCCGACGTTCCGGCGCGGCTGTTCTACGTGCGCTGCGTCCGCTGACCAAGTCCCGTCCTGTGCTGCCGGCTCGCCTCGGCCCGCGCCGGGGTGCGTTCATGCTGTCGGCGGATGCTCCTACTCGCCCTTCGTCTTGAGCTTCGAATCGTTCTCTTTCATGAACTTTCGGATCTCGTCGGCCATGTCGAGCAGCCTGGCCCACTGCTCTTTATAGAGGGTGACCGGGAATCGCCCGAGTCCGTACACGCTGAGACCGCCCTTCTCGGAGACCTTGAGCGAGACGGTTCGGTGTCCGCCTTTCTTGAGGCGCTCGTTTTCAGCCTTGAGGCGTTCGAGTTCGGCCTTCAGGTCATCGTCGGACATGGCCGGACGGTATCGCTGTTGGGGACGAGCGGCAACGAGCGAGCGCCGGGGGACCGCGAATCGCGCGTCAGCGGGCCGGTACGAAGCGCGTGAGCGCGAAGCAAAGGGCGAAGAGGTAGCCGAACGAGAACGTGTCGAGGGGAATCCGGTCGAGATTGCGACGGGATCGAATGCGGCCGAGAAAGCCCATCAGCAGGCCGACCAAGAGCGGCGAAACGGCGAGGTTCGCGTATCGCACCCATGCGTCATGCGGAGGCAATCGCTTGACGAAGACCGCCGAGATGGCGCCGAGGATAATCCCGGGCCTCGAACCAGGTCTCGAATCCGGGCATCGTCCACCCCGTTTGCAGGGCGCCTTGCGATGACGGGGTAGTCGTCTTCTCGAGCGGTCCGAATGTCCCTGGGCATCAACCTGAAAACCGCTCGTTAGTCCAAGCGCGCCACGCGGGCCAGTTGACCACGGCGTCGGCGAGCAGCGCGTATCCCCCGCGATTGGGGTGCGCTCCGTCTCCGGCCAGAGCCTCGTTGGCCCAGACGGGTGAGGCCAACGTGAGCCGGCAGACTTCCAAATAGGAGACGCCGACCCGCTCGCACAGCTTCGCGTAGTCGGTCGAGAGCGCTTGGATGCGTTCGTTCGCTTCCGACTCGTCGGCCACCGTTCCCGGACCGATCATCAACGTCGGCAACCAGGCGCGTGCCGACATCAGGATCGATTCGGCGTTTGCCAACGAATCCGCCCATGCGATGCGCGGCCCGCCATCGAGCCCGCTGCGAGCACAATCGTTGGTGCCGAACGAGAATACCAAGCGGCAATCGTGTTCGGGGCGAAGCCGCAGCTTTGCCTCCGTCAGCCAGCGGGAGGCAACGTCCGCGCTCGTGTCGCGGCGAACGCCGAGGTTGTACGCTGTCAGGTCGAGACCACGCTGACGCGCCTTGGCGACGACGCGGCCAACCCAACCCAGTCCGTCGTCGTCCCCGGTGCCGTTGACAAAGCTGTCGCCGAAAAAGCACACCCGCATGGGTCGATTCCTTCCGTCCGAAAACTTAGCCCGCCGCGGAAGCTCTAGTGAGACATTGCCAGCATGCCGGAAAAGAGAACTCACCAAAGCGGAGCGGGACGTTGCACATGCCTTCGCAGACGCACTCGACATGGCCGTCCACTGATCGCGAGGTTGAGGAGCTGGAAGATGGGCGGATGACCTCGACGCTGGCGAGGCAGAGGAGAACTAAACGTCGGTCCGGCATCGAACTGCGCTACCCAGACCTCGCGTGGTCACCGTCCGCCGGGGCCTGCCGTCAGGTGAACTTTTTCTCGATCTCGGCGAAGAACGCCCTCGACAAACGCACGAAGGCCACCTCGTCAATCCGGAGGGGGTCGCCGGGCTTAAACCCCAGCACCGATTGGTCCGGGGGCATCTTCAGCCCCGTCCTCGCCGAGTTCGGCCAGCCGAGCAGCGCTTCCACTTGCACCTTGCCCTCGTTGTAGAGGAGCGAATTGCAGAGGACGCGCACCTCGTTGAGCGGGTTGCCGTCCTTGCCTTCGAGGGTCGACATCCGGTGGACGAACATCTGGTCGAGCAGGAGCACCTGATCGGCGAAGTAGCGCGCCTCGAAGTCCTTCGTCGGCGCCTTGCCCACCTGCTTGCGGTAGGCTTTGAGGTTGGCGTCGACGCGAGCCCTGCAAGCGTCCACATACTCTCTGGGATACGCCTTCATTGCGAGCATGGACGGGGCTCGAGGCTACGCGCACCGCGCCCTTCAATGAAACCCCCAAGTTGGGGCGATGATCGACGTTGTCGCTTCTCGATCTTCCAGTTCCGCCCGTCAACCATCCAGGTCCGCGTCGAGGGGTCGGTCGGCGGGTAGGGAGAGCCGACGATGGCGTTCACTGCGCCCGAAATCGTGATCAGAAATGCGCCGGGCCGGGGGTCGACGGGACCGACGAAACATCGTTGATCATGGCTGCGGGGGAAGCCTGCGCCCGCCGCCGCCGAAGCGCTTGGATTTTAGTGGTCGAGCTGGAGCATGCGCTACCCAGCGTGGCGGCCAAAGCCGAGGCCACCAGAGGCGTCCGAAGAGCGGTTCGCGATGTCCGTCGTAGAAACATTAGCCTGCCCGCTTCATCAAGGATGGGCCTGAGGTGCGAGCAAGCGCTCGACGAGCAGAGGCGTTTCAACGCTTCATCAAGTATTGAAGTGTTGATTTGTAGAATCTTGATTACAACTACGTATCAGATACTTCATTTCGAACGTATCGCAGTCGAAATCTCACCGGAAGCTCTTGGCGCATCCGAGGCCGCGCACGGCTGGGCGGACTGCTCACCGTGTACGAACGAAAAGCGGCGTGAAGCATTGGTCGAATATCGGGACACTACGCTCATGGGTCAGCGTTGGCACGAGTCGCAAAGTCCCTTCACCTGAACTTCGATGTCTCGCTTTCGAAGCGAGCGCGGTACGCCGCGAACAGGGACAAGGGTAACGACTTCACGGGGCAGGCAAGACAGCTCGCCGCAGTCGGTACAAAGGAAGTGGGGGTGCTCCGACGTATGGGCGTCCTCGTCGCCGCGAACAATGCTGAAGCGCCACGTGTGGTCGCCCAGGTCTCTGCGCGTGACGAGCTGGGCGCGCACCAGATCCATCAGGTTGCGGTAGATGGTCGGACGATCGTAGTCGAGCCGGAGCGCTTCGGCGACCTCACCGTGGCTCAAGGGCGCGGTTGCTGACTTCAACTCTCTGAGCACTGCAACGCGCGGGCCGGTTCTTCGTAGCCCGGCATTACGAATCGCGTCTCGCAGATCCTCCGGGTTCTGACGAGGCTTATGGTTTGCCTTGGCCATCCGGCTCAAAATAACTTCCGCGTCGGCTCCGGGCAAGCCTAAGCGCGATCACGTAGCAAATAGGATAGAGGTGCACTAGCATTCTCTCCCTTTACACATGGCTTCCGAAAAAATGGCTTCCGAAAAAAGAGCGCGACCCTCCGAGCCGGAGGCGGTGTGTGGGCCGGAGGAGCATCCAGGCCGGGGCACGAAGCAAGATATTCTCAGCAACGATGCGCTTGAGCGCGCCGCGGCACTTTTCCGAGCAGCCGGCGACGTTTCTCGGTTGAAACTTCTCGGTCGCCTTGCCGACGGCGAGTGGTGCGTCACCGAGCTTGCGGAGGTGTCGGGTGTGGGGCTGTCGACCATCTCCCAGCAGCTCCGTCTTCTACGCTCGGAGCGAATTGTCCAGCGACGACGATCCGGAAAACACATTTTCTATTCGCTCGCAGATCGCCATGTCACGGACTTGGTAAAAAATGCCCTTGAGCACGCTGCCGAGCAGCACTCGCGCGACGAGGATGAAGATAGTGAATAGCTCGAACGCCTCAAGGCTCGGTTCGCACGGTGCTCGCCGTCGACTCGACGTCTTTGGTTACGGGAAGGACGATGGCCAGGATAGCGCCGAAGAGGAGGCCGAGAGCGCCTAGCGCGAAGTCTCGCTTGTGAAAGAGGCTGGAGTGGCGATGAAACGCGACGCGAAGCATTGCCCCCATGCCCAAGGCGATCATGGCGTGAAGGAGGTGGCTGTCAGCATGGGCGAGGAGTCTCTCACCGGATATCGCTCCGATCGCGGTCAATGCCGCGACCAGCATCGTGGCCGCGGCAGTCCCCCTGCTTCCAAAACGCGGTAAGAGCAACGTGCCGAGCAAGAGTCCTTCGGGAATACGGTGCGAGACGAGCCCCAAAGTAAGCGGCAGAGCGTGCGCTCCCCCACCCCGAGTTGCGACGGCGAGTGAAGCTCCGTCGACAAGAGAATGAACCGCGAAGGTCCCAACGGTGAGCGAGGTTGCGACGCGCAGACGCCCACTGGAGTGGGACACAATCGAGAGCCCGATGAACCCCAGGGCGAGGAACGCAACGGCTGACGACCCGAGCTGTGCATAGAGGTGCGGCAGAATCCGGAGCGCGATAAGCGCGGGCACGAGGCCCAACACGAACCCGTCGACGATCGCGTGGACCGCGGGCCCCCGTCCGCTTCCCAACGCCAATAGTGTCGGTCCCACCGCGAGGGCAAGGATCGAGAACGTAACGGCGAATGCCAACAAGAGAGCCCTCGCTTGCGGGCGCAGGGTCGCGTCCCACGGAGATTTCGATTTGCTATGCGGTGAGAATGGGGTATCTGATACGCATTTGCAACCGAGATGCGATAATACAACACTTCAACAATTGATGAAGTGTTGAAGTGTCCGCTACCTTCAGGAGATGACGAACTTCAACGACTTCAAGATGCGCAGCAAGCCAGTGACCTTAATTGCTCCCTTCAGCGGTGACCAACTGACGCCCTTTCGTTCAGGCGCATCGAGCCCGACGTGTCACAAAAAGCTGCTCCGACGTGCGGGCGTCGGAGTCGTGTTTACGGTGAGTCTGGCCGCGCACCTGAGCTTGAGCGCGCCTGCCACGTGGGCACAATCGCAGCCGCCGCCTGCCACAACAGACGTCAAGCCACCGACCGTCATTTCCCACGTGGACGCCGTATACCCGCCCTCCGCGCTCGAAGCGCGCGAACACGCCGACGTCCTGCTCACGCTGACGGTGGACGTCGACGGGCACGTCTCGAAGGTCGACGTGGCCCAGTCTTCGGGCGCGGCGGATCTCGACGAGGCCGCGATCGTGGCCGCCCGCCAATGGACGTTCACCCCCGCGACGCGCGCCGGCAAGCCCGTGGCCAGCCGCATCAAGCTCCCGTTCCACTTCGCGCCCCCCGCGCCGCCGCCCGAGATGGTGGACACGTCGAAACCCGGCGTCCTTCCTTCCCAGGATTCCGTCCCCGCGGCCGCGACTCCGGCCGGGGCGGCGGACTCAAGCGCGACTCCCCTGGCAACGGCGCCTGCCGCCGCCGGGACCACTCAGGAAGTCGAGGTTCGCGGGCAAATTCATCTTGAGGCCCGGTCGCACGGCAGCTCGGACTACACGGAGACCGTTGGCGAGCTGAAGGCGGTCCCGCGCACGAACGCTTCTGATGCTCTCAAGCTCGCGCCGGGATTCCTCCTCACGAACGAGGGGGGCTCTGGCCACGCCGAGCAGGTCTTCCTGCGCGGTTTCGACGCACACGAGGGACAGGACCTCGAGTTCACGGTCGACGGCGTCCCCATCAACGATGCCGGCAACTACCACGGCAACGGTTACGCTGACACGCACTTCATCATCCCCGAGCTTATTCACTCGGTGCGCGTGCTCGAGGGACCGTACGCGCCGCAGCAGGGCGACTTCGCGGTCGCCGGAAGCGCCGACTACCACCTGGGGCTCGACCGGCGCGGCCTGACCGCCGAGTACAGCTTCGGCAGCTACGACACGCAGCGCCTGCTCCTGCTCTGGGGACCCAGCGACGCGCCCAGCGGGACGTTCGCCGGGGCCGAGTACTTCACGACCAACGGCTTCGGGACCAACCGCCAGGCCAAGCGCGGCTCGGGCATCGGCCAAGTCGAGATCCCCCTGGGACAGAGGGGAGTCCTGCGCCTCACGGCCACCGCGTATGCGACCGAATACAACTCGGCGGGCGTCGTCCGCGAAGACGACTACGCCTCGGGCCGCGTCGGGTTCTACGGGACGGAAGACCCCAACCTGGTCGGCAACACGTCGACGCGCGCCTCGGTCTCGGCGACCTACGAGAATCGTTTCCGGGACATCGACGTCTCTCAGCAGATCTTCTTGATCGACCGGACG
>Ga0070761_10002485_pt1 | contig 11285 bp, 13 predicted proteins | sample HubBroMetageREF1_FD_66724 | JGI IMG/M metagenome (GOLD analysis project Ga0070761, IMG submission 66724) | Reference soil microbial communities from the Hubbard Brook experimental Forest, New Hampshire, USA - Hubbard Brook CCASE Soil... | ecosystem: Environmental > Terrestrial > Soil >...
TGCTGAATGCTAAGTGCTGCTCTTGGGGTGTACGTAGTGATCCATCTCGCCGGTCCACTTCAGGAAGCGCCAGAGACTGGTTCGCTCCGTCCACAAGAATTCCCAGAATTCCAGGAATCCGATCTGGGTCATTTTGACGCCGGTGTAGGTCTCGATGCGCCATAGGAGAAAGGGACTGCGCCAGGGCGCAATCCGGTGGCCACGAGTGGAGTTCCAAAGAAAGCGCAGCATCGGCCGCATCGGGTTCCAGTATAGCGCTGACGTATGGCGCGCGAAAACTCGGCGAGCTCGCGCTCGCCTGGACAGCCGAGGGCGGCTGTCCCTACGTAGGCGCACCCGCAGCTCCTAAAGGGGCAGCGGGTGTGGAAGCTTTCGGCATCGCCGAAGCGATGGCCTGACATTAACCACCTTCCTACTTGGTAATGTCGACGGTGGCGCGGGTGTTTTCCCACTCCATACGCAGGGTGCATTTGCTACCGGCCTGGTCGAAGGCGATGAGGAAATTCTCCACCGGCGCCTTCGTCTTGGAAACTTTCATCGGCACGCGTGCCAAATCTTCTTTCTCGCCGGGATAATCCGTTCCCCACTCGCCGGTCTTCTTGCTGATGACCAACCACCACTCGCTGGCCTTCGGGACGGTGAAGATGGTGTAATCGCCCGCCGGAATATCCTTGCCACCTGCCTGCAGGTTGGTGTCGGTAACGAACGTGGTCGCTTCATTCGCGCCGGTGCGCCAGATCTCTCCGTACGGCACTAATGCTTTCTCGCTCCCGTCGCCGAAAATCTTTCGACCTTTTGCACGCGGACTGGAATAGTCGATCTTGATGGTCTTGCCATCTGAAAACTTGCAGGCGGCGCTGGCCGGCGGACTGGGCCGCTTGGATTTGTCCTCCGCCCTGCTCATTTGCGCCGAGGCCAGGCCTGCGATTGCGAGCAGTGATGCTGCGATTAAGGCGAACTTCTTCATGAGTGGTTCCTCCCTGGGAGCAGTCGGCACTCAGCAGTCAGCCCATTCTGGGCCGATAGTGATTTGGCTGCGTGCTGAATGCTGAGTGCTGCTTCGCCAAGAATTATACCTACATCCCCGTTACAATTTGTCCATGGCCGTCTTCAATGAAAAGCAGGAAGAACTTGAGCACTATGAAATCCGCATGGGCATTCCCCGCGGACGTCTCGCCGTCACCATGGACCTGGTCACCGACGCCATGGCACTGGTGGGGCAGCATGGCGTCTACTGCCAGAGCCAGCGCTGGCCGGGCAAGCCGGTGATGGATGTGCAGCTCATCATGAAAAATCTCACCGACGCCAAAGAGCTGATTCAGAGTGTGATGGAGGAACTCAAGCCGAAAGGCTGATTGCTGAATGCCGGTCGGCACGGACGAAACTTTCGATACGAAACCGAAGTGCTTTCCGCGACCCGCTAAACGGGATCACGGGTAGCGCAAAAGACTTACAATCCAGATATGGAGCGCAAGATCTTCTGGTTCTCCTTCACTGTGCTCGGGCTCGCGGCCGATTTTATTCTGCCGATCTGGTGGGCTCTGGGCGCGACCATCCCGATTGGCTATGCGTCCTGGTGGCTGGCTTACCGGAGCGGCTGGTTCGAGTGATGCCCCGCGGGCTGCGAGCTGCGCTGGCTGGACCGCCGAGGCCGGCTGTCCCTCCGCGATTCTGCTCGGGGGCGATTTGCGCTTTGCTGGTTCTCCATTCATAATTGCCCTGCCGCATTTTAAATCTCACAGGGGTCAGGAATGAAAATCCAATTAGCGAAGTTCGCTGCCGCGCTGTGCCTTGTCCTCACGCTGACGCTGGCTAGCGTCGCTCAAACTGCTGGCGCTGCCGCGCCCGCGGCAACGACCTTGTCGGCCGAGGAGCGTGCCGCCGCGCTCACCAGTCTGCAAGCGACCGACGATGCATTTCTCAGGTCGATCGCTGGATTATCGGAGAAGCAGTGGAGATTCAAACCGGCTCCGGACCGCTGGTCGGTCGCCGAAGTGTCGGAGCACATTGCCGTGTCGGAGTCCTCGCTGCTGGCGTTGGTTCAGACCAAGTTCATGATGTCGCCGGCTGACCCGTCCAAGCGCGCCGAAGCGGCCGGGAAAGACCAGATCATCATGGAGAAGGTTCCGGACCGCAGTCACAAAGCGCAGGCGCCGGAATTTCTGAAGCCAACCAATCGCTGGGCGACTGAGGCGGAGCTGACCAAGGCCTTCGAAGACAGCCGCAAAGCGACCATGGATTACATCCGGACTACGAATGAAGATCTGCGCGACCACTTCGGTCCGCACCCGGTGCTCGGGACGCTCGATGCTTATCAGTGGATCCTGCTGATCTCAGCTCACTCCGAGCGCCACACGAAGCAGATTGAAGAAGTGAAGGCGGACCCGAACTTTCCGAAGGAATGAGGAACGGATACCGCTAACCAAGTCTCTGCAAACTTTGCCGCTGGCGAGAGGCTCTCGGTTCCTACGCCAGCCGGTATTTCCCTGCCTCAATTGTTTTCTGTGCAATCTGCTGGCGCAGCGCGATCGTGTTGAACGGCTCGTGCTTGGACAAACGCCTTACGATCGCCAACTGCGTCCGCAGCATGTCGCCCTCGGCCACGTCGGCAATGACCTTCCTGGCCGCCGCTTCAACCTTTTCGAGAGCCTGCGTCAGATAGACTCGCGTCATCGCAATCGGCAGTTCGGCCGCCGATTCGCCTTTCTGCTCGACCATCTTCTGCGCCCGCAGCACCGCCGACTCCATGGCGTAAATCTCGATCGTCATATCGGCGATCGCGCCCATCACTTCCTGCTGATCCTGAATCGCCATCATATATTTCTGCGTCGCTGCGCCGGAGACAAACAGGCCAAGCTTCTTCGCCTGCGCGACCAGCTTGCGTTCCTCCGCCAGCGGTCCTTCGATTTCTTCGCCGGCAGACGGCCCGCTGAGCACTTCGTCCATCAGCTTCTTGATCGCGGGCATCAGCGGCAACTGGCCGGTCATCGCGCGCTTCAGCAGGAATCCGGTGATGATCAGCCGGTTGATCTCGTTCGTGCCTTCGAAAATTCGGTTGATGCGAGCATCGCGGTAGGCCCGCTCCGCCGGATACTCCTCCACGAAGCCGTAGCCGGCATAGATCTGCAACGTCTCGTCGACGACGTAATCGATCATCTCGGAGCCCCAGACTTTAAGGATCGAGCACTCGACGGCATATTCCTCGATCGCCTTGCGCCGTTCTTTGGTTACGGCGGTTCGATCGGTGCTTGTCGAGTCGATTTCCGAAAGCAGCGCGTCCATCATTCCGACCGTGCGATAGACGAGTGCCTCGCCGACATAGATCAGCGTGGCCATGTTGGCGATTTTTTCCCGCACCAGCCCGAATTCGCCGATGGTCTTGCCGAATGCCTTGCGCTGCTTGGCGTAGGCTACAGCGCTTTCCAGCGAAACCCGGGCGCCGCCTACGCACATCGCGCCAAGTTTGAAGCGGCCAATGTTCAGAATGTTGAAGGCGATGACGTGACCCTTGCCGATTTCGCCGAGCAGATTCTCGACCGGCACTTTGCAATCATTCAGGATGACGGGGCAGGTGGAAGATCCGCGAATGCCCATTTTATGCTCTTCGGCGCCGGTGGAAAATCCGGGGAAATTTCTTTCTACCAGGAACGCGGAAAACTTCTCGCCGTCAATCTTTGCGAACACGGTGAACAGATCAGCGAAGCCGGCGTTCGTGATCCACATTTTTTCGCCGTTCAGGACATAGTGCTTGCCGTCGGGCGAAAGCACGGCACGAGCTCGGCAATTGAGAGCGTCAGAGCCGGAAGTCGCTTCGGACAATGCATACGCGCCGACGATTTCTCCCGTGGCCAGCCGTGGCAGATACTTTTTCTTCTGCTCTTCGGTGCCAAAATAAACGATGGGCAACAGGCCAATGCCGGTGTGCGCTCCCCAGGTGGTGGCAAACCCGGCGTACTTTGCCATGTGGTCGGCGATGATGGCGGCGGTGACCTTGTCCAAATCGAGGCCGCCGTAGGCCTCGGGAATCTCGGCCCCGCTGAGGCCCAGGTCGCCGGCCTTTTTGAGCAGATCGCGGGAGATCGAGTAGTCCTTGTGCTCGATCTTCTCGGCTTGGGGAAGAATTTCGTTGACCGCAAACTCTTCGGTGGTCTGCCCGATCATTCGTTGCTGCTCGGAAAAATCTTCCGGAGTGAACACATCGGCGGTCTGCCGCTCTTCCAGCAGAAAACTGCCGCCCAGAATCTTGGTCTTGGGTAGTGCGGTGGAGGTAGCCATCTTTTAAACCTCGAAATTACTCAAAATTTAGACCTTGCAGTTTAGGTCGCTTAATGAAGACCGCTCGGTGGATACAAGGCAAGCGACAGGTACCATTCTAACGCGGGAGATGACGCAAATGGAGACCCTTACGCGGGTGCGCTAATGGCCGTTGCGCGGCGCTTAGGGAGCATCGAACAGGAACGCACTGTTGTCGGCCCCGAAACCGGGATGCCGCAACGCGCACGACTCGTATTGCTCTCGCAGCAACCGATAGATCAGAGCCTGGCCGGGGTCGGACTGCCCTTGCATGTGTCGTCGCTGCGCCGCCAGTTGATTCGCCAAGGCGCCGCAATCGTTAAACACATATGGCAGGCCGCAACTGAAGCCATTGAAGACTGCGCGCTTTGCACACGAGCGGGCCGGTACCACAGAAGCAGATTTTGGGGGCTCCTTTTTGTGCCACAGGGACGAGAAAAAGCTCCTCTTCTCGGGTTTCGCGCTGGATTCCGGAGCATGAGTTCGTGCATTCGATGCAGACGTCGCCGGGCCGGTTCGCCCACTTGAAGAGGAGGAACTGCGGGCACTGGTGGAACCAAGGGAACCTCCGGCACTGCCGCCGGAGCTGGCGTGCGAGGAACCGGCGCTGGAGGAGCCGCCGGAACTCGATCCACCTCCGCGTTGCGCCAGAAGAGTTGCTGAAACGAACAGGACAGTTGCGATGACAAGACCGGAGAGCCGCATCAAGCACCTCCCAACCGACCGAGGCCAGTCGGCCAAATCCTTGTCGTTCTGCTTTCTCGGACCGCACAGCATACCCCAAAACAGCGTCAAAGAACATAGAGATTTGGTCAAGATCGGGTAAAAACGTCACGACAGATTTTCAAAAATCCCAGCCGCGCCCATGCCTCCGCCGACGCACATCGTCACCATGCCATAACGGCCCTTGCGGCGCTTCAGTTCACGGATGACACTGGCCGTGAGCTTCGCCCCCGTGCATCCGAGGGGATGGCCGAGCGCGATCGCTCCACCGTTCGGATTCACGCGCTCGAGATCGAGCCCGGCTTCCTGGATCACGGCCAGCGCCTGCGCCGCGAACGCCTCGTTCAGTTCAATCACGTCAATGTCGGAGAGCTTCAACCCGCCCAGCTTCAATGCTTTGGGGATGGCAAACACCGGGCCGAGGCCCATTTCTTCGGGCTTGTATCCGGCGGTGGCGAACGCGACGTAACGCGCCAGCGGAGTGATGCCCAAAGCCTTCGCCCGCTCGGCTGACATCAACACGGCCGCAGCCGCGCCATCCGACATCTGCGAAGAATTTCCCGCCGTGGTGACACCTTTCACGTGGAACACGGCCTTGAGAGCGCCCAGAGCCTCGATCGAAGTATCGGCGCGAGGGCCTTCGTCTACTTTGAAGGTGATTTCTGTTCGTTTCGGCTTCGACCCATTCGGCGTGGTGAAGCTCACCGGTACGGCCACGGTCTCTTCTTCGAACTTGCCCGCCGCAATCGCCGCCAGCGCTTTCTGGTGGCTGCGCAGCGAGAACTGATCGCACTGGTCGCGCGTGATACCGAAGCGTGTCGCCAGCCGCTCCGACGTCAGGCCCATCGAAAGATAAGTACCTGGAAAATGATCCACCAGCCAGGGATTCGGCGAAATCTTGTTGCCGCCCATGGGGATCATGGACATGGATTCGGTACCGCCGGCCACCATCACCTCGGCTCCGCCGCTCATGATGCGCTCGGCAGCCATGGCAATCGCCTGCAAGCCGGACGAGCAGAAGCGATTGATAGTCACCGCCGACACCTCAACCGGCAGCCCGGCACGCAGCGACGCGATGCGGGCCACGTTCATCCCCTGCTCGGCCTCGGGCATGGCACAGCCCAGAATGACGTCTTCAATTTCCTTGAGATCAAGCTGCGGCACGCGATCGAGCGCGCCCTTGATCGCAACGGCAGCCATTTCATCGGGACGCGTAGCCCGCAGCGTCCCTTTAGACGCGCGGCCTACCGGAGTGCGGACGGAGGAAACTACTACGACTTCTCGCATAGAACAATTTTACCGCAGAGGGCGCGGGATGTGCGGAGAGCAACGGGGTTAGCGGTTCGTTCCACCGCCCTAGCGGGCACGGGGCAGCTTCGCTAAATTGCGCTGTCGAACTTCCGTCCACGGAAGGACTCTTAGATGGTGGTGTTTTCGTAGGCGATAAGACATTTCATTTCGTGTCCTTTTGCCTGCGGAACCGGGCCCCAACACCGACCAGAGCCCCTATGATCGCGTAGCAGCAAACCCCGTTTACAAACCCGACGGCAATCAATATGGGGAGGGTGACGACTCCAGGTGGGGCTGGGAACAGCCACCCGATGCAGATCCCGGGCGTCGGGAAATGCCACAGAAGACCCGCCAAAGTAATCAGAAAGCCGACCGGAACACACAGCAATATCAGAGCGGCGATCCCAACATCTTGTCGTAACTCTTGATTATGCTTCGTCGCTTCGCCCTGGTCGCCCGCCCAGTGCCGCCTTCACACGCTCCCCTTCTTCAACTGCTGCTTCCACCCCAGCACGCGCGCCTTGTTGCCTTCCGCCTCGGCCTCGGGAACCATTCCCTTTTTCTGATACAGGATCGAGAGGCTGGTGTGCGCGAGAATGTCGTCGGGATCGATCGCGGAGATTTGTTGGGCAACAACGATCGCTTCGTCGAAGCGGTTGAGGTCCTGCAGGGCGCGGCTCAGTCCATGGAGCGCGTCGGTGAACTTTGGATCGGCCGCTGCTGCCTGCCGGTACTGCTCGACCGCTTGCTCGTGGTGGCCTTCGAGAACCAGATCGAGCGCGGCGTAATAATGATGCTCAGCCTGTTGGCGAGCTTTTTCTCGCTCAATCTCGGAACTGGCCGGATCGTCGGGCATAGGGATGGACTCAGGTGATTCTAGCAAGGCGAGGCGCTCAGACGATTCGCGGTTAGAACACGGGACTTAATCTTTTGGCGAAATGGGGGTTAAGGGGTCCGCTTGAGGATGAGATTCAGCGGCGCTACGCCTTGCTTCCACTGGCCGGTGATCAGAGAATGTTCCTGGTTCATGGTGCCGTCATAAATAGCGGGAATGCTGCTGCTTTCGAAGTGCAGCGCGCGCGCGTTATAAGTTATGGCAGTAATCTGGATGCCCGAGGTTTCCTGGTCAGGGTAGTCGATCGTGCCACTTAGACTTCCGTCCTGCGCGGCGGAAATGTGCACCACAATGCGCTTCTTCGCCTGGGCGCCAGGATCGAGCGTTCCTTCCCAATCTCCGACGATCCCGGATCGATTCTGTGCCGGGGCAGGAGCGGGCGCAATTCCCAGAGCGAGCATCAGCGCGAAGCAGAGACGGAACGATGATGCGCGGCGCCTTTTCATGGCCGATCTCCTGACTGAACCACATGGCGTGACTTCTAGGTAGTGTACGACGAACAGCAATGAAATCGTAGGCTAGGCGGTTGGCGGCTCTGGTTTCCAGCGCAGCACGGGTTTGCGGGCCGCTGCGGTTTCATCCAGACGTGAAATGCGCGTGTTGTGGGGAGCGTCGAGCACGAACTGTGGATCTTCTTCCACCTCTTCCGCGATCGATTTCATCGCTTCGATGAACAGATCCAGTTCTTCTCTCGGCTCGCTCTCGGTCGGCTCGATCATCAGCGCGCCCGCTACGATCAGCGGGAACGCCGTCGTGTAGGGGTGGAATCCGTAGTCGATCAGGCGTTTGGCCAGGTCCATGGTCTTGACGCCCTTCTTCGATTGCAGCTTGTCGCTGAAGACCACTTCGTGCATCGACGGCGTCGAGTAGGGCAGATCGTAAACGCCTTCGAGGCCCTTGCGGATGTAATTCGCGTTGAGCACGGCGTCTTCGGTCGTCTGGCGCAGGCCGTCGGGTCCGTTGGCAAAGATGTAGGCGAGGGCGCGGATGAACATGCCGAAATTTCCGTAGAACGCGCGTACTCGACCCACCGACTGCGGACGGCTATATTCGAAGCCCAGCGTGCCATCCGGCTTGGTGATGACGACCGGCGTCGGCAGAAACGGTTCGAGAATCTTCTTCACCGCCACCGGGCCTGACCCCGGACCGCCTCCGCCATGGGGCGTGGAAAATGTTTTGTGCAGGTTCAGGTGCATGACATCGACGCCGAAATCCCCCGGCCTGGTTTTCGCGACCAGCGCGTTCATGTTGGCGCCGTCCATGTAGAGCAGGCCGCCTTTGTCGTGCATGAGGTCGGCGATCTTGTGAATCTCCTGCTCGAAAACACCGAGCGTGTTGGGATTGGTCACCATGAGCGCGGCTACGTCTTCATTCATCTGCGCCGCGAGCGCTGCGACGTCGACCATACCGCGGTCGTTCGATTTCAAATTTTCGACCGCGTAGCCCACGGTAGCCGCTGTCGCGGGATTGGTCCCATGCGCAGAGTCGGGGATCAGAATTTTCTTGCGCGCATTGCCTTTCGATTCGTGATACGCGCGCACCATCAGCAATCCAGTGAGTTCGCCCTGCGCGCCCGCAGCCGGTTGCAGCGTGATTGCATCCATGCCGGTGATCTCGAGCAGGCAGTCGCTCAGCGTCTTGATGATGCGTAGAGCGCCCTGCGAAATTTTCTCGGCCTGGTAGGGATGTCCGTTGGCGAGACCTTCGACACGCGCAACAAATTCGTTCACGCGCGGGTTGTATTTCATCGTGCAGGAGCCGAGCGGATACATTCCGAGATCGATGGCGTAATTCCAGGTCGAGAGACGGGTGAAGTGGCGGATGATTTCGATCTCGCTCACCTCGGGCATGTCGCCTAGATCCTTGCGCTCCTGCTTGCCGAGCAACTTCGCCGTGTCGACTTCCGGAACATCGAGTGGCGGCAATTTCCAGGCGGCTTTGCCGGGTGATGACTTCTCGAAAATCAAGCCTTCGTTCTGGCTGATGTGACGTGTCGCTTTGCGAGTGATGTGCTTCATCGCGTGACCTCTTCCGGCTCTGCGTCTTTGGTTAGAACCGAACGCTCGCTCTCGGCGACGAGGCCAACTGCGGTATCGATCATGGACCGCGTGGTCAATTCCGTGCAGCACCACAGCGCCGCGTGGCCCAGTTCGGGATAGAACTTCTTCAACGGCATGCCGCCGACAATTTTGTGCCCGAGCAATCGCGAGTTGATGGCGTACGGATCTTCACTGGTTTGGACCACGAACTCGTTGAATCGTGGCGCACCCGCGAAGCGCACTTTGGCGTGTTTGCTGAACTGATCGGCAGCGTATGCGGTCTTGGCCAGGTTCTGCTTCGCCAGTTCTCGCAATCCGATCTTGCCGTAGACGGTCATGAAGATGTTCACCATCAGCGCGACCAGCGCCTGGTTGGTGCAAATATTCGACGTCGCCTTCTCGCGGCGGATGTGCTGTTCGCGCGTTGCCAGCGTCAGCACGAAACCGCGTTTGCCGTTTTTGTCGACGGTCTGACCGGCCAAGCGGCCCGGCATCTGGCGAACGAATTTTTCTTTCGTGGCGAGCACGCCGCAGTAGGGACCGCCGAATCCAAGCGGCACTCCGAACGATTGCGCTTCCATGGCCACGATGTCGGCCGTGCGCGGCGGTTCGACAATGCCGAGCGACACCGCTTCGGCAATCGAGACAATCAGCAGCGCTCCGCGTTTGTGCGCGATCTCGGCGATGGCTTCGACGTCTTCGATCGTTCCAAAGAAGTTCGGCGACTGAATCAGGACGCACGCTGTGTCGTCGCCCACCGCCTCCTCGAGCTCCTTGAGATCGATTTGTCCCGCGTCGGTGAATGAGACCGTCTTCAGCGGAATTGCCTGGTGCGTCGCGTACGTGTTGAGCACTTCTCGATACTCAGGATGCAAATTCCGCGCGATCACCGCCGAAGGTCTGCCGGTGATACGGACCGCCATCATCACGGCCTCCGCCGTGCCGGTCGAGCCGTCGTACATCGAGGCATTCGCCAGGTCCATGCCGGTTAGTTCCGAGATCATGGTCTGGAACTCGAAGATGGCCTGCAGAGTTCCCTGGGCAAACTCCGCCTGGTATGGGGTGTAGGAGGTCAGGAATTCGCCGCGCTGCACCAGTGCGTCGATGACTACCGGGCGGTAATGGAAGTAGGCCCCGGCTCCGAGAAAACTGGTGTAGCCTTCGCCGTTTTCTTTGGCTCGTTGCTTGAACCAGTCCACGATTTCCGACTCCGCCATCTGCCGCGGGACAGCGAGATCGTGAGTGAGGCGATATTCGGCGGGGATCGGCGAGAAAAGATCATCCACGGAGCGGATCCCGATCGCCTGCAGCATGGCGGCACGATCCGCGGGAGATTTAGGCAGATATCTCATAGGAACCCATATTGGATGTGGGATGCGACCGTTTGGGTGCGATGGCAGAGGTCAGATCGCAGAGGTGAAAACCTCTGCTTCCAGCGACTGGGTAAGTCGAGGGTTTCACCTCTGCAATCTGACCTCGAACCTCTGCGATGTTCTTCAGTGTCCCGCCTCTTCGCTCACAAATTTGTCGTAGTCTGACGCTGAGAGCAGCGCATTCATCTCCGCCGCATCTTTCACCTTGATCTTGAGCATCCAAGCGGCGTGCGCATCTTTGTTCACTAGTTCCGGGGCGGTGGCGAGATCCTCATTCACGGCCGCCACGGTGCCTGAAACCGGCGCGTAAAGATCGGAGACGGCTTTTACCGACTCTACGGTGCCGAAGGGCTTACCGGCGGTGATCTCCGTCCCCACCTTGGGGAGTTCCACAAAGACGATGTCGCCGAGCGAATCCTGGGCGTGGCTGGTGATGCCGACGGTGCCATCGGCGGTGATCCACTCATGTTCTTTCGTGTACTTGCGGTCGGTCGGGTAGGGCATATCAGTTTCTGGCTCCTGGCTTTTCGTTCGTAGCGCCGGCATCTTGCCGGCTGTCCGAGGGCGTCCCGTCCTCGGACGGTGAGGATGCACCCATGACAGCCGCCGAGACGGCGGGCGCTACGTCTTTCATTTCTTCGGTCGCTTATAAAACGGCGTCGGCACGACCGC
>Ga0070761_10002487_pt1 | contig 11283 bp, 12 predicted proteins | sample HubBroMetageREF1_FD_66724 | JGI IMG/M metagenome (GOLD analysis project Ga0070761, IMG submission 66724) | Reference soil microbial communities from the Hubbard Brook experimental Forest, New Hampshire, USA - Hubbard Brook CCASE Soil... | ecosystem: Environmental > Terrestrial > Soil >...
CGATGAAGCCGACGATCAGCGCCGACCACGAGAAGCGAACGATGGGGATCATCGTGACCAGGAGTCCGGCCACCTCGTCGATCACCACGACCTGCGGATCGCTCTCACGGTGCTCGTGGACCACGACGGACGCCGCCCAAATGCCGAGTCCGGTGACCCCGAGCGCCGTGGCCACGACGGCGGCGCGACCCCCCTGCGCCACGGCCAAGTAGAGCGGTACGGCTCCCAGGGTGCCGACGGTGCCCGGTGCCGTGGGCGACGTTCCGCAGCCGAACCACGTGGCAAGGACTCGCGCCAGCCCGCGGGTCGCGCGCGTCATGGGACCGCGTCCCGCACCCATCTGGACGGGCCGCCGCGCGGGGCCCGCGCCCGCCCCAGGGCTCGCGCCGCGCCCACCACGACCAGGCAGTAGGCGCCGCCTGCGACGACATCGAGCACCCAGTGGTGATCCAAGTAGACGGCAGCGAAGCACATCAGCCCGGCGAAGGTCAGGCTCGCGCCCCTCGCTACGCGTCCCCAGGTGGCCCATCCCTCGATCGCCACGAGCAATGCGTACGCGCAATGAAGGCTGGGCATCGCCCCGAACACTGCGGTCGAGCGCGCGTAGACGGTCGCGAAGTACGGTTCGCCGAGCATCGCGTCGACGCGCGCGAGCGCCGGCCCCTCACTGGCCGGAGCGCGGACGTCGACGGCGCATCCGTGGGCATGGAAGTACCATGGGGGCGCCGCGGGATAAAGGTGGTAGGTCGCGAAGGCCGCGAGGTTGAGAGCCAGAAAGGACCATCCGAACCGGAGCATGCGAGGGTAGTCGCGGACGCAGAGCCACATGGCAAAGGCCACGCACACGGCGACGAAGGTCGCGTACGGGATCGAGCAAAGGACATCGAGGACGGGAGAGTGATGGGCCTGGAACCAGTCGTGCAGAGTCACGCGCCGACCGTTCATCATGACGCCGAAAAGAGCGAGCTCGCCCGCCCGCAGATCGCAGAGGTGCACACGCCGCGCGGATACCCCCAAGGGCTGCACGAGCCGCATCGCGGCATAGAGGATCCCCGTGAGAGCGATCGGTAGAAACCCGTAGAGCCATCGCTCTCCGCGCCTCCACCCGGCCCCGTGCACGGCCGCGGTCATCCCGTTTCGCGGGCGCGTGACGAAAGCGACTTCTCGTCGATCATCCCGCGAAGCGTGTCTTCGAGCTTGGAGAGCTGGAGGAAGAGATCGTGCTCCGGGCGCGACCCGGGCGGTGTCATGGGGCTTTTGAAATAGAAGCCCATCCAGTCCTGGAGGCCATAGAGGCCCGCGCGTTGCGCGAGGTCGAGCCACAACGCGAGATCCAGCACCAGGGGTGCGGCCAGGATCGAGTCGCGGCAGAGGAAGTTGACCTTGATCTGCATCGGGTAGCCAAGCCATCCGAACAGGTCGATGTTGTCCCATCCCTCCTTGGAATCGCCGCGCGGCGGGTAGTAGTCGATGCGAACCCTGTGAACGAGGTGCGCGTAGAGTTCCGGGTGAACCTCGGGCCGCAGGATGTCTTCGAGCACGCCGAGCTTCGACACCTCCTTCGCGCGAAAGCTTTCGGGGTCGTCGAGCACTTCCCCGTCGCGGTTGCCGAGGATGTTCGTGCTGTACCAGCCGTGTAGCCCGAGCATGCGGGCCTTGAGAGCCGGGGCAAGGACCGTCTTGATCAGGGTCTGCCCCGTCTTGAAGTCCTTGCCCGCGATCGGCACGCGGCACTCCCGCGCCAGGGCCCGGGCGGCCGGGAAGTCGACACAGAGGTTCGGGGAACCATTGGCGAACGGAACGCGCTCCTTGATGCACGCCCAGGCGTAGATCTGTGCGTTGGAGATGGCTGGATCGTCTTCGCGCAATCCGGCCTCGAACGCGGCGACCGTCGCGTGGGCGGCTGCGGGCTCGAGGTACGCCTCCGTGGAGCCACACCAAACCATGACCAGGCGCTCGCAGGCGTGCTCGAACCGGAAAGCGCGGATGTCCACCCGGACCTGCTCGACCATGTCCGCCTTCGTCTCGGCCGTCTTCGTATGCGTCCCATGCAGACGTGTCACATAGCCGGGGTAGAAGACCCCCTTCATGGGTTGGATCGCCTTCAGCTCGTCACGCACGACGTCGAGGTGTCGGCTGTCGAGCACTTTGGCGTGGACCGCCGATTCGTACGCATTCTCGGGGAAGATGTCCCAACCGCCGAACTCGAGCTGAGTCAGTCTCGGGAGCTGGAGAAGCTCCGAGAGCTTCCTGGCGGCTCCATGGCCTCCCTTGCCGACGGCAAGCGTCCCCATCTGGGTCAGCGATCCGACCGGGATCGCCGCGCCCACACGGGCGAGCATGCAACCGGCGATCGTGGTGGTCGCCACAGCGCCCAGGCCGGGTAAGAGCACGCCCAGCTTGCCCGTCGCGGGGCGCGGTGGCACGAGCGCCTTCATGATCGGGCCGTGATCGTCGGGACTCCGCAGAGGCTCGCCCGGGGATCGGGGACCCCGGGAACCGAAGCGTCTGGAGGGATCTCCCGCGCGGCCGCGCGCAGCGACGCGTGGGCCAGCCCACGGAGCCGGCGGACGGCGGAAGCGTTCGCGACGACCGCGATGAGCCCCAACGCCGCGAACAGCGGCGCCCGGGCGGCCCAGCCGGGGACGGCACCGCGCGCGGCAAGCCAGCCGAATGCCGGGGTCGCTCCGACGCCAAGGCACAGGCAGATCGCCCGATCCGCCCGTCGCATCGCGCCGGGAGGCACGGCCACGGCAAGAGCCTCGGCTTTGGCGCTCCCGTAGCTGACCATGAACGACCCCGCGAGGGCGAAGAGCGCGACAAGCAACGCGGGCACCGAGGCACGCAGGTACACGGCGAGACCGCCGAGGAAGAGAAACTCCTCGTACCGGTCGACCGAAGCGTCGAGCAGGGCGCCCCCGACGGACGCCGACCGCGTACGCCGAGCGAGGGGGCCATCGATCGCGTCGCCCAACGACGCGATCACCATGACCAGGCAGCCGGGACCGAGCAAGCCCACGCACAGCAAAACTCCCCCAATCGCGGCGAGCACGAGGGATACAAGCGTCACCGCGTTCGCCGAGACGCCCCAGCGGACAAGGACCGTCACGACCGGGTCGACCGCTCGCAGCGCGACCCGAGGCACGGGGGCGGTGGGGGAGGCTCGGACCTCGCTCGGCCGTGCGGGCCACTCTCCGTCAATCATGGTGCTTCGCACGCTCCGATGCACGGGGGGGGTCTCATGGTGGCCCTTTGGACCCCGGAACGCGGCACGTTGCAGACGACTGGGACCCCGAGTGCGACAAGGCGCGCGGTTTTCCGTACGAGCGGCATGAGCGCTCGAGGCGGGAATGTGGGACTCCGATTCCTCCTCGGAGAGCCACGAGATCCCGTTCGCCGGACCTCGTGAGAGGTCATGACCCTGCCGGTCGCGATTTGCGAAACCGAGCGGCCGAGAACGTCGTCGCCCCAGCCGACGGAACCCCCGCGACGGGGCCCGCGCAGGATCGTCGCGGGCTGGACGAGCCAGATCGCGGTGCGCCCAGGGAGAGCGAGGGATGCGGCCAGGCCTAGCCAAAGCCGGGGGTGTCCCCCTGGGTGTCCCCCCGAACCTGCCCCCGGATCCTTCGCGGCGCCCGGGTGAGCGGCGGGCGCCGCCGCGCCATCCCCGGAGCGTCTGGCAGAAGATCCAAAAGCAACACGTCGGGCCAACCCGATTCGATGAGCGAGAGGGCTTCGGCCAAACGCTCCCCGTGACGAAACTCAAAACTCGCGCCATGCCCACCCTGCGAGGCGCGTTGAAGAAGACGCGCGTCGTGCGGGTTGTGTTCCGCGATCAGGACTCGAGCCGCACTTCGGTGGCTTCACGTGATCCGCTTGGTGACGTCCCAGTCGTGGTTCAGTCCAGCATGAGTCGACGCTAGAGCCATGCTGCTGGTCGCACCAAACCTACACCTTGTCGGAAGAACAGAATCCTGGGGATCGCGGTGCATTCCGACGAGCAGTCTTCGCGTGACTACCAGCCGGGGAAAACGGCAGGTTGCCCACCCCGCGAGCACGAGTTTGAGCGCCCCCAAGAGCGCAAGGTAGGCGCACCCAACATTGCGGAGACGATCGGCGTTTGGCATTCTCAGTTTCGTGCCGAGGCGCCCTCAAATTGTCGGCGAAGTCTTCACCTACTCTGGCCTCGCGCACCCGGTCCTGGGTCGCGACGAGGGCGACAAGCTATTGCGCGAAATGACTCGAGCCCGAGAGGAGTCGGCGGGCGGCGACCCGGATGCCCGCGCTCGCTTCGAGCGGCTTCGAAACCGGGTGTGCGCCGGCAACCTGAGGCTTGCCCTTGCGCTTGCCAAGCACTACTTCGGTCGGCGCGGGCGACTGGAGTTGGACGATCTGTCGCAGCTTGCCGCCCTGGGATTGATGCGGGCGTGCGAGACCTTCGAGCCCGAGCGCGGGAACACATTTTCCACCTATGCCGCGAACTGGGTCCGGCACTACGTCGGGCGGGGCATTGCGGACCATTCGAGAGTCATCCGCGCGCCGGTTCATCTTCAAGAGGTCCGAGCGCAATGCAACCGCGCCGCAGCGAGGTTCTCAGCCGTGATGGGTTATACGCCTACCGTGGAAGAGCTTGCGACGCGCACGGGCCTAAGCCCCACGAAGATCGCTCGCGGCTTGGCCCAACCAGGTGAGGTCGCGAGCCTCGATGCCCCCGCGTTCGAGGGGGAGGGCGAAACGGTGGCCGATCACGTGGCCGGCGCCGGCCCAACACCTCTGGAGGCCCTGCTGGCCAAGGAACGGGCCGAGTACGCGCGCGCGAGCCTGGCGGCATTGCCCGAACGGGAACGGGAAGTGGTCCGACTCCGCAGTGCGGACCCGGACCTGACCCTGAAGAGGTTAGGGGCGCTCTTGGTGACGAAGCGAAAAGGCCGTGTGGGGGTTTGCCGCGAGCGTGCCCGTCAGATCGAGCAGAGTGCCCTCGGCATGCTTCGTCGACAGGCGGACAAAGGTCTGAAGCTGGATTCGTGAGCGCCTCTCAAGCCTCGCGTCGAGAAGCAGGCAATCGCGGCGTGTGCAAGCGTCACCCTCCGTCGGGCGGCGTCGAGCCGATCGATTCGGCGCAAACAGCACACGGTAGTGTCAAACACGTCTCGATCGCGTCGAGCGGCGTGGGCACACTCGCGGGGTAGGTCTGATTGCAGCCGTCGATGCACGCGGTAGCGCCGGTGCAGCCCATCCCGCAACGGTAGGCGCACGTCGCGCACCGCGACGCCGACGGCCCGGCGTTGCATGGGCTCGAGCCTCCGTCACTCTCGCCTCCGACCGCCTGCTGCCGCAGCGGAGGGCAGGACGTGCATCCGCGATGATCGTTCTAGAGGCAGGGGTTCGCGGCCGGACAGCCCGTCCCGCTCGGCGCGTCCCCACAACAAACCGCGACGCACGCCGTGGCGGTCGTGGTGTTCTGGTCTGGGGTCACGACGACCGTCGCGGTCGTGGTTCCCCCGGCTGCACCGTCCCCCGCATCGCTGTCGACGCCGGGAGCCGCGCCGCCGTCGTCCTGGGTCACGCCGAACCATGGGTCGGCGCCGATCACGTACAGGCTGCTTGCCGGCGCTGCGACGATGGTTGCTGTGCTGCCCGCGGGAACCGTCGCGAGCACGGACGTGGAGATCGATGGCGCGCCACCATTAATCGACACCGAGCACCAGCCGAAGTAGTTCAGAACCGTGAGCGTCACGCCCCCACCGTCGACCGAGGCTTCCGCGGTTGCGCCATCGCCGCTAGTGGAAGAGGCGTCGCCGCCATCGGCCAGTTCGGTATCCTCACTCGCGTCCACAGAGCTCCCCGAACTGGCGCCGGAGGCCCCCGAGCCAGCGCCCGAGGAGGTCCCTGACGTGCTCCCACTGTTGGCCTCTGTGGTACCCGAAGAGCCGTTCGAGTTGTTGCTGGAGTTGCACCCCACGGCAACGGCGCTCGCAAAGGGCAGAAGAAAAGACAGGCCAGTCGCTCGGAAAGCTGGATGTCGTCGCATAATAAGCCTCCAAATTCGTGTGAGCTGCGAAAGAGACTGTCTACCGCCCCCCATTCAGAAGGCCGCCCATTTGCGACAAGCACCGCCATCTGGCCGACAGGTCGCGGAGACTTTCAGCTTGCCGCGATCTTTCTACCGCCCAACCGACACGATTCGCTCAGCGACCCGAATTCCCTACCAGGCCCGGTGCGATAGCGAGCTGATCCATCCCTCAAATTACCCCGAGACGTTCGCGGACGGCTTGCTGGAGTAAACCGCCCGTTGAGCGTCGAAGGCTCGCTGGTAGGCGGGTCGCGCTTCGCCGCGGGCGACATACGCGGCCAGGTTTGGGTATTCGTCCAGAATGCCCGATGCTTTCAACCGGAGCAGCACCGACACCATCATCAAGTCGCCCGCGCTGAACGCACCATCGAGCCAGTCGGCATCGCCCAGGCGAACGGAAAGTGGGTCCAGCCGATCGCCGACGCGATCCTCGACCAGAGGCAGGCGCTCCGCACACCAGGGCTTGTCGCCCTCCAGGAGCCTGGCGGTTTGGAGTTCAAGAATCGGGGGCTCTACCGTGTTAAGCGCGGCAAACATCCATGCGATCGCGCGCGCCCGAGCATTGGCATCGTCCGGCAGCAAGCCTGCATGTCGCTCGGCGATGTGAAACACGATCGCCCCGGTCTCGAACAGCGCGAGATCGCCTTCCTCATAGGTCGGAATTTGGCCGAACGGATGAAGCGCCCGATGCGCGGGTTCCTTCCTCGCGCGCAACGAAACAAGGCGAACCTGGTAGGGTTGGCCCACTTCCTCAAGCGCCCAACGAACGCGCGTATCACGCGCCAGTCCCTTGCCGCCATCGGGTGAGTGTTCAAAGGCGGTAATGGTGATGGTCATCGAGAGGCCCCTCCTTGGCGATCATCATCGGCTGCGGAGGCAAACCTTTGCAACCATGGCCGAGCGCTTGCCATGGGACGGGAGCGCCACGCCTCCAGCCCTTCTGCATCACCCTGCTCGACGTCGGAACTTTCAAGACATCGTCAGAAACGGATGTCGCGATTTGCAAGCATACTACCACGGTAGTATCGTTCCGATATGCCAAGAGGAAACCCTGCCGTGAAGCTCGCCGTGACCGTGGACTCGGACGTTCATGCCAAGGTTCTCGATGCCGCCGAAGCGGAAGGGACGAGCGTTTCTGCGTGGATCACCGCGGCTGCGCGGCGCGCTCTGCTCGTGCGAGACGGGCTCGCCGCCGTTCGGGAGTGGGAGGCTGAGCACGGCCCTTTGACACCAGCGGAGCTCGAAGCCGCGCGCACTCGCCTCGAGCGAAGCAAATCTCGGCGGAAGCATTCGAGCCGATGAGACCCGTCGTGTACGACGCGGGTGTGTTGATCGCCGCCGATCGATGTCTGCGTCGCACTTGGGCCGAGCATCGGGTTCGACTGGAGGCGGGCCTGGTGCCGCGGGTGCCTTCCCCCGTCGTTGCGCAGGCAAGTCGCTCTCCGAAACAGGCACAGATGAGGCGTCTGCTTCGTGGCTGCGAGGTTGTCCCGTTCGACGAAGCCGCCGCCCACGTCGCCGGCTCATTGCTCGGCAAAACGCGGACGAAGGACGTTGTCGACGCCTCTGTGGCCATGCTGTCGATTCGGCACCGAGCGGATGTCGTCAGCGACGACGCGGAAGACATTCAACGGCTTCTATCCGTCGCGCGCGCGAAAGGGTCGATCCTCGACGTGTGAATGCGCGCGGAGGCGATGTTCGTGAGGACGACGGCGCTTTCGTGAAGCTGGAAGCGAGATTTGATTTGCGCGGCGTTTCCCTCGTCTCGACGCCCCTTACGGAAAGGGCCCCCTCCCTCTGGACGAGTGAGGCCCACGGCCGATCGGCGCGTTGGCGCCAAGAGCGCCTGTCCTCGCTCCGCTTGACCCGGACGCGCGCGTGGATTCGCGCATCCGTTCGGGCGAAAGCCTAGGCTTCGGCCTTCGGAGCGTCCGACGACGCCATGGCTACGGCATTAACGCATGAGCGGTGCTGGCCGTAATCATGTACTGCGGCAAACCGGATCCATCGATGAGCAAGGCAAAGACCATTTCCGCGATCGCAGCTGCGGCGTGCGCAGTCCTGGGTGCGGCTGCGGCGGCGACAGCGGCCTACACCACCCTCGCCGCGCCGTTGGTCCGCCCGATTCCAAAAGCCGCGGAAACGAATCTTGCGACCTCAGGCGGTGTGGCAAGGGACAACGAAGCGGGTTTCGCTGGTGCGGGGTGGTCGCTTGACCCCGAAACCGCCCGAGCCACCACGGAGGCGCTGGGCAAGGCCGGAGCGCCCGGCAAAGACGGCCTGACGATGGTGTTCTACACACCTCAGCATGACCCGCATCGCGTAGCCGCCGCGCTGCGTGAAGCTTCGACCCCGCTGGGACGAGTCGTCGGCATGACGACTCATGACGGCATCCTCGCATTCGACGGCTATCACAGCGCCGAGACGGGTGTCGTCGGGGTCCTCACCACCCACCTTCGCGACATCACGGTCGGCGTCGGTGCGGCGTCCTTCGAAGAAGGCGACCCCGCCCACGCGGCAAAGCTTGCCCTCTCTCGCGCCCTCGCGGACGCGAACAAGACGAAGACCGACCGCCCCACCATGCTCGTCTTCTTCTCCACGATGCTGACCGAAGAGGCGTCGCTCGAAGGGCTTGCCGAGGAAATCGGCTCCGACATACCCCTCATCGGTGGGACGGCCGCCGGCCTGGTGTCCTCCATGGAGCGCAAGACGAAAGACGTGAGCTCCTCCATGATCGCGGGCGACCGTGTGCTCGAGCAAGGCGTCGCCATTACGGTGTTCTACACACCCCAGCCATTTGCCTGGGCCTACGGCGGCGGCTTCGTGCGTGGATCCGGTCAAGGGGGCGTGATCACGAGCGCCGACCCGCGCCTCATTCGCACGATCGACGGAAGGTCCGCGGAGGACGTCTATGACGAGTGGCTCGGCGGCCGACTGAAAGATGCCAAGGCGGCCGGAAGGAACGTGCAGAACGTTCTCGCGCTCTACCCGCTCGTTCAGACGGTGTCGAAGAACGGCGCATCTCACAACCAGTTCATTCGAGCCTGGCCCAGCAACCGGTCGGACGCCCCTGGGAGTTTGATCACAGGCGCAAACGTACGCGTGGGCGAGACCATCTACACGAGCGAAGGCAGCGAGAACATCCTGCTCAATCGCTTCGCTGCACTGCCGCGCCAGGCCCGAAGTAACTCGGGGGAAGCTCCGATGGCGGCGGGCCTGTTCTTCTACTGCGCGGGCGCGCTGCAGACCATCCCCCGGGAGCACCGGGGCAACCTGGCCGCGCTCGTGCAGCAATCCATGGGGGACATGCCCTGGATCGGGCTCTTCACGTGGGGGGAACAGGCGAGCGTGCCCGGTATCGGCAATCAGCACGGGAACCTGATGGCCAGCACCCTGCTCTTCCCGTCTCCTTCCCCGCGCAAGCTACCGTAAGCGCGCGATGCGCCTCGTCTGGCAGGTCTGCCTCCTTTGTCTGGCCTGCGTCCTGCTGCCGACGACGCTCATCACGGGGATCCTGAGCTACCGAGAGGCCAAGTATTCGTACGCGGAGCTCCGCGAAGAGCAGCGCTTGCTCGCAGTCACGATCGCGTCCCAAGTCGAGTCCGGATATCACGATCAGACTTGGCCCTTCGAAATGTTATGGGCCGTTGCGAAAAAATCGGAGTTTGTCTTCTGGCAGATCGCCGACGGAGACCAGCGCACCGTGCTCGCGCAGGGGGATGTCGACCCAACTTTCCCGAAGTGGCGCGGTGTATTTAAGGAGCCGTATTGGACAGTGACGTCGGATGGGACCACGGAGGAGTGGATCGTGCCCCTGGCGGTCGGCAGCGTCGCCAGACCGTGGAGCTACCGGCTCGGTTTCCGAGCCGACGAGGTCCGGGACCATATTCGCCGAATCATCGCTACAAACACCTTGGTGGCCACCGCCACGTCGGTGCTACTCGTCGGCTTGTCGCTCCTGCTGGCGCGCAGGCTCGTGGCCCCGGTCCGTTCGCTGACACGGGTGGCGACCGAGCTCGAACGTGGCAACCTCGATGTGTCCCTACCCGAGGCTTCCAACGAGGAGACGCGCCAGCTTGTTGCCGCATTCCGATCGATGACGCAGAGCATTCGAGACCGTGATCGCGCAATCACCGCGCACCTGGACTCGCTCGAGAAGTCTCGCGCCGACCTCGAGCTACGCGTCCAGGAGCGCACGAGCGAGCTGCTCAAAGCCAAGGAGCGCATCGAGGCGGCATCCGTGTCATTGGCGGCTGCTTCGCGCACGGCAGGTATGGCGGAGGTCGCGACCTCGGTTTTGCACAACGTCGGCAACGTGCTTACGAGCGTGAACGTCTCGGCGACGATTCTCGCCGAGACTGTGCGCCACTCCAAGGTGACAGGGTTGGGTCGAGCGGTGGCTTTGATGGAGGAACACGCGCCCGAACTGGGCCAATTCGTTACGTCCGATCCCGCGGGAAAGCTCTTGCCCGCCTACTTGAAGGAGCTATCGCTGACGCTTGAGGCCGAACAAGGCGCGGTCCTTCAAGAGCTGGATGCGCTGCTGGCCAACATCGACCACGTCAAGGCCGTCGTGAAGATGCAGCAGACTTACGCCCGCAAGGGTCGGGAGGTGGCCGAGGACGCCTCCTTGCCGGAAATCGTGGACCAGGCGCTACGAATCGGGGCGCCGGATCTCCACCTCTACGGGGTCGAGGTCGAGCACGACTACGCCCCGACGCCCATCGTCCACGTCGACAGACACAAGGTGATCCAGATTCTCGTGAATCTCGTCACCAACGCGATGCATGCGCTCGAGGGACGCGCCGACGGTCGTCGATTGGTCGTGCAGACCCGCGCACTCCCCGATGCTCGCCTGAGTGTCCGAGTGAGCGACAACGGAATTGGAATCGCCAGCGAAAATCTCGTCAAGATTTTCAACAACGGATTCACGACAAGAAAGGAAGGCCACGGATTCGGACTGCACAGCAGTGCGGTGTCGGCGATGGAGCTTGGGGGAACGCTGATGGCCGAGAGTGATGGCCCCGGACGTGGGGCCGCGTTCATCCTGACACTGCCCGCGCGTGCCGAGCCCCCTCCCGCCTCACCCCAAGGATTCGACAATGAGCTCTAGCCTGCGTGTTTCGGGGTCCAGGCCGCTCTCACGACGAGTCCTCGTGGTCGACGACAACCCCTCGATTCACACGGATTTCCGCAAGATTCTCTGCCCC
>Ga0070761_10002488_pt1 | contig 11282 bp, 4 predicted proteins | sample HubBroMetageREF1_FD_66724 | JGI IMG/M metagenome (GOLD analysis project Ga0070761, IMG submission 66724) | Reference soil microbial communities from the Hubbard Brook experimental Forest, New Hampshire, USA - Hubbard Brook CCASE Soil... | ecosystem: Environmental > Terrestrial > Soil > Temperate...
CGCGCCGACTCTGCAGGCGGGACGCCACGTTTGGACCGTTCCCGGTGACGTGCTCGCCGGCCTCCACGCGCAGGCCCGCGGCGGCGGCACGACCTTGTACGTAGTACTGCTGTCCGCACTGGCCCTGGCCCTGCACCGGACTACCGGCCAGGGCCGGGTGGTGATCGGCACGCCGATGGCCAACCGCGCCCACCCCGTCGTGGCGGACGTGATCGGCAACTTCGTGAACATCGGGGTCATGCCGGTCACGGTCACGGCCGCCGACACGGTGACCTCGCTGCTGCCGCAGCTGCACCGGCTGATGATTAGCGCGCTGTCCTTTCAGGACCTGCCGTTCGAACGGCTCGTGGAGGCGCTGGCACCGGATCGCCGTCGCGCCGCTCACCCGGTTCTCCAGGTGACGCTGGCCCTGCAGAACACCCCGGATGCCTGGGAGACCGAGCGGCTGAACGAGCCGACCGGAGCGGCCAAGTTCGACCTCAGCTTCAACGCGGTCGAGGCGCCGGGCGGACTGCGCGTGGATTGCGTCTACGCCGCTGAGCTATTCGAGCCTGCGACCGTTTCCCGCCTGTGCGACGAGTTCACCCGCCGCCTGATCGCAGGTTCGGCGGCATGAGCCAGCCGGCTGCCGCCTGCCTGCACCAGCTCGTCGAGCAGCAGGTGGCGCGCAGCCCGGAGGCGGTCGCCCTGCGATTCGACGGCGCCGCGATGACCTACGGAGAGCTTGACCTCCGCGCGTCGCGGCTGGCGGCTGTGCTGCGCGACCGCGGTGTCCGCACCGAGACGCTTGTCGGCCTGGCGTGCGAACGTTCGCCGCATATGCTGGTCGCCCTGCTGGGCGTCATGAAGTCCGGCGGGGCCTACGTGCCGCTCGATCTTCATGCTCCCGCTGCCCGCCTGGCGGACGTGCTGCGGCAATGCGGGGATCCTCCGGTGATCACTACCGCGAGTACCCGGCGCACGGTGCCCTGGATCGCCGAGAGCGACATCGTGTACGTGGATCGCATCACCAGCCAGCAGCCGGCGCTGGGCGAACCCGTGTCAGTGGGGCCTGAAAATCTGGTCTACGTCATCTTCACCTCCGGCTCGACCGGACGGCCCAAGGGCGTGATGACCGAGCACGCGCCCGTGGTCAACCGGCTGCGCTGGATGATCAGCAATCATCCGCTCGGACCCGCCGACAAGGTGCTGCAGAAGACGCCGGTGTTCTTCGACGTTTCGGTATGGGAGATGTTCTGGCCGCTGAGCGTCGGGGCGACGCTCGTGCTCGCGCGCCCGGATGGGCACCGCGACACCGATTACCTGGTGCGCACCATCGTGGACGCCGGCATCACGGTGGCGCACTTCGTGCCTTCCATGCTCCACGCGTTCCTCGAACACCCCCGCGTACCGCAGTGCACCTCGCTGAAACGGGTGTATTGCAGCGGGGAGGCTCTCACCCCCGCACTGCAGGAGCGCTTCTTCGCACGTTTGCACGCCGGCCTTTATAACCTGTACGGCCCCACCGAGGCCGCCATCGAAGTGAGCCACTGGCCGTGCGTGCCGGGTTCGGCGACGGTGCCGATCGGTTACCCGATCGACAATGTCCGCCTTTACGTACTCGACGAGCGGCAGCGGCCGGTGCCCGACGGTCAGCCCGGCGAGCTGGTGATCGCCGGGCTGCCCGTGGCCCGGGGCTACCTGCACCGCCCGGATCTCACCGCCGAAGTCTTCCTCGACGATCCCTACGGCCCGGCGGGGATGCGGATGTACCGGAGCGGCGACCGGGTGCTGCGCCGCGCGGACGGCGCACTCGAATACCTGGGCCGCCTGGACGATCAGGTGAAGCTGCGGGGGCAGCGGATCGAACTCGGCGAGGTGCAAGCGTGCCTGCAGGACCACCCATGGGTGAACCAGGCCGTGGTCGCGCTCAAATCGACCGGCGCAACCGACCAGCGCCTGGTCGGCTATGTGGTGCCAGCGCCAGGCGCGGACGAATCCAGGATGGCGGCCGTGCTGCGCACGCATGCGCACGACCGGCTGCCCGGCTACATGATCCCGTCGGCGTTCGTGATCGTGGACCGGATTCCGCTGAACACGACAGGAAAAGTGGACCGCCAGGCGCTGCCTGACCCGCTCCCGGCCGGCCGTGACGGGCCGGAAGCCCCGCTTCCAGGGCTGGAGGCGCGGGTCGCCGCCCTCTGGGCCGACGTACTGCACCGGGAGGCCGACCGGCGCGACAGCTTCCTTGACAGTGGCGGTAACTCGCTGATGGCCACGGTCCTGGCCGCGAGAATCACCCACGATCTCGGCCTGCCGGTCACCGTCGGCCAGATATTCGCGGCCGGGTCGCTGGCTGAGCTGGCCAGCGCCGCCGCCATTGACGGGCAGGCCACAGGGACGGCGCCCGCGCCGGCCGCCGATCCTGGCTTCCCTGTCGCCCGTTCGCTTGACGAGCTTGCGCTGGAGCGGATCGCCACGATGTCCGAGGCCGAGGTCGATGAGCTGCTCGCGGAACTCGCCCGCTAGGGTGCCTCAGTTGCCAGGACTTTGACAGTTGTCCTGAGTCTTGTTTCCGGAGTGCTGGGCGGGCTGGCGCGGCTCTGGTCCGCGTGGGGGCCGCCCGGATTGCCGTGATCATGGTCGGGCGGGCGATCGCGGAGGATCGCGCGGGCGGGCACCCGCCCGGAGTGCCGGGATCATGGTCGGGCGGGTGATCGCGGAGGATCGCGCGGGCGGGCACCCGCCCGGACTGCCGGGATCATGGTCGGGCGGGTGATCACGGAGGATCGATGGCGCGCGGTAGGTGCTTGACCGGCACTCGACCGACAAAGGGAAAGGCGCGGCATTGATCGGCCTTCTGCCCATATGTCATAGTGATCAGTGCAAGAAGGTGCCGAGTGAGGATCCGTGATGGACGATAACGCGAGGTTTTTACGGCCAAACGTGATCATCGAGCCGCTGGTCGACCGGTTCTACGCCTGGCTGCATACGCTGGCGCCGGTACAGGCGGCCATGAACCTGGCGTTCTTACAGGTTCCCCTGCTCGATGCCTATCTGGAGTCGCCGGAGACCCATATCGAGGCGAGCGCCAACCCGGCGCTGCGCGGCGGCTTCTTCGTCAATATCCCCCAGAGCCGGGCCGACGAGATCGGCGGTCTGCTGACGTCGATCAGGCGGGACCGCGCTGACCTGCTTGGTTTTGCCGAGGCGGTCACGCGGGCTGATGAGATCCTGCGGCAGGAAGCGACCGGGTACGACCTTACGCCGCTGTACCCTAAACTCCCGGCTGAGCTGTCCGGGCTGGTGGAGCTGGCGTATGACACCAGCAACCAGCCGTCCGTCCGGTTCATCGAGCCGCTGGCGTACCAGAGCAGCATCTATGCGCAGGACCGGCAGTCGGTGCAGCTGTCGCTGGAGACCGGGATCGAGCGCCCGTTCATCTTCAGTACCCCGAGGCTGGCGTCGCCGCAGGCCCTTGACCTGAAGATCCCGTTCCGGCATCCCGGTCTTGAGGAGCTGTTCCGCGCCCGGATCCGGGCCACGACTCTGGCCCGGTTGCGGGAAGTACTTGAACTCGACGACGAGCAGGCCGCCCGGCTGGACGGACTGCTGACCGATGCGCCTGACCTGTCCGATGACCGGCACATCGAGAGCGGGGCCCGGGTCCGTTATTTCGGTCACGCGTGCCTCGTACTGCAAACACCGGAAGCGGCGATCATCACCGATCCATGGGTCAGCGCGGACGCCGAGGCGGCCGACCGGTTTACCTACCGTGATCTACCCGATCACATCGACCTGGCTCTGATCAGTCACGGACATCAGGACCACACCGTCTTGGAGACCTTGCTGGCGCTGCGCGGCCGAGTTGACGCCGTCGTGGTACCGAGGTGCTCACGGGGCAGCCTGTGTGATCCGTCGCTCGCGCTGTGCCTGTCTCACGTGGGCCTGCCCGTGGTGGAGGTGGACGACTTCTCTGAAGTGGGATTCCCCGGCGGGAAGGTGACTGCGACACCATTCCTCGGCGAGCACGCCGATCTGGATATCCGCGCCAAGTCGTCCTACTGCGTACGGATGGCGGACCGGACAATCTACGTTGGAGCGGACTCCTCGGGCATCGACCCCGGGCTGTACCGTTACGTCCGCGGCCAGGTCGGCGCGGTTGATATGGCGTTCCTGGGAATGGAATGTGCCGGCGCTCCGCTCACCTGGCTGTATCAGGCACTGCTGACCCGGCCGGTGAGCAAGAAAATGAGCAACTCCCGTACGCTGTCGGGATCGAACGCGGCGCAGGCCGCCGGGATCATGACCGAGCTGGGCGCGACCCAGGCGTATGTCTATGCGATGGGCGAGGAAAGCTGGCTCGGCCATATCATGGCCACTACCTACACCGAGGATTCTTACCAGCTACAGCAGGTAGACCAGTTCATGACCTGGTGTGCCGATCATGGCATTAAATCCGATCACCTGTACGGTCAGCATGAATGGCGCTGGTAGCGTCAGCGTCGCTGGTCCTGCGGCTCATCGTCAAGCCGGCCTGTGATCACCGCTGCCAGGCCTTCGAGCGTGGGATGATCGAACAAGTCACGGACCTGCAGGACCACGCCGAGTTCCTTCCTCAGCCGGGCCACGACCCGTGTTGCCTGCAATGAATCTCCGCCCAGGTCGAAGAAGTCGTCTTGCGCCCCCACGTGCGGAGCCTTCAGTATGAGCGACCACACCTGCGCGACGGCTGCCTCTACGCCCGGGGGCGGCGCCGTCGGCTCGCCGCGGTCGGCCTGCTGGCCGGGCGACGGCAGCCGGGAGTGATCCACCTTGCCGGCCGGCGTCAGGGGAATCGCGGGGATGATGACGAACGCCGAAGGAAGCATGTATCCGGGCAGCCATCGCGCGAGCGACGCCCGTAGCTCTGCCGCCTCCGGCCGCTGTTCCCCGTTCGAGGGAACGACATAGGCGATGATGCGCGGTCCCCCCTCGTTGTCGGCGCGCAGCGTGACGACTGCCGCGCCGACGCCGTCACAGGCGTGCAAGCGGGCCTGGATCTCCCCGAGCTCGATCCGGTAGCCACGCAGCTTCACCTGGTCGTCCTGTCGGCCAAGGAACTCGAGCACGCCGCCGGGAAGCCAGCGGACAGCGTCCCCGGTCCGGTAGATCCGGCTGCCTGGCGCCCCATACGGATCAGGTACGAACCGTTCCCTGGTCAGCTCGGGCTGGCCGAGGTACCCGCGCGCCAGCCCCAGGCCGCCCGCGTACAGCTCTCCGCGAACGCCCGCAGGTACCAGCTGCCGGTTCTCGTCAAGCACGTACACGTAGGTGCCGGTGACCGGCTGGCCGATCGGCACCGAGCAGGCATCTCGCGGCAGCGAGGTGACGACGTGGGTCGTCACCATCACGGTGTTCTCGGTCGGTCCGTACGCGTTGAGCAGGCGGCCAGGCGCGCCGGATCGCAATACCTCCCTGACCGCCGCCGGGTCGAGCGGGCCACCGCCGACGAGCAAGGTGGCCAGGGGCTTGAAGGCGTCTGGCGCTTCCCGCAGGATGTAGCTGAACAGGGCCGGGGTGATGATGAGTACGCTGATCCGGCAGTCACGCAGCCGCGAGGCGAGCTTGCTCGGTTCGAGTGCCTCGTCCTGAGGCAGGACGACCAACTCGCTGCCGTTCAGCAGAGCACCCCAGATCTCGAAGGTCGCGGCATCAAAGGAAAGGTTGCTCATGTGCGCGACCCGGTCGCCAGGGCCCAGCGTGATGTAGTTCGTGTCACACACGAGCCGGACGATGCCGTCGTGCTGAATCGCGACGCCTTTCGGCGTCCCGGTGGAACCTGAGGTGTACATGATGTACGCGAGGCTTGCCGGGCCTGGATCGGCCCCCGGGCCTGGATCGGCCCCCGGGCCTGGACGGGGGGCGGCGGCACAGGAAACTTCGCCATCGTCGTGGATCAGCACGGTGGAGGCTACCCATCCGGGTATGCGTTCTTGCTCGCCGGGGGTGGTAATGAGAACAGCGGCGGCTGAGTCGGCGAGCATGAACGACAGCCGCTCAGGGGGATACGTGGGATCCAGGGGCAGATAACAGCCGCCCGCCTTGACCACCCCCAGCAGGGCCACTACCGACTCAATCGAGCGTTCCACGCATACGCCGACGCCCACATCGGGTCCGACGCCACGACCGCGCAGCGCGCGCGAGATCCGGTCCGCGCGCTCATCGAGCTCCCGGTAGGACAGGACGCGCTCGCCCGAGCGCACGGCCGGTGCCTGTGGCCGGGCGGCGACCTGATCGGCGAACAGTTCATGCAGGCACTTCCCGGTCGGCCTGAGGGGCTCGGTGACGCCGCCCCACTGCATCAGCTGTGCTGTTTCGTCCTCACTTAGCAGCGGCAGGCAGGACACGCTCAGCCAGGGCCGGTCGCAGACCGCGGCGAGCAACTGCCCGAAGTGGCCGACCATACGCTCTATCGTGGCCGGTTCGAACAGGTCCGCCCGGCAGTTGGCATCAATCGCCAGACCCCCGGTTCCGGCGGATATGAATACCTCGAGATCGAACCAGGCAATGCCCGGATCGAGCGGGTACTCGCTGACCGCCACTTCTGGCAAGACAAGCGGTACCTCGATGGCATCGGCACAGGAGATGAGCACATCGACCAGCGGAGCGCGGCTGGGGCTGTCGTCCCGGCTGGCCGCCTGAGCCAGCAGGCCGAACGCCGTATCCTGGTTTTCCTGCGCCTCGTGAACCGCGTCGCGGACCCGCGCCAGCAGCTCGAGGAAATCCGGATCGCCAGCGACATCGATGCGCAACACGAGGATGTTGGCAGAGCGGCCGACGGCCTGCGGGCGATCTCGCCGGGCCCGGTTCGCGATCACGGCGCCCATGGCTACGTCATCCTGGCCGCTTCGACGGGCCAGCAGGGCCGCGAAGGCGGCGGCCATCACCATGAACAGCGTCGCGTCCTGGTCGCTGGCGATACGCTTCAGCCCGTCAGTCACCCCGGCCGACAAGGTGCCGCGCCGCCGGAAGCCGGCGAACGCCGCGGCGGCGGTCCGTGGCCGGTCAGTAGGCAGTTCAAGACGCGCGAGCCCGTCGAGCTTACGCTCCCAGTACCTGGCTGCGCGCCCGGGTGATCCGTCCTGTTCCCGGGCAGCAAAGCCCGCGTACTGGCCAGGCTGATCACCGGACAGGGCGACCGCATCCGGTGCCTGTGCACCGTAAAGCGGGCCAAGCTCGCCGGCCAGAATGTCAAGCGACCAGTCGTCGGCGACCATGGGATCCGCGCAAAGCAGCAGCACGTGGTCGCCGGCGTCGATCCGGAATAGCCAGGCTCGCAGCCTTAACGCGCGACCGGGGTCGAATGGCTCCTGAAGATGATCACGGGCTAGCTCGCGAACACGGTCGTGCAGGCCGGCCAGCGGGTAGCGCGGCACGAGGATCACCGGCAGGGCGATCGGTTCCGCCTGAGACGGTTCCGCCTGAGACGGCACCGCCTGAGACGGCACCGCCTCGGATGCCAGCTGGACCGGCCTGCCTTCGCTGTCGACGCCGAACACGGAACGGAGAATCTCGTGGCGGGCCGTTAACCCGGTCAGCGCCTGGCGCAGCCGGTCAACGTCTAGCGGCCCGGTTAAGCGGTACGCGCGGGCAACGTTGCGGGCGGGGCTGCCTGGGTGGAGCTCATGAAGGAACCGGACGCTCTGCTGGGCGAACGAGAGCGGGGCAGGCTCGCCGCCGCCGTGAGGAAAGGATCTGACGCCCTGGTTCCGTGTGTCGCTCATTGTCGCCCTAACCCGCACAACAGTGATCAATCATTTGCTCGCGTATAGGAGAAATCTATCGCATAACATCCCACCCCGAAAGGCCAGGTGCTAATAGATCGTTCGTGGTCGGCGGGCCTGAGTGCCTTGTTCCTAAGGCCGCCGAACCATCGAGCAAGCGGAGCCGGTGGGCCACGGCCGCGGCCTCGCCGCGGCTAGCCGCTCCGAGCTTGGCCAGTATGTTCGAGACGTGGACGCTTACGGTCTTGATGGAGATGAACAGCTCTTCCGCGATGGCGCCGTTGCTCAGGCCAGCGGCCATAAGCCGCAGCACTTCTTGCTCGCGCCGGGTGAGGCCAAGCCGTTCAGCGGAGTTGCCGGTCAGGCCGGGCTGGTCGGCAACGGCCGCGGCGGAAGCGCCCGCTGAGCCCGCGCCTTCCTGAGTGAGGCTGATGGCCTCGTCGGCCAGGGTGATCCGGCCGCGCCGGGCGAGCAATGTGATGTCGGCCAGCAGCGGCGCGGCGCCGAGCGCTCTGGCTATCCCGGCGGCCCGGCCGAGCGCCAGCGCGGCCGCGGCGCGATCTCCCCGGCCGGCCAGCGCGGCTTCCGAGGCTCGCATCAGCGTGTAGCCCAGCGGGTACGGCTCGTCCAGCGCGTCCCAGGCCGCCGCGGCCGCCTCCCAGAGGGTGCTCAGATCATGGTCGGCGTTCTTCATCGCGTGGTCGGCCCTGGCCGCCTCCGCCCGGAAGGTGAGCTGATGTGCGGCCTGCACCGGGCCGATGACGGCTAGCTTGGCCGACTCCGTGCGCACGGCGCGCAGCAGGTCGAGTGCCCGCCCGGCGTCGGCCCCGTCAGTGGCCGCGGCCGGGATGCGGGCGGCATCGGCGGCGGCGCGGGCCGCGGTGACCAGCAGCGGCCACGCGTAGCGCGGGCTGGCCTGCAAGTCATAGGAGTCGAGTGCGCTCTCCGCGGCGGACAGCGCGGCCGGGAACTGCCCTTCGGCCACGCCGAGCTCGATCCGCAGGTGAATGACCGGCAGGTGGCTCTGGTCCCTGTACCTGAAGCCGACCAGCAACTCGGCGGCCAGCGTCGTGGCGTCACTGGCGCTGGCTAGGTCCCCCCTGGCCAGGGCCAGGCCGCCAGCCAGCTGCCAGAGTGATGCCCGGCTCGTGCCGTCTGAGGCCAGGTCCAGGGCATCGGCGATGACCTGTGACGCCTCATCCCACTTGCCGGCCGACACGAGCGGTTCGGCCAGGTTGATCGCGAGCACCGACCCGGAAGTGCGCGACAGCCCGTACCGCTCGGCCTCGGCAATACCGCTCCTGGCCACCTCGGCGGCCCGCCCGTGCGCGCCGATTCCCTCAAACACGTGCGACTCGTTGATGATTGCCGCCATGAGCAGGTGGTAGTCATGCGCCTGACCAGCGGCGTCGCGCGCCTGCGCGAGCAGTTCCAGGCTGGCTTCGCCGCAACCTGGCGCTGGGCCAAGTGCCAGCATCGCCAGGGTGATGAGCGCGCTGGCCGCAGTCGCCTGGTCGCCCGTCTGAGTCGCGATGGCCAGTGCCTCCTCTGCTGCTGACCGCGACTGCGAGTCGCTGCCCTCTTTGTGCTGCAGATTGGCAAGACTGGCCAGGACCCTGGCCCTTTCGCGCTCATGCCGGCCATCGTCAACCAGGCTGAGTGCCTGGCGCAGGTCCTTGACCCCAGCCACAAGGTCAAAGTGGCACCTGAGTATCCCGCGGCGCTCAAGCAGCAATGCCGCCCTGGCCGGTTCGGCGTCCACGTCAAGCTCGGCCAAGGCGGCCGTGGCGATCGCGTCCCCCCGGTCGCTGTCCCCGGTGAAATGCGTGACCCGCACGGCTTCCTCGAGCACCCTGACGTGGTCGGCGCCGATGCGCCCGGCCGGGTCAGGCACGTTGTCCCATAGCTCAAGCACCCGGGACAGCATGGCGAGCTGCTCGGCGTGGGCCAGCGCCCGTCCGGCCTCCGCCGCTGCCTGCCACGCGCTGATCAGTGCGAAGGTCAGGTTGTGGGCCGAATACGAGTGGTGGGCCAGCTCGATCGTCGCCCGCCCGGCGGGCACCAGCGAAGGATCGGCGGCGATCGCCTCGGCGTAACGAGCGTGCAGGCGGCTGTGCTCGCCTGGCAGCAGATCTTCGTGCATCGCCTCGCGGATGAGCGCATGCCGGAACAAATAGCCATCGGAATCCGCCAGCAGCACGTTCCCGGCCACCGCCGGGCGCAGCACGCGCGCGAGATCGTCATCGTCGACGCCACTGACCGAGCCGAGCAACCGGTGCCCGAGCCACACACCGCCCGCGCTCGCCACCCGCAGCAGGTCCTTGGTTTCATCGGGCAGCCGCTGCACATTGGCCAGCACCAGGTCACGCAGCGACTCCGGCAGCTCCTCGTCGCAGCCAAGCAACTGTTCAACAAAAAGCGGATTGCCCTCGCTTCGCCGGAACACGCTGTCCACCAGGGCAGGATCAGGATCGCTGGCCAGGATCGCGGTGATCTGGGCCGCGGCCTCGTGCCTGGTCAGCCTCGGCAGCTCGAACCGCTGTACCCAGCTGACCCGGCCGAGTTCAGCCAGCAGCGCCCGCAGCGGGTGGGCCCGGTGCAGCTCATCGGACCTGAATGTCACGACGATGAGCACGCCGCGCAGGACCCGCTGGTTGCCGATGAGGAACGTGAGCAAGTCCCTGGTCGATCGGTCGGCCCAGTGCGCGTCCTCGATAATCAGGGCGACCGGCCCGGCGTTCCCCAGCCGCTCGAACAGCGAGAGCATCTGCTCGAACAGCCTGGCCCGCGCCTCACCCTGGTAGGCCTCGTCTTCGTGCTGGGCGGGCTCGCCCAGCTCAGGGAGCAACCGGGCCAGCTCCCGGCTGGCTTGGCCGGTAAGGAACTCTCCGATCCCGGCGACGCTGACCTCGCGCACCAGCTGCCTGAGCACCGTGGTGAAGGGCGCGAACGGCAGCCCGGAGGCACCCAGTTCCAGGCAGCCGCCCACCAGCACCCGGCCGCCGCCCGCCGCGAGCGCGCTGAACTCGCCGACCAGCCGCGATTTGCCCACACCGGCCTCGCCGCCGATCAGCACGGTCGCTGGTTCGCCGCGCCCGGTGGCGGCCAGCGCCTCGCCGAGCACGGCGAGCTGCTCGGCCCGGCCGACCAGGACCGGGCTCACCATGCACGTGCTCACGGTCTCAAGCATGCCAGCGATCACCGGCTGGTCTGACCCTTCGCGAAGCCAGGCCGCTGAATCAGCTGACAGCAGGCCGGCCGTCATGGCGCTAACGGCTGACCTGGCAAGGCACGCAAGACCTTGCTTCGTCGTCCCGGCAGCATGGCTGGCCCGACCTCGCGGCCAAGACCAGGTCGCCGGCCAGATCGGCCTGCCAGCCAGAAGCCATCGCGGGAGCGTCAGCGTCGGTGGTACGCCGCGCCGCCTGCCGTGCTAGTCGTGCCTGCCGTGCTAGTCGTGCCTGCCGCCAGCCAGCCGCGTCCCTGTGCCGGTCCGAGACGCGTGCGCTCATAAGTGCCTGCGAAATATACGGATGC
>Ga0070761_10002490_pt1 | contig 11280 bp, 8 predicted proteins | sample HubBroMetageREF1_FD_66724 | JGI IMG/M metagenome (GOLD analysis project Ga0070761, IMG submission 66724) | Reference soil microbial communities from the Hubbard Brook experimental Forest, New Hampshire, USA - Hubbard Brook CCASE Soil... | ecosystem: Environmental > Terrestrial > Soil > Temperate...
GGCCGCCGTGGATTAGCAACAGCGTTGGATATTTTTTTGCTGGATCGAAATGTGGGGGGCGGATCAGCAGGCCTTCGACTTGTGTTTTTTCCGCGCCTTCGAACCAGAAGGGCTCCGCGGCGGGCAAGTCGAGTTGCGAGAGCAGCGCTGCGTTTTGATGCGTCAGCTGGCGCAAGTCCGTGCCGTCGGAGGTGGCGGCGAAAATTTCCGCCGGGAGCGTGAGGCTGGTGCGCGCCAGAGCGAGCGTATGGCCGTCGCGGCTTAGATCGAAATCGGCGTTGTAGCTATCGGCGAGCACCACTCTTGGCGCGGTTCCTGGCGCTGCGGCGATGGCGTACAGGGGCATTTCTGCTTTATCTTCCGCCTGGAAATAGATGCGCGCGCTGTCCGGCGTCCATGCGTAGGATTCGACGCTGCGATCGAAATCCTCGGTGCGGTTGATGGAGTTCCCGCTCTGACGATCGTAGAGCATCAGGCGCCAGCGATCGGCTTCGTAGCCGCCTAGCAGTTGTGAGCGATAGGCGATCCATTTTCCGTCGGGAGAATAGGCCGGGCCCCAATCGTTGCCGGGATTGGTGGTGATGCGCTTGGGTTCGCTCGCGCCGGATGCAGGGACGGTGAAGAGGTCGCCGTTGGTGCTGAGCGCTTCGTCCTTGTCGGTGTTCGCGGTGAAGGCCAATTCTTTTCCGTCGGGGGAAAAGGCGATGGCTTCGGGCGCGCCTTCGTTGAACGGCGGGACATCATAGTTTGCGCCGGGGGTGAGATCGCGCGCGGCGGTGGTGTTGTCTGCTGCTGCCGCGGTTACGAATAGATGGCTGCGTTTGCCGTCCCACCATTCGGTCCAGTGGCGATAGAGGAGTTTTTCGTAAATGTGGGCCTTCACCTTGGATTTTTCTTTGGCGGCGTCGCGTTGGGCGTTGCAGGGATCGTCGTGGCAATCGGGATAGACGGAGGAAACGAAGGCGAGAGTCTGGCCATCGGGTGACCAGAGTTCGTTGTCCGCGCCGGTGGAGAGCGAAGTGAGGCGCGTGGCTTCACCGCCTGCAAGGGCGATCCAATAAATTTGCGGCGTGCCGGAGCGCGCGGAGATGAAGGCGAGCTTGTGGCCGTCAGGCGACCAGCGCGGGCGGGTGTCGCTGCCGCCGCGAGTCAGTTGCCGGGCTTCGCCGCCATTGATTGCGACAACCCAGATGTCGCGAACGGAGTGATTGGCGTCGAGATCGGGAGTGGAGACGGTGTAGGCGATCCATTTGGCGTCGGGCGAGAACTGCGGCTCGCTGAGGCGATGCAGCGAGATTAAATCCTGGAAGGTGATGGCGCGCTTTTCGGCTGAATGCGCCGAAGCGGTGACGACAGCCACCAGCACTGCGACCGCTGCGGTTACGAGACGCGTTCTTTGCGTCATATTTTCTCCCCGAATGATAATGTCACCGTTTCGCTGCCAGAATCATCAAAGCGTGTGATGATCACACTTTCGTTTTGCTTTTCCAAGGGAGTACTTTAGGCCAGCCCGCGATTTGAGCTTTTGCGCCACGCGCCCGAAAAGAGGTGCCATGGAAGACGCGCTAACCATACATCGCCTCCATTTCGCATTCACGATCACGTTTCATTATATTTTCCCGCAACTCACGATGGGCCTGGCGCTGCTGATTCTCATATTGAAAACCATGGCGTTGCGCACCGGCGACGAGACCTGGAACGACTCGGCGCGATTCTGGGCGAAAATATTCGGGATCAGCTTTGCGCTGGGCGTTGTTACCGGCATTCCCATGGAATTTCAGTTTGGGACGAACTGGTCGCACTTTTCCAGGGCGGCGGGCGGAGTGATCGGGCAGACACTGGCGATGGAAGGAGTTTTTTCGTTCTTCCTCGAGTCTTCGTTTCTTGGAGTATTTATTTTTGGTGAGAAACGGCTGGGGCCGCGTTTGCATTGGGTTTCTTCGCTGATGATGTTTCTGGGCTCGTGGCTTTCGGGATATCTGATCGTGCTCACGGATGCGTGGATGCAGCACCCCGTGGGCTATCATCTCGCTGCGAATGGCTCGTACGAATTGAACAGTTTCTGGGCGCTGCTGCTGAATCCGTGGGGACTGTGGCAGTACGCGCATACGATGGTCGGCGCGGTGCAGACCGGGTGCTTCACGATGGCCGCGGTGGGGGCTTACTACATTCTTTCCCGTCAGCACGAAGCGTTCGGAAAAATATTTGTTCGCGTGGGCGTCACTGTCGGGATTATTGCCGCGTGTTTGCAGCTTTTCCCGACGGGCGACGGCCAGGGAAAAATGATGGCGCGATTTCAGCGGCCCACTTTGGCCGGGATGGAGGGGCTGTTCCAAACACAGGCGGGCGCGCCGATTGCGATCCTTGGCCAGCCCGACGTGCCCAAGCAGCGTCTCGATAATCCACTTACGGTGCCGCAGGCGCTGAGCTTTCTCACGTACCAGAAATGGACTGCGACTGTGGAAGGCCTGAATCAATTTCCGCAAGACGAATGGCCGGATAATATCGCGCTGCTTTATTTCAGCTATCACATCATGGTGGGCCTGGGGACGATCTTCATCGCGATTTTATTTCTTGCGGCGTGGAAGCTATTTCGCGGCACGCTTTTCGAATCGCGGATTCTGTTGTGGGCACTGATGCTTTCGCTGCCGCTTCCGTTCATCGCCAATACCGCGGGGTGGATCACGGCGGAGGTGGGGCGGCAGCCGTGGCTGATTTACGGAATGATGCGCACGCGGGCGGGAGTTTCGCCGATGGTGTCCGCCGGAAGCGCGTGGTTCACGCTGCTGGGTTTTCTGGGGATGTACACAGTGCTGGGGATGCTGTTTCTGTTTTTGGTTTATCGCGAAATTGAACACGGGCCGGGGCCTGACGGCTCGAGCGCGGCGCACGCGAGCGCCGTGGCGGCCGTAGCGGATTAGGAGTCCCGAATTACGATTCAGGATTCAGTGTTCAGGATTAGGAAAGGACGCCATGGGAACGATTTGGTTCTGTCTTGTCGCCATAATGATTGCTGGGTACGTAGTGCTGGACGGTTTCGATATTGGCGTGGGCATACTGCATCTTTTGCTTGCGCACACGGACGATGAGCGGCGCGTGCTTATTCGTTCGATTGGACCGGTCTGGAATGGCAACGAAGTTTGGCTGATCGCCGCGGGCGGGACGTTGTATTTTGCGTTCCCGGCGCTTTATGCCGCGAGCTTCAGCGGATTTTATCTTCCGTTGATGATGGTGCTGTGGCTCGTGATTCTGCGCGGAGTGTCGCTGGAATTTCGCAGCCACGTTGGCGGGCACATCTGGTCGGTGTTCTGGGACGCGGTTTTTTCGCTGGCGAGCATTCTGCTGGCGGTATTTTTTGGCGCGGCGCTGGGTAATGTGGCGCGGGGCGTACCGCTGGACGCGGCGGGAAATTTTTTCGAGCCGCTGTGGACGGATTTTTTGCCCGCGGGGCAGACGGGGATTCTGGATTGGTACACGATTTTGATCGGGATTGTGGCGCTGGCGGTGCTGGCGCTGCATGGGGCTGTGTGGGTCACCTGGCGCACTACTGACGAATTACAATTTCGCGCGCACGCTGCGGCTTCGCGTTTGTGGTGGCTGGTCGCCGGCCTCACGATCGTGGTTACGTTCACTAGTTTTCGGCTGTTGCCGCAAGGGTTGCTGAGTTTTCGTGTATATCCGTTTGGGTTTATTTTTCCGCTGCTGGCGATTGCGGGGTTGCTGGGCTTGAAATTATTTTTGCGGGCTGAGCGGGAGGGCCTTGCGTTTGGAGCGTCAGCGGCTTACATCGTCGGGATGTTGACTAGCGTTACTTTCACGCTTTATCCGAATGTTTTGCCGGCTACTACCGGGTTGGGGAACAACCTTACTGTGGCGAACGCGAAGGCGGCGGATTATGGGTTGAAGATTGGGCTGATCTGGTGGGTCATCGGGATGGGTTTGGCGGTTAGTTACACGATTTTCACGTACACGCGGTTCGCCGGGAAAATTCGGATTGAGGACCGCGAGGGGGCCGGGAATCACGCGCGGTATTAGGAATTGCCGCATAGATCCGTTGCATGATGGAAAGACGCGGCTGGTTAGAGACCCGAATGTTCGGAGCCTGACGGTGACTTGAAGCGTCCGTGTGAGAGCGGCAGAACTCGTGCTTCCGCGGCTGAAGCCGCGCTGACTCTGCTACGTTTATGCCGTGGCTGAAGTCACGACCAACAAAGATTTTCCAGCCATTTCTCTCAACAAGCAGATCCCTCTTTGCGTGCCGCGCCCGTCCCGCAGTTGCGGGACGGGAAAGAAAAAGCGCAGGACTCCGTTCGGGATGACATTTAATTGGCGGTTTCGGCGAACGGTCGCGGGTCGCGTGATGGCGAACTGAATTCGGAGCGGCGCGCGGGCGAGGCAAGCCTCGCCTAGAGCGACCGCACCGACGCGTACGTGTTGCGAAAACGGCGGCAAGCCGCCGCACTCCATACGGGGCAAGGCTCGCGAGTTTGCGCCGTGATGTGCTACGTGCGGTTGGCGAATTGGTAGGCGCGGCGGAGGTATTGGGTTACTTCTGGGACGCGGAAGAGTTTCAGGAGGGCGATTAGGAGGAGGATTCCTGCGGAGGTTACCAGCGTTAACAGGAGAAGGGCGCCGGGGATGTGTTGCCACTGGATGAAATTTTCCAGGGCGGCGGTGAGGCGGTTGCAGACGTAGCCTGCTGCGGCCGATGCTACGGCTACTTTCAGGAAAAAGATGACGAGGCTTGCCGCTTCTGGATTTTTTGTGCGGCGAGCTAGCAGGACGAAGAGAAGGATGGTGTAGGCCACTATGCCGATGGTGCTGGCTAGGGCCAGACCGACGTAGTCGAGGCGGCGGACCAGGAGCCAATAGACCGGGAGGCTCAACAAGGTGGTGACGGTGCCGACTACGGCGGGAGTGATGGTGTCACGCGTGGCGTAGAAGCCGCGGGCCAGGATATTCTGCGCGCCCCAGGCAAACATTCCGATTGAAAAAAAGGCAAGTGTGGAAGCGGTGGCCGCGAGGTCGGGACCGTGGAGACGGGTGTGCGAGAACACGAGATAAACCAGTGGGAGACTTTGCGCGATGGTGAGCGCGGAGATGGGCAGCAGCAAAAAGATCAGGGCGCGGAACGTGGAATTGAGGATCTGATTGAGGCCGTCGAATTTTTTTTCAGAGTAGAGCTGCGCGAGGATGGGAAAGGAGGCGACGCCGATGGCCTGGCCGACGAGGCCGAGCGGAACGCGCATGAGAGTTTTGCCGTTGTTGAGCCAGGTGATGGAGGCGGGCTGGAGATAGGAGCCGAACCAGCGGATGATCCAGTCGTCAACGAACGAGAGTGAAAGCGCGAGCATGATGGGAACGGAAAGTTTCAGGAACATCCAGAAGCCGGGATGGCGAACGTTGAAATTGGGCCTGAAAATCGCGCCGGCGCGCCAGGCGCCGTAGATTTGCAGCAGGAAATTTCCGCAGATGGCTCCGCCAAGGACGCCCACCGCGAATCCGGTGATGCCGACGCGCGACGAAAGCAGGACACCTCCGAAAATGATGCCGATGTTGTAGAGGATGGGAGCGAGCGACGGGATGAGGAAGCGATTCTTGGCGTATTGCACGGCGCTGAGGATGCTGCCTTCGTAGAAGCAGATTTGCGCGGGGAGCATGAGGCGCGTGAGAAAAACCGTTTGCTGGAATTCGGCGGGGGCGAAGCCTGGGGCGATGTATTTCACGATGTGCGCGGCAAAAATTTCGCCGAGGACGACGAGAGTGACGAGGACGAAGCCCATTACGGTGACCACTGTGGAGAAAACGCGCCAGCCTTCGTCTTCACGTTGTTCGGCTACGTATTTGGCGAAAACTGGGATGAAGGTGATGCTGAGCGAGCCGCCGGCGATTAGATAGTTGAGGAAATCGGGGAGCGTGAAGGCGGTGTAGTAGGCGCTGGTGGCTGCGTTGGCGCCGACCTGGTGGGCGACGGTCCAGTCGCGAAAGAAGCCGAGGATGCGGCTGAGGAGAACGCTGGCCATGACGATGCCGGTGGCCGCGGCGATGCGGCGGTGGAGGTGAGCGTTCGTCGTCACGGGGATAATGGTAGATGGATTGGGAGGGTTGGGGTAGAGAGTTTGCGGAGGGTGTTTCCGATTGGGAGCGGTGTGGAAATGGTACGGCGGAAGATTACCGCAGAGGAACAAAGGGCGCAGAGAAAGGCAAATGATTTAACACAGAGAGCACAGAGAAAACCGGAGGACCCAGAGAAGGATAACGGCGTGTCGCAAATTTAACGGCGACGCACAGCCAGGAGTGGCTCTGCCACGAAGGCGAGGCGCGGCGTTGTGAAAGTAGAGCGTCAATCGGGAGATTGGCGTTCCCAAGCGTTGGCGCTTCGCAGCGCTATTCTTGGGTTTCGTCGTGCTCGGCGTTTGCGCAGGGGTGGTCGGGGAGTTGGATGGCTTCTCTCGGCGGGGTGCCGTCGGGGGCGGCGCGGAAGTATTGGACTGGCCAGCTGACGTGGAAGCCCAGGTCGCGGGCTATTGCCAGGGGCCAGTAGGGTTGGCGGAGGAATTCGCGGGCCAGGATCACTACGTCGGCTTTGCCTTCGTTCAGGATGGCGTCGGCTTGGCTGGCGTTGGTGATCATGCCTACGGCGCCGGTGAGGATGCCGGTGCGCTGGCGAATTTGGTCGGCGAAAGGAACCTGGAAGCCGGGGGCGACGGGAATTTGTGCGTTGGGCACCATGCCGCCGGAGGAGCAATCGATCAGGTCCACGTCGAGCGGGTCGAGAAGTTCGGCGAGGGCGACAGACTGCTCGATGTCCCAACCACCGGGAACCCAATCGCTGGCGGAGATGCGCACGAACACCGGGTAGCAGACGGGCCAGACACGACGGACGGCGGTGACGATTTCGCGAAGGAGGCGCGTGCGATTTTCGAAGGAGCCGCCGTAGGAATCGGTGCGGTGGTTGGCGAGCGGCGAGAGAAATTCGTGGAGGAGGTAGCCGTGCGCGGAATGGATTTCGACGACTTGAAAACCGGCTTGCGAGGCGCGCGTGGCGGCATCGCTGAAGTCTTTGATGACTTTTTGAATTCCCGCGGCATCAAGCGCGGCGGGTTGCGCGTAGCTATCGGAAAAGGCGATGGCGCTGGGGGCGACGGGTTTCCAGCCGCCTTCGGATTCGGGGATGAAGCCGCCGGAATGCCAGGGCGGAGGCGTGCTGGCTTTGCGTCCGGCATGGGCCAACTGAATGCCGGGGACAGTGCCTTGGCTCAAGAGAAATCGCGTGATTCGGGAGAGGAAGGCGATGTGATCGTCTTTCCAGATGCCGAGATCTTGCGGGCTGATGCGGCCTTCGGGGGAGACGGCGCAGGCTTCGGTGAGGATCAGGGAGGCGCCGCCTACGGCGCGGCTGCCGAGATGGACGAGGTGCCAGTCGCTGGCGAAGCCGTCGGTGCTGGAGTATTGGCACATGGGTGAGACGACGATGCGGTTGCGGAGCAGGACGTCGCGAATTTGCAATTCATCGAATAGGGTCATGGCGGATTGGATGATGGGTCGGGGGGAAAAGTAGCAGGAGATGCGGGGGCGTTCGGTTTTGCGTGTGAGGACCGGTGGCGCGGAGGACGAGCCAACGGTAGAGGCAGCGGACTAGCGCAGAGAACGGCAAGAGATTTAACACAGAGCGCACACAGGAAAACCGGAGAACACAGAGAGAGCGAGAGAGATCCTTCGGCCGGCTTGAGGCAAAGGCGCCGGCCTCAGGATGACGATGCTCATCGCATCGTCAGAAACGGAAGACTACGCCCGCGTGGGCTGTCGGACTGAATTGGTGGGTGTTGAAGTAGTTCGTGCACATGGCGTCTGCGCCTAGACGCAGTGCCCAGCGCGGTTTGAAGGGCAAGTCCACGCCGCCGCCGAGTTCGTAGGCGAAGGCGTGCTGATCGCCGGCCGGCGTCTGCGGCGTGAAGTGCGAATAACCGACCAGGGCATGCGCCCAGAGTTCGACGCCTTTGCGCGCGGACCAACGGAAGCGCGGACCGCCGCCGCCGAACAAGAACCAGGAGCTAACGTTGTCTTGAGTGGCGTGCGTCGCGGCGAACTCGCCGTCCAGGCCGAACCAGTCCTTCCAGTAATAAACCACGCTGTAGTTGAAGCCGTTCATGCTCTCGGTGATGCCGGGCAATTCATAGAAACGCAGAAACGTGTAACCGCCGTACAGCTGCCAGGCGTAATTTTCGAAAACGCTGGTGACGTCTTGCGGAGGCGCGGCGGGTGCAGGCATCAGCGACAGGGGCGTGGACGGGGCCAAGCCGCCCGGAGGCGTGTTCACCGGGGCCGCGGAGAATGGAGTGAGTGAGATGGCTGGAGCGTTCGCAGGCAGATCGGAGGTCGCCGGCACGGCAAAATAGGAAGGAGGCAGCAAAACAGAATTGGAGGCGGTGCTCTGTGCACTGGCGCTAAGGGATAGAAGAAGGACCAGTCCTGATAGGATAGCAAGGTATCGCATGGCGAATTTCCCCCAGATGACAGAAAAGCGTCAAAGGTACACCCATAATTTGACCGAGAAGGGGTGCTCGTGTCCACTGTAAATTGGAGAGGGGGGCGAAGATGTAAGGGGTTGGAGGGGTAAGATTTATGAATTTTCACTGATTTTCTGAGGAGAGCTCGGGGGAGCGGAGTTGGCGGCGCCGGGGGCGAGCAGCGTGGCGGTATTAATGATATAAGACTGGACCGCGGCCGGAATTGCTTCCGCGGCGCGTGCTGACGATGGGAGATTTTTGTGGCGGTGAAAATTTTGTTTCTGGTGGGGTTTGCGTTGTGCGCGTGCGGACTGGTGTCTCCCGCGGCAGCACTAGCGCTGGGATTGATTTTTGGATTTGGCTTCACGCATCCGTGGCAGGCGGAATCGCGGACGGCGACTAAATATTTGCTGCAGGCGTCGGTGGTGGGGCTGGGATTCGGGATGAATCTGCACGAAGTATTGCGCGCGGGGCGCAGCGGATTCGTGTACACGGCGGTGAGCATTGCGTTCGCGTTAACGGCGGGATTGCTGGCGGGTCGGATGCTGGGGGTGAACAAGACGGCTTCGATTCTGATCACGGTGGGAACGGCGATTTGCGGGGGGAGCGCGATTGCGGCGGTGGCGCCGATTATTCATGCGGATCAGGAAGAGACGGCGGTGTCGCTGGGGACGGTTTTCATTTTGAATGCGATTGCGCTGCTGATTTTTCCGCCGCTGGGGTGGCTGCTGCATTTGTCGCAGCAACAATTTGGATTGTGGGCGGCGCTGGCCATTCATGACACGAGTTCGGTGGTGGGCGCGACGGCGCATTACGGCGCGGTGGCTTTGGTGGTGGGGACGACGGTGAAATTGACGCGGGCTTTGTGGATCGTGCCGGTCTCGGTGGGCGCGGCGGTGATGAAACGCTCGGAAAGCCGGATACAGTGGCCGTGGTTCATTGCTTTGTTCTGCTTGGCGGCGGTGGCGAATACTTACGGGCTTGGGCTTGGCGGCGCTTGGCATGTTTTGAGCCTGATGGGGAAATTGGGATTGACGGCGACTTTGTATTTGATCGGGACGGGGATTTCGCGGGCTACGGTGCGGAAGGTGGGGGTGCGTCCGATGGTGCAGGGAGTGGTGCTGTGGGTCTTGGTGGGGGTTACGTCGTTGTGGATGATACATGCGGGGTGGATTGGGTTGTAGGGTGGCATGGTTCGAGCTGAGACGCGCGAAATTGAGGCATCGGCGAAAAATTACCGCAGAGAAGCAGAGGGCGCAGAGAAAGGCGAAAGATCTAACACGGAGTGCACAGAGGAAAACCGGAGAACACAGAGAAGGACAGCAGCAAATTCAACAGCAAGGACGAGTGCGCGCGGCCGTCTTGGTGAGCTGATGCAAAACTCAGTCGCCGGTTTCGGGGGTTGGCGGCGGCGGGACGCGGGTGGGGATGAATGTCGAGTAGAGGGCCACTACGGCGACGATGATGTTGGCGACCATGACTGGTTTGGAGTTGATGAGGATGCCGTAGGTTAGCCAGACGACGGCGCCGAGGGCCTGCATGATGCGGAGCGTCTTGTGATTGCGGAAAAAATAGGACGCTGTGACCAGGGCAGTGGCGAGCCAGCCGATTGAGCTGATCATTGTGCTAGACCGTCCCCTGCGCGAGTTTCCACCGGCTCTTGCGTCGCGGGGCGCAGGGTGAGCCAGTCGGTGCGAACTTTGTCCCATTCTTGAATTAGAAAACCGTAGGATTCCAGGAACGTGCGGATTTGCGCGCGGCTCTTGCCGACAATTCTTTCCAGGATGGGGACGAGGACGCCGAGCGCGCTGGTGCTGAGAATGGTGCGCTGGGCGATGTGGGAGACGTGCTTGGTTTCGGAGACGGCGATGGTGAAGCCGTCGCGGGCGTTGATGTGCAGCATGACGTGGATGTCCGAACTGCCGTCACCGGCGTAGATGACGTGATCGGGGCCGATTTTCATTTTGGCTTGCAGTTCATCGAGAAAGGCGACTTTGCCGTAGCCAGCGGTAGCGCGAACGATGGTGTCAATTTCGCCGCTGCTCTTGTATCTGAATTCCGTGCCGTGGATGCGATCGGGCGGTAGGATGCCTTCGAGGGCGGATTGAATTACTTCGACGGGCGCCGCGGAGAGCACGTAGAAATCGAAGTGATAGCCCTGGATGCCGTGGTCGAGAATTTCGTTAAGCAGGCCGATATTGGCTTTCAGGCGGATTTCTTTGCCGACTTGGATTAGATGTTCTTTGCGGACGCGCGAGCGAAATTCCGGATCGTGGAGGAGCAGATAGGCTAGTTCGGCGCCTTGTTGGACTAGATTGAGTTTGGCCATGCCTTCGGCTTTGCGCTCGAATTCGGCTGTGGGGATTCCGACGATTTCGCTGAGGACGTAGCCGGAATCGTTGAAGGTGAGAGTCTGGTCGAAATCGCTGACGAATAAATAGGATTTTAGTGCGGCATCGCTCATGAAAGTGATTTACCTCCGGCTGACATTGCTGGTTGCTATTATTTCATCTTACATCAGTTTGACGCGGCGAAGGGCGCGGTGGGGGCATGGATGGAACACATCAATAAGATGAATTTGCAACGAAGCGCGATGGGTGCAGTGTGAACGTCGGTCACCGCTGGTGCGCACGATGTATAGTTATGGTGAGGGGAGTTGCATGAGCAAATTAGCGGGATACCGGCGCGCGCTTGCGGGAACGCAGCCGGAATATTTGCATCCGACCTATGTGTCGTCGCGGAAGCGCGCGCCAGCGCAGCCGCTGGTTTA
>Ga0070761_10002491_pt1 | contig 11277 bp, 7 predicted proteins | sample HubBroMetageREF1_FD_66724 | JGI IMG/M metagenome (GOLD analysis project Ga0070761, IMG submission 66724) | Reference soil microbial communities from the Hubbard Brook experimental Forest, New Hampshire, USA - Hubbard Brook CCASE Soil... | ecosystem: Environmental > Terrestrial > Soil > Temperate...
GATCCCAGAGTCCGGCCGCAGCAGCGGCTGACCCGAGCGCCTCCGCCCCCGGCGGCGCAACCGCAAACTCCGCCGCCCCAACCCCAACTCCAGCTCAGATGCAGAAAATGGCTGACACCCAAGCCGGACCGCTGATCGAGAAGCTCAAGGCCGACCCAGCCAACGCTGATCTTCAGGCCAGCGTCGGTAACATCTATTACGACGCCCAGCTGTACCCCACCGCCGTCGAATACTACCAGCGAGTGCTGAAGCTGCAGCCGGCCAACACCGGAGTTCGTACCGACATGGCAACCGCCTATTGGTACACCGGCGACGCCGATACTGCCATCGTGGAGTTCCAGAAATCGCTCTCCTACGAGCCGACCAAAGCCAACACGCTGTTCAATCTGGGCATCGTAGAGTGGCAGGGCAAAATGGATATCGACAAAGCTGTAGCCACCTGGCAGAAACTGTTAGCCACGAATCCGAATTACGAAGGCAAAGACAAAGTTCTGGAACTGATGGCACAAGCGAAAAAGCACTCCGGAGTAAAACCGGGCACCCCGGCCAAGCCGTTGCCATAGCGAAAGGCCACGCGCTTTCCTGTAGAGACGCGGTCTCCGACGTCAAGGAGCCCCAAACGTTTGAACTTGATTGATGAGTTGCGCCCACTGTTGCGCCTGCGCTGGCTGCAACGATGCGCTTTGGTCGCGCTGCTCACCGGCGTAGGCGTGATCGCCCTTCAGTTGAAACTCTGCGTGCTCGATTTCGACATCTGGTGGCACCTCAAGGTCGGCGACTGGATCATCGAGCACCTGGCCGTTCCTCACACCGGCATCCTGTCGCGCACCGCGGCGAATCGGCCGTGGATCGCCTACAGTTGGGGCTATGAGGTCTTGTTGTCGCGGGCATACGCCTGGTTCGGCCTCCTCGGCATCGGCCTCTTCGGAACCCTCCTCACCCTGGCCGTGGCGTGCGCCATCTACTGGATGCTCCACCGTCTATCGGGCCGGTTCTGGCTGGGGTGTGTGTTGACTGGCATCGTCTGTTCGGCGTTCCTGTTCAACACCATGCCGCGTCCTTTTTTCTTTTCCATGGTGCTGTTCGCCGTCACTCTGACTCTACTTCTGGAGGCGAATCGCAGCGGCCGCATGCAAACTCTCTACTGGCTGCCGCCGATTTTTCTGCTGTGGACCAACCTGCACATCCAGTTCATTTACGGTTTGTTCCTCGTAGGTCTGTTGCTCGGCGTATCACTCGCGCAGCGGCTGGCGCAAACGCTGGGGATCGCTCCTGGTTTTCTACGTGCTCCTGCGCTTCCCGCCAAGGATCTAGGAATTTTGTTCGCTGCCTGCGTCGCCGCAACCCTGGTCGGCCCCAACTTTTATCATCCCTATCAAGCGGTGTATGAGTATTCAAAGGCGAAGTTTACCTACTCCGTAATCATCGAGCTGCAGCCGCTGACCTTCACCAGCGATAGCCATTATGCGGAACTCCTGCTCGCTGCCGCCGGGTTTTTCGCCGTGGGATGGCAAAAAAAGCTCGACCCATTCAAACTTGCGTTGCTGACCATCGCCAGCGTGGTTGCTTTTCGCACCATGCGCGATGCTTGGTTTATCTGCATTCCAGCCGCGGCCTGCATCGCGGATTTTCCCGCGCCGGAAGGGAAGCGCGACCACCCCGAGAGCTGGCTCGAGAAAGCCGGAATCACAGCCGCCGTCGCCCTGTTGCTGGCACTGTTCTCGCAGGGAGCCGACTTCAACCAGCGCGCGCTGGACCGCGCGATCAGCGCCCAATATCCAGTGAACGCCGTCAACTTCCTGCGGCAAAATCCCGTGCCCGGCCCACTCTACAACAATCTCAACTGGGGCGGCTTTCTGATGTGGTACATGCCCGAGTACCCGGTGGCGATCGATGGTCGCAATGATCTTTACGGAGACGAAATGGACATGCTCTTCTTCGATTGCCAGAATGCCGCCGCGTCCTACAGTACCGACCCGTATCTCAACGACGCAGGAGTAGTGCTGCTGGACTCACAGCTTCCTCTGGCCAAAATATTGAGCATCGATCCGCGCTTCCAGCTCGTCTACCATGACGATACCGCGACCGTATACGCGCGCCGACGCTGACGATTGATCCAATGAAGCGACGGGATCTTGACTACGGTCGAGTCAGCACCACCGCCACGTTGTCGCTGTACGCCACGCGAAACGCTGGCAGCGTGCTCAGAGCCTGCCCCATCAGCGAATTTCGCTGCAACAGCAGCGTGCCTGCATTGGCCATCGCAGGATAGGACTGGTAAGGCACATCGGCGTTCATCGCCTTGAAGTATTGGACGACGAAATCGTTAGCGTACAAGCCGGCGCGGCCGTCGATCGCCACAGGATATTCCGGTAAATACCAGGTCAGGAAACCGCCCCATTCATAAGAGTTAAACAGCGGCCGCGGAAGCGGGCTTTCGCGATCATGTTCACGGATGAAGTTACAGGCGCCAACCGGGTAGGTCTGGGCGACCTTGGCCAGAAGCGTATCCTGGCTGCGAGGAGTCCCGACCACGGCAATAAGCGTCACAACCGCGACCGACAATCCCATCGCTCCCATCACCTGCCGATTCCGCAAGCGCCCGTTGTCTGCGTCCGAAGTTCCGGCGCCGGCGCCGACCGCCTCGCCCATGACCGCAATCGCCGCCAGCGCGACCAGCCAGGCGTCGCGCTGCGCATGGAACGAGAGCATTGTGCATCCGATCATGAGCGCAATCTGGAAGGGATCCCGAGATCGGCGGATACCCAACGCCAGAAACGCCGCCATAGTCAGCAACATCAGAACGTAGTCCTGCGGCTGGCGGAAACCCATCGCGCGAAACTCAGGCAAGTAACGGTTGGCCGCGCTCGTGACGCCGGCCCAAAAAACAGCGTAGAGACGGTAATAATAAGGAGTCATCAGGGTGGCGATCCCGCCAAGCATCGCCACAATTCCCGCGGTCCTTGGCGGAATGCGCATCTGCAATAAAGAAGCAGCGAGAAACACCACAAGCAGCAGCATCCCAAACACAAACTGAATGTCGAGATTGGCCCACACCAGAAGGAGCGGTGGCACCCAGAAAAGGAATCGAACGCCTCGACGCCGGCTTTCGTTCAGCAGGAGCAACTCGGCAGCAAAGAGCACGATCGAGCAATATCCGGGACCCGCCTGAACCGTGCCGAGAATGTATTGTGCGGCAGCCGACAGCAAAGCCGCCGCCCAGAATCTTCCGCGCAGTCCCCCCGCCAGAAGAAACGTCGCCACCGCCAGTGCCGACTTGAAGCCGATCAGCAAGAAGGGAACAGAGCGCAGTCCCAGCATCCGAAAGCCGGACGCAACCAGCAGATCAAAGCCCCAACTCGAAGCGATCCAGGGAAGCTCCGCCGACTGCGAAAAAAGCCCGCTATGCGGAAGGCAATGGTTCTGAACCATCCAAATTCCCGTACGCAAGTGCCACCAGATATTGCCGTTCGAGAGCGCGGTTAAAGAAGAGAGGTTCCTGGCCTCGAAAGCCGCCGCCGCCGTGAACAGCAGAAGCATGGTTCCAATGGGCATCGCCGCCATATCGAACAGGCGGCACGAATGAAGACGATCTGTTCTTTCCAGGTCGGAACTCATCGGCTTCGGTCCGCGTGGGCCGCTTCTCACACGCGGCCCACCAGGACAACGGCTCTCTACTTCTTCACAGGAAATCCAACCCCGGGACGCGAACGAAGCGCCGTCACCGTGCCGTTAGGATTGTGCACTGCCTGGTGACACACCATCACGCAAGTATTGGTCGCACGGCTATAGGAGATAGGCGCGGCTCCATTCTGCCCCACCACGTGGACATCAAAATTCACCAACCGCTCCCCCGTGACATTCGGAGAAGTTGCGCCCAGGCCGTGGGCCGTGTGGCATACCGAACAGGTGAACCCGTACTGGGATACATGCTGGCTGTGCTGCGTAAAGCTCGAATTGGATAGGATCTGCGTCAGGTTGTGACACTTCGCGCACATCGAATAGGGCCCGGCCGCACTCAAATCGGGAGTGGGAAAAAGGTTCGTGACCACGCCGCCCGGCTCCGCCGCCTGGCTGAATTGATAATTGCGCTCAAGAATGTGCGAGTTGACCGATCCGTGCGGACCGTTCGGGCCGGCGCCGCCGAATTCCCGATTGTCGTCGCTGTTATGGCAATCGGTGCAGAAGACAAACGTTCCCGCTCCCAGCGAACGCGCCGACGCCGTTCCATTCAGATTCAGCATGTTGAGCAGCAGACTGGGCTGCGGCAGCGGGCTGCTTCGAGCATGGGTCACAGGGTGGCTCGACGTTGCCGTCGCAGCGAATTGCGGAATAAGGTTCAGCGGATCCCCTGCCGACACCTCTCGCATCGGTGAATATCCGTAGATGATCAGCATCTGCTTGCCCGTGCTCGTCCCGTGGCAGCGTAAACAATTCTCATACTGATTGATCGCCGGAGTAAGAATCGTGACCCCATCCGTTGCGCTGATCCCGCTGACCACTGCTTGCGATGGGCGCAGCATCGGGGGCGCCGTGAATTGCGTCGTCTGGTTAGAGGCGTGGGCATTATGGCAATCGACGCACGTGGCATGACGGTCGTGATTCAAAAGCGTCGCTTCGGCGGCATCGTGGAAGTTAACTCCAGCGGGCAGGGGATGGCCGGTCTTCGCCACCTCCGCCATGATGTTCGGAGGCGCCGGCGACAAGAATGTCCCCCCGTTGTGACACGTCACGCAATCCTGCGTCGCCGCATCGGTCCCCGTAGCCGTCGGTGTTGCTGGGCGCAGCAACCGTGCCGGCGCAACTGAGTCGTGCGACATGTGGCAGGACGCGCACGCATTCGCTCCCACCGTGGGATAAGAACCGATGTGGCCATTCGCCGAAACCTGGTTGACTGCGGTCTGATGAATACTTCCCGTAAAACCTGCCAGTGGGTTGACCTGTCCCTGCACCACCCGGTTCGGATCATGACAGGCCAGACACATCTGCCCGTGCGAGCTGTCCCGGACCAGAAAATTCTGCGCCACCCTGTCAATCCCCTGCACGTGCGGGGAGTGGCAACTGGTGCATTCGATGTTGCCGTTTACCAGTTTTACCGCGCCCGTAGGATCGGCGGTCATGCCCTTCGACACCAGCGACGCCACCAGGTTGGGCGCATCCTTCAGCGGAGTCACGAGACTGAAGGGGTGCGAACCGGTCAGCGTGGTCCCAAAAGAATCGACGCTATTCAATGAGCCGACCGTCGGAATCGTGCCATACACATACGACTGTCCCACTCCCACCGTGCCATCGTGACAACTCAAACAGAGACTGCTGGTAACTCCAAGCGTAGGCTGCGTCTTGCCTTGCTCAACATAAGTCGTACTTGTGTACGGTGTGTAGGTTGTCGTCGACAACTTCTGGTTCCACAGCGGCGAGACGGTTCCCAATCCGCTGTGCGGAGCGTGACAGAAAGTGCAACCAAGACTTCCCTGGGAATAAACCGAAGCCCCGCTCCCTGCCGTCATGTTATGCATCCCCAACGTATCGGTGATCGCTTGCGCCGGAGCGAAGGCGTGCGCCAAGATGATCAGCGCCATCGTCGCGATCGTCATCGTGCTCATCGAGAAGGCTGGCGACAGGATCTTCTTCACGGTTTCCTCCCGTCCTCCGTGCCCGCCGTGCCGTAGTAGTGAAACACCTGTACCCGCCGGTTAAAGGAGTCCACCACGTAGATGCGGTCGTGCTTGTCGATCTGCAGCCCGGCCGGCAGTTGAAACTCCCCGTTTCCGGTCCCCTTCTGGCCGAAGTAATAGAGCAAGCGCCCCTCTTGGTCGAAAACCTGGATCATCCCCCACAGTCCATCGACCACATAAAGATGACCTTCGGAGTCGAAGCCAATCCCCTTCGGGCGGAACATCCATCCTGCCCCGTCTCCAACCTTGCCGATCGCATAGCGGAAGGCGCCCGACCGATCCAATACCTGCACCCGGAAATTCATCGCGTCCACCACGGCTAAGTCCGCCCCGTGCAGCCGCAACTCGGTCGGAAAATTGAACTCGCCGTCTCCCGTGCCCGTCTTTCCGATCGCCTGCAGTATGTTGCCTTCGATATCCATCATGAAGATCTTGTTGCGCAGCGTATCGGTCACATAGATGTGCTGCCCCGCCGAATCCACCGCGATTCCCGTCGGACGTTTGAAATATCCTTCGCCACCCTTCAAGCTGCCGATGGCGCGCCGGAATTTACCATTCGCATCGAACACGAATACCTTGCCTACTTGCGAATCGGTCACGTAGATGTTGTCCTGCGCGTCCACCGCCACGCACTGCGGCGCCAGCATCGGATCTTTGCCGGCGTCGCGGCGCGTAATGAACTTATATTTCTGCTGCGCAAAATCGAAGATGTGGACTCCGCCCGCCCCCAGGTCGGTGACCAGGATGCGCCCGCGCGAGTCCGTAACCACGCTGTACGGACTCACCAGGTAGTGGAAATCCGGCTCGCCCGCGATCACGTCCACCACCCGTGTCCAGAAGCTGCGTTTGGGCTTGACCTCGCGCTCCAGGCTGAAAGTCCGCTCAAAGGAAAGTTTGCGCCCGCCGTCGAGCAGCAAATCCGGCACCGTCGGCGCGTCCATCGTTTCCTTGGAACGCTTCGAAGCCAGAGCCGGCGTGGCCAGCAGCACTGCCAGCGAGATCATCGCCAGCCCGGCAAGGGTCCGTCGACCGCGAAAGGGTCCTGCGCAAAACATTGACTCTCCCTAGAAAGAGTCCCCCGACAAGGATTCTCCCGGCAAAGATTCAGCTCGTCCGCTCAGAAAAAATCGAACCATCTGCTGATCCCGACGTAGAACGACGTGGTATTGACCGGCGCACCAATTGCGCTGACACCTTGTGAGAAGCGCAAATATCCCGCCTGCAGTCCGATCCTTCTCAAATGATATTGCATTTGAGCCGTGTATAGCTCCGTGTCGTTGCGCGAGTTCACGCTGGCGAGGGTATCGCTGATCGCGCGGCTGAAGTTTCCCGAAAATGAGAGCCGCTTCAGCGGTGTCACCGAAATCCCGCCGGCGTAGCTGGACCCAGCGAATAAAATCACGTTCGTCAGCCCCGGCGTAGGCGTGGGCGTGATCAGTCCCCCAGCGCCCAGCAGTGAAATTCCGCTGGATTGAGAAAAAGAACCGCTGACATTCAACCTCGGCATGCTCAACCCGGTGGAATAACTCTCGCTGCGGGTGCTATTGCCCGGCTGGCTTGTCAAGCCGCTGCGGTTTCCACTGAAGCCCGCCGTCCACTGCGTGTGCTCTGTCAAATGGCGGCTCACGGCGGCGCTGTAACTGTAGTACGAAGTCGTATAGGAAATCAGGAAGGTCTGCACGTTCTGCGCATAGCTGAACTGGCCCGACGTTCTCCACGCTCCAATGCGGTGGAAGTAGTTCACATTGCCGGCGAATCCCACCGTGTTATTGCCCAGGCCGCTTGAGCTCTCGATTACCGAAGCGGAAAACGTGAACATGTTCAGCAGCCTCTTGTTGTAGTTCACCGTGCCGCTCAAATAGGTGCCCGTATAGCTTTGTCCAAAGTAGAACTGATCGTAGTATGTGGCTTGCGCCGAGCCCGACAGGTAGTTTGTGAACGTATAGCCCACTCCGCCACCGGATGTGAACGATTTCGACCCCGTTCCCAGATTCACTCCCACCGGAGCCGCCCCGGCGTTCGCCAGACTCTGCGCCAGGTAACCGCTCAAATTGTCGGTCAAACTCTCCGCGACGTTCCAGGTCATCTTCGTCGTGGGGTGAAAACTGGCGTTCGCCGATTCCGTACTGTCGGTGTAGTTTGAATTATTCGAAGTGCTCTCACCTTGCCCCTGGTTCGAACTGTAATCGCTGCTGAACGACGCCCGGTCGTAATTGATCCCAAACGTTCCATGCATCGGCAGCCGGTGCTGTGCTCCAAAACTGAAATCATGGCCCGAGGAATCCTCCACGTCATCCCCCCCGCTCGTCAGAAACTCGGGCGATTCCGAGTTGAAGCTGTTGTGCGTGAAACTGCCGTTCAGCAGCCATCCGGCAATATTGTAGGTCGAGCGCAGGTTGAACATCCGCTGGCTGGAATTGGTCTCCTGGTCGGTGCCGTAAAGCGTGCCATGCCCGTCTCCCTGTGAGTACCCAACTGACAGCGTCGGCAACCCGGGAAGCAACGCGCTCCAGTTGACCCCGAAGCCTTGCCCCTTGCCGTAGGTAGTGAAGTTCGGTTGTCCGGGCAGACCGAATGTGCCGGTGCTGTTGTCATCGTAGTGGTAACTCACCGAACCGGGAAAGTGGCTGCCCGAGAAAAAATTCGCTGTCCCATCGATCCCGCTGGCTCCGCTGATCGATTGCGAATTTGAATCAGCTCGCGACTGGTTGTAGTAGGGAGTCGCGCTGAACGAAATGAAATTAGGATTGTAGTAGTAGCCCGCGACCTTGCCGTCGAATCCAATGTTCAAGCCATGGTCGGAAGGCAACTGGTCGCCGTAGTCGCCCGAGTATCCGAAGGAAACCAGCGCACTGGAGGTGAGCTTCGTATTTTCCCCCAGGTCGAGCTGCGCGAGCGCCAGTTGCGCCATCGTCAAAACTAGAACCGCCAGCCCGACGATGTGCTTCGCGACCTTCATGGAATCGTTCAACCCCCACTCCCTTCCAAGAGGCACAACGATTGCCAAAGATTGCGATCCGGAAGCTCCGATAGAGTACTGAAACAAATGAGGTTAAAGCGTCATGAGGAGGTGCTCAAAGGCCCCGGCGCGACCCGAGTGTGGCATATCACACGCCTGAGGTGTTGAAAGACTCAACCCAGCCCACGTAGGAGAGGTCCACGTAGGGACGGCCGCCCTCGGCTCTCCGCCGGAGCGAAGCTCGGCTGCGCTCTGGGGTGCAAAACAAACGAACACTAAGCGAAGTTGCCGTTCGCCTGACCGCCGAGGGGCGGCGGTTGCCAGGTCACAACCTAACCCACTTCCACCTTCGCCTTGGCGCGCAGCTGCTTGGCCAGGTCCGAACGCAGCTTCTCGTATTTGCTCTTCTGCAATTCCACCTTCAGATCGGCCTTCACTTCTTCCAGGCTCTGCTTCCTGGCCGTGTTGTGCGCATTCAGGCGGAGGATGGTGTACGCCGACTCAACCTGGATGAGTCCAGTGGTCTGGCCGGGCTGCACCGCCAGCAAGGCCTTGACGACATCCGGCGGCAACTTCTCGCGTACCACAATTTTGTGATCGCCCATGTTCACCCGGAAATCGTCCTGCGAGATCTTTTCCGCCAGCAGTCCGAAGTCCTCGTAGCTCTTGGTCCCCTTGGCCTGGAGCAACGCATCTTCCGCCTTTTTCCGTGCCTCCGTGGCCTGTTCCGCCGTCGGCTTCAGCGGCGGCACCATCGAAATACTCTGGAAGCTGAACGACTCCGGCTGTTCGAACCGCGCCGGATTCTTGTCGTAATACGCCTTCAACTCGGCTGGCGAAACCGCCGATCTGTTTTCCACGTCGCTCTGCAGCACCTGCTCGATCAGCAGCGAACGCTTGATCTGTTGCCGTACCTGCTGCTCCGAGCCATGCATTTCATTTTGCAAATATTCCTGGTACTGTTCCGGATTGTTGAACTGCTGGCGAAATTCCGCCTCTGCCCGCTTCATCTTTTCCGGCGCAACCGTCAGCTTGCGCCGCACCGCTTCCTGGTACACCAGCTCTTCGAAAATGATCATCTCGAGCGCACCCTGCCGAATGGCTGCCTCCTGTGCCTTGGGGAATCCGTTGTGCTGCCGCGCATACGGAAAAATGGAGAACATCTCCCGCAGCAGGTCGCGATCGGTGAGCACGGCTCCGTTCACCCGCGCCACCGGTGTGTCGCTAACCTGCAGCGGCGACCCCTGGTGCGGAGACGAAGCAGGTGCGGTCGTTGTCACCGCCGCCACCCCCGTCGGGGCATGCGAGGAGACCTGGGCAAAGGCGACTGAGATAGAGGCTAAGACGAAGACGAAGATCGCCAGCAGAAGCCTCGTGCTGATGCGGTATTGGTGATTCATAATCCCTCACTTGCTGAATTCTAGTTCCGATTCCAAATTCCTGTCCCACTTCCGATTCCAAATTCCTGTCCCACTGAGAACTGAGAGCCGTGAACTGAATGCAAGAATCCGAAAAAAAAGGGGAGAGAATTTCTCTCCCCCGTCGATACCACCGCTGTTTCTACTGGAATTGCGTGGTGATGCCGTATGTGTTGTTGCTTTCGTTCGCTTCGCCAAAGTGGCACTGACGGCAGAACTGCGTGGTTGAAGGAGCCGTCTTGCCGGTCGGGTCTGGCGTGATGCTCGAGTTGTACGGACCGTTGATGAAGAACATGGTGGCGTAGAACTTGCCGCCGCCGTCGGCTTCGATCTGGCTCTTTGCAGTCGACGTATACACCGTCATCACGTGCTGGTTATGGCAGGTGGTGCAGACCACGAACGGCTTGCCCGTCGTGCTGACGCCGTATGGAGCTGAATACGCGCCCGGCGCTAGCGCCGGCCAGCCGTAGTTGGCGACATACTGGGCATAGGGTGTGCCCGGGGTCACGGTAAAGGCGTTGCCCGCCCAGACCAGGCCGTTGGAGGTGGTGCTGATGGTGGCATTCTGGCCCACCGGGTGATCGTTGTTGTAGTTGCCCGCTGTGGTGCCGTCGTTGCCCAGCAAGGTCGGAATCGGGTTGCTGCCGTATGCTGTGTTCTTCAGGTAGCCGATTCTTTGTTCGTACGACTGGTTGGTCATCATATTGTTCGCCGTGACGTTGCCATCGTGGCAGCTCAGGCACAGCATGATGCCGCCAACTTCTATGCCACCGGCGGTCAGGCTGGCAGGCAGAACTTCAACGTATTTTCCGCCGTCGCCGAATGCCAGCGAAGCGCTATACAGTGGGCTGGCGTCCTGGCCCCACAATGCATAGTTGCCGGTATCGTTTCCCTTCGTCTGTAGATGACCGGAACCATACGAGCCGCTATGCGGGGAGTGGCAACCGGCGCAACCGCGGCCGTTGTTGTTGTGCGCGCCCAGGACGTCAATTGATGACGACCAGGATTGGGCGAACATCAACCCCGAAACCGCGAGCATGAACATTACAACTAACATCGCTCGTTTCATAAAATTTAACAGCCTCCATTAAGAATGTTTGCGTCTTTTCGAAATCAGAGGCTTATGTCTTGGGTTGCGCCGTGTGCCGGAGCACTCTTCGCAGCCGCCTCTCGGTTAGTACTCATGCAACTGGCTTTCCCAAACCCGCCGGAGCCACCCGTAGTG
>Ga0070761_10002493_pt1 | contig 11273 bp, 8 predicted proteins | sample HubBroMetageREF1_FD_66724 | JGI IMG/M metagenome (GOLD analysis project Ga0070761, IMG submission 66724) | Reference soil microbial communities from the Hubbard Brook experimental Forest, New Hampshire, USA - Hubbard Brook CCASE Soil... | ecosystem: Environmental > Terrestrial > Soil > Temperate...
GCCGAGTACATGGTGAAGAATCACAGCCATCTTGAAAACCGCGTCTACGCGGTGCCGGAAGACCTGGACAAGCAAGTGGCGCGCATGAAGCTGGAGGCCATGGGTGTGAAGATCGACCGGCTCACCGCCGAGCAGGAACACTATCTGGCAAGCTGGTCGGAAGGCACGTAGGACAGACCTCCTGGTCTGTCCTGCATGTCCCCAAAATACTCGCCTACGATTACTACGGCACTGCTGTCGTCGTGCCAACCGCCGGCGAGGAGGTCTGATAAGTCGAGATGTCGCCGGATTTCGTCACGTACACCTCTGCCGAGCCGAAACAGGCCGAAGCCACGCCGGGAGCGCCGCTCGCATTCCCGTTGATCGGCGTGATCTGAGGAACGTACTCCTGGCGGCCGGACTTCGTGTACTTATTGGGATTGAAATCCAGCTCGGTCGCCATGCCCGGATTCAGATTCACCTGCTGGGTGGGCCCGATCGGGTTGCCGGCTGAATCCGTGAAGCTCAGCAGAGCCGAGCAAGGGCTATCCGGAGGCGCCAGCGCATTAATCAGAATGCTCTGGCCGAGCGCTACGCCCTGCGGCAGGAACGATGGGTAACCGCTGATGGGGGATGACGGCGGAACCGGAATCCCGGGAACGAAGACCGAGCCAATTCCATTCGAGCTGTTGTAAATCTCCATGCTGCCTTGCAGGCTTCCCAGCGGCGTGCCGGGCAGGGACGTCACCACGGGCACTACTTGTATCCGCCCGGAGGATATCAGCGAACTGCCCGGCAGATCGAGCGATGCCGTCTGGCCTGGGTTCAGGGTCACCACCTGGCTGGGACCGACCATCGCGCCCTCGCTGTTTTGGAATCCCAGTTGTGCCTCAACCGGAGTACCCGGCCCCACCGGCACCGGCCCGTCTATCACGGTCAGCCGAATCGTTTGCGTTGACGTCAGATGCACAGGGTTATAGGTCACATAAGGAGGAATGCCCGACGGGCCCCCGAATGTGATGGTCCCGGTGCCGATCCTGCTGTCCGCTGTAAAGACGGCCCCAAGACCTGGCGTAACCGCGTTGTACTTGGTGATCACATTTGCCTCGGGCACGTATATATGGCCATCCGGTCCAAAGGCAAGATAATCGCCAGACGTCTTGTCGACGAAGCCGGATACCTGGACTCCTGTGCTTCCATTGAATTCCAAGAGCTCGTTATACTCATTAAAGTCTACGTCTTGGAAATACCAGATTGCGTAAAGGTTGCCGTTTAAGCCAAACGCTATTCCGAGTGGGTAACTGTAGAAAAAGTTGCCCGGAACACTAGCGAAGCCGCCTATGTAGGCCAGGTTGGTTCCGAACTTGAGAATTTCACCCGAGTTCACATCGCTTACATAGATATTTCCGTCCGGTCCGTACTTCACGTCAAACCCCCACAAAGCTCCCGCAGGGCCATTGGGGTTGGCTGCCATAAATGCTCCTGTGCTCCCGTTGAACTTTACCACACCGTTCGCGAAGTCGGAGACGTAAAGATTACCATCGGAGCCGAAAGTCATCCCGTTCGGTTGCGACAGGCCGCTCCCCGCGCTCACCAAAGTGCCCATGGCGGCGCCGGTGACGGGGTTGAAGCGCAGCACGGTTCCATGTGTGTCGTCCGCGACATACAGGTTACCGTCCGGACCGAAGGCGACGCCGCTGGTAATTCCATTGTTTGCGATATCGAGCTTGGGTGCTCCGGTAAACGCACTGAAGGACACTACATCCTCTAGAGTGGTGTTTGCCGTCCCTACGTAGATGTCGGCCCTCGCCGACGGCAGCCAGACGCCAGCCAAAAGCAGCGCCAGCGCAGCCGGCTGTGTGTGGAAAGTCTTGCGTGTGGGTAAATCCGATTTATACATTGTTGTCTCCTTGAGGCCAGATCGGAGACACATCCCCGTCCGGCTGCCAAATGCGCCATTGGCGCCTGGCAGCCTGTGTGTCCCTCTGAGTTCGCCTCCTCTGGATAGGGATGTTACGCTGCCAGACGCGTGTGCGTCAAACGACCTTCTTCTGACCGCCATCTGACCCGATAAACCTTCTGAATCCAAGAAGCTAGAGTGAGTTGTGACGCGCATTTCGGCGTGCTAGACTTGTCCCACAGGAGGGGTGCGGTGCCGATGAACTCACCGGCGTTGTCCGGGCGCGTCTATCGGTTTGGCGTATTTGAGGTCGACGCCCGTAAGAGAGAACTCTTGCGTCGGGGATCCCCGGTCCGGTTGCAGGACCAGCCCTTCCGTGTCCTATGCATGCTGCTGGAGAAGTCCGGCGCGGCCGTGACCCGCGAGGAACTGCGGCAGGCGCTCTGGCCCTCCGACACATACGTCGAGTTCGACGGCAGCCTGAATGCCGCGTTGAAGAGGTTACGCTTTGCTTTGGGGGATTCGGCCAGAAATCCGACCTTCATCGAAACGCTGCCCAAGCACGGCTACCGTTTCATCGCACCGGTAACGGTCCAAAATCCGGCCTATGACCCGAACCAACCCGCGGCTTCGGCGCCGGGTCCTACCGGTTCCGGGAACGGCCAAGCCATGGCTGAGCCCCAGACCCCGGCGAAACCGCAAAGGCGCTGGATGTACCTGGTTATTCCATGTGCCGCGGCGATTCTCGTGCACCAGGTCGTCTACTGGCTGTTCCCGCTTCCTCCGCCACGCATGATCAACCGTACCCGCCTCACCCAGATCGGCAATGTGGACCCAGGGCCCATAGTCAGCGACGGAACCCGCATCTTTTTCTGTGCGAGGCGCGGCGCCAGGCGCTTTCCCATGCAAACCCCCATTGGCGGAGGGGACTCGGTTGAGATCAAGACGCCCTTCGAGAACTCGACCATTTTCGATATTTCCCCCGATCGAGCCAATTTTCTCCTGGGCTCCTCCGAACGCATCGGCGATTCGTATAAACTCTGGGTCTGGCCGGTGCAGGGTGGCACGCCCCGGCGGTTCGGCGAGGGCCCTTGCACGGAAGCCGTTTGGTCGCCCGACGGGCGACAGATAGCTTATGCCGGAAAGGAAACGCTCTACGTCGGCAATAGCGATGGCTCCGCATCGCACATGGCCGCAAACATGCACGCCTATTGCGTGGTGTGGTCGGCCGACGGCCGCAAGATCAGATTCAGTACCTGGGATCCGGTCTTGCAGGTGCATTCCTTGTGGGAGGTCGCATCAGACGCAAACCATCTTCAACGGGTCTTGCCGGGAAATGAAAACGTCAAGGATGCCGGCGGAGGATTCTGGCTCGCCGGCGGCAAGTATTTCGCATTCTTGCGCGGATCCTTCCCCCACCATAAGCTGTGGATGACTCGCGAATGGCGCAGTTTTTGGAGGCGATCGTCGCTCCGGCCTTTTTTTGTGTCCACAGGGGCGGAGGATACGGAGACTATCGTGAATCTGGGCCGGAACGGTTCCCGGCTTGTCTCCGTAGGGTATTGGCCCGACGGGAAACTCGACCGGCTCTCTCCCGATTCCCATTCGCTCTACCCGGTGTCTGTTTTCCGCACGGCTGCAAATCTACATTTCTCGCGCGACGGGAAATGGGTCGCATATGGCTCCGCGGTGGATAGCTCGCTATGGCGCTGCCGGGCCGAAGGCACCGATTGCCTGCAGCTAACTCCCGCGCCCACGACCACGCTGGAACCAAGGTGGTCTCCCGATGGCACGCAACTCCTCTTCCTCGATACCCAGCCCAATGTGATGCGCCATTTGCGTGTGATGCCGGCTCAAGGTTCCGCGCCTTCGAAGACTCTGGGCCCGCCGGATCTTGTAGCTGGTTTGGCGGACTGGAGTCCGGACAGCAGGCAGATCGTATTGGACATGAGCGCTCCGCCCGCCGATGCGCCGGATAATCTATATCTGATTGACGTCGCCACCGGAAGAACGGATCTTGTGGCCGGCTCGCAAGGCTTTCACGGACCAGCCTGGTCCCGCGACGGACGCCGCATCGCGGCGGTCAATTCGTCGGACACGCGCATATTCTTCTACAGCCCGCGGCAAAAACAATGGACGCAAGGTCCGGAAGGGACTCGTCTCGGTTATCCGTATTGGTCCTACCGCGCCGATCGGTTGTTCTACCAGGATTTGGGCGCGACCGGCCAGCCCATCTACTCCTTCGACCCCGCAACCGGAAGGAGGGAGTTGGCCTTCAGCTTCAACGAAGCCCTCCAGAAGGACGCGGTGACCTGCCGGTTCGCAGGCATCGGTTTGGATGACACACTCTACGCGTTCGTGATTGCAGCGACGGCCGATTTATTCGCCGTGGATTTGGATCTGCCATGAGTATAATTGGAGGGCGGGCTTTAGCCGGCGTGGGGCTTCAGCCCCGCTTCTTCGCGCGGTAGATGCAAACCGAAATCGTCATAGCCAAAGGCGGACTCGCTACACCCGGGGCTGTTCGTTTAGGGCGTCGAGCACGGCGTAGTTGAAATTGTAGATCAGACGGTCTAATTGCCAGGCGTTCAGGTCTGCTTTGTGGGCGACTTCTAAAAGGAACTTTCCTTCTCGCTGTAATCGCGTAACGGCAGTCCTAGCACATCGAAAACTTTTTGGACTCGAGTATCGACTGCTATAAGAATCCGATCTTTGCATCGCAACCCTTCTCCCGATTCAGTTGCCTCTTCACGGAAGCGGGGCCGCTGCGAGCGCGTCGGATATTCTTTTTTCCCGCCGGCTCGCATCGCGGCACGCGCTCAGGGCATCAAAGGTCACTTGTGGATCGTTCCGCAGTTCACCGCCGCCGGAGCCGCCTCAGGTCGAAAAACTTAGAGCAGTGCATGCCGATATGAAGTCATCCTTTCCCACCTGCTGTTGACTGTCGTCGGCAATGGTATCGGATGTGCCTGGTACGCTTGATGGGTTGCCCGCACCAGCCTACTCTTGGCTTGCTGCCGTGCCGACTCGGCCGCCTCAACCTTAGGATTGCTTCGCATCATGGTACCAGTTCGACACACTATGACACACCTGGACATCCTCCGTGGCTCTGCGTTTGCGGGTTCTGCGCGCATGAAGCGGGAGTCCGTGAGTGCGATATCGGCCGCCCGACTACAGAGATTGCGAAAGCCCTCGCAAGCGAGCGAGCGTGGAAAGTATCGCAGGATCGTCTTTAATCTGCGCGAGCGGGCGCAGTTCAGCGTCGATATATTGCCAGTCAAGCTGGCCCTTTTGCCTGACCGCTACGCCCTCGGCGTCCCGGATGTCCAGCGGACGCGCCGCGAAGAGCTTGAGGACGACGAGGTCCTCGGCGGAGCACGTCCGTATATCCAGCCCAGGACCGAAAGAAAACAGCGTGGCCCGCCCGACGACGCGTTCTTCGAACGGCAGCGCGCCGAGCGAGACGTCGATGCCTACGCCGTCCGGTGTCCTGAGCAGAAGGACGCGATGGCGGCGTGCGAACTCCCCGGCATCTCTGATGCGCGCTGCATAAGCCGCGAGCAGCGCGTCGATATACCTGCCTTCAGCGCCGAATCCGGCCAACACATTGAGATCGACGTCCAGCGTGACGCGCGGTTCGCCCCATCTTTGCACGGCCAGACCGCCGATGACGCAAGAGCGCCAGCCTTGTCCGTCACAGAAAACCTGCAACTGCCTGGCAGCTTCGAAGAGATTCATCATCGGGGCAGTTTCGCGAACCACTCCTGCATTTCGACCAGTCCTGACGAGGGCCTGAGCGGCGAAGTCCGCAGCGCGTGATTGAACGCGCTCTCCAGCAGCGCCAGGGTTTTCAGGTTGTCGGCCTCCCGGATCTCCCGGTAGCGAATGGCGTCGAGCTTCGGCGAAGCTTCCTTCCACGTCTCCACCCACTGCCGGATCGCCGCGCGCTCTTCCATACTTCAATTATCGACCAATAGGAGTTGGTCCGGCTATACTGAACATTCCTCCATGAGCGGCCCAAGCGCGTATAAAACCGAAATCGTTATAGCCGGCGGCGGACTGGCGGGCATCGTGGCCGCGTACGAACTGCTCGGCCGCGGCCGGCGCGTCCTGCTCATCGACAAGGACCGGCGCGAAAACTTCGGCGGCCTCGCCAAAGAGTCCTTCGGCGGCGTACACATGATCGGCACGCCGCATCAAAAACGGCTGCGCATCCACGACTCGCCGGAACTCGCCTGGCGCGATTGGCAGAGCGTGGCCGGATACGAGCCCAGCGACGAATGGCCGCGCGCCTGGGGCCGCTTCTACTGCGAAAATTCCCGCGAATACATTTACGAATTCCTGGATCGAACGAAGATTACGTTCCTCCCGCTGGTAAACTGGCCCGAGCGCGGCCTCTATGCGCCCGGTAACACCGTGCCCCGCTGGCACATCGTCTGGGGCACCGGCTACGAAATCATCCACCGTCTGCTGGACGCGCTGGAGTCGCACCCGCTGCGCGCAAACCTGGAACTGCTTTTCGATACCGAAGTCTCCGCGGTTGAAACGACCGGCGGGCGCGCGATGGGCATTCGCGGCCGAAAAATGGATGACAGCCGCGACGTGACCGTCACCGCCGAGCACGTGGTCATCGCATCTGGCGGCGTGTGCGGCGGCGATCTCAGTTTCGTGCGCGCCAATTGGTATAAGCCCTGGGGAGACCCGCCGCAAGAACTGCTCAACGGTGCGCACCCCTATGGCGACGGAATGCTGCACGGAAAAGTCGCGGAACTGGGCGGCGCGGTGACGCACCTCGATCTGCATTGGCATTACGCCGCGGGCGTGCACCACCCCGCCAAGCGCCGCCCCTACGACGGCTTGAGCCTGGTGCCGCCGCGCTCTGCGCTGTGGCTGAACGCGCGCGGCGAGCGCATCATGCACCCCGGCCCCATGCCGGTTTACGCCGACACGCGCCACCTGGTGGCCAGCGTGCTCGCGCAGCCCGGTAAGTACTCCTGGCAGGTGATGAACTGGAAGATCGCGATCAAGGAACTGGCGGTTTCGGGCTGCGATTACATGACCGCGTTCCGCTACAAGAAGAAGGTGGGCTTGGCTGCTAGCCTTCTATTCGGCAACAAGGATCTGGTAAACCGCCTGATCCGCGACTGCCCGGACGATATCGTAGTAGCGGACCATCTCGACGAACTGATGGAGCAAATCGATCGCAAGAGCCTCTACGAAATCAAGATCGATCGTGCGCGGATGGAGGCTACAGTGCGCGCGTGGGACGATATGATCGATCGCGGCCCTGCTTACTCGAACGACGACCAATTGCGGAGGATCGCCAACGCGTTGCAGTATCGGGGCGACCGCGTGCGCACCTGCAAGTTCCAGAAGATCCTCGACCCCAAAGCGCGTCCGCTGATCGCCATTCGCGAATTCATCTTGAGCCGCAAAAGCCTGGGCGGTATTCAGACCGACTTGCAGTGCCGCGTGCTGCGCGCTACCGATGGGCAACCGATTGCAGGCTTGTACGCCATCGGTGAAGCGGCCGGTTTCGGCGGCGGAGGCATTCACGGAAAGGGATCGCTAGAAGGCACCTTTCTGGGCGGCTGCGTTCTCTCCGGGCGTTTGGCCGGCCAACGCATCGGCCGCTGAAGCACAACCACCAGCCACCGCGAGCGCAGTTCGCCTACTCAATCCCCAGCGTAATCAAAATCGCCTCCACATCCGCCGGGCGCACCAGCACATCCGCGCTCATCGCAGCGGGGTCGGGACGCTCGTCGAATGCCTGGAACAGCGCCATCTTGGCAATCGCATAACTCTCACTCGAGTGCAGCGTGCGCCCGTGGCGGCCCTGCCAATCCTCCAGTGCGGCGTCGCTCAACAGAACCGAAACCGCGGTTGACGTCTTGCGGTCCGCGGAAACGTCGAAGACATACTCAGTCCCGCCGCGGCGGTCGCGCTTATAGGGGCGGTGGCCTTCATAGTAATACTGATAGACATAACCGCTTTGTCCTGAATAGGTCTTCTGGCGGCGGATGGCGGGCGCGCCGGTCAAGGGTTCGGGTTTGCGTGAAAGCCAGCGATCGAACACTATTCGATTATCCAGGTACTTCAGTCCTCTTGACAAGCGCGCGTATTGGAGTGACACTATGTATGGAGCCAGCCGGTGATGACTCCGATTTGCAGAGTACACCGCGTAGCCGGCTTCTGCTGACGCCGGCAGGGAGGTGCCAATAGAACCGGGCCAGAATGGGGGCGGTCGTCACCCCGGGCAGTAGGCAGGCAGTACGAAGTTCTCGCACGGCTGGATTTTAGCGTCCTTATTTTAGGCGCTGCGCTCCTGCGCAAATCGGATAGCCGGCAACGGGATCTTCGAGTCTACGATCCGCGAGTGGGCCGCCCTTGCTCATTTTTCCAAGTACGTTTCCGTCCATTACTCCTACGGTCCCCAGCCTGAGAAGTTGCCCCCTGCTATCCTAAAGATTCCTTATCCGCATGGCTAATATCTTTGCCTTCCAACCCTACCGCTACACCCCCAAAGCGGGGGCGCTCCAGAACCTGGCGACCCAGCCTTACGACAAAATATCGCCCGAGATGCGGCAGCGCTATCTCCAATCCAGTCCGTACAATCTGGTGCGCATCATTCTCGGCGAACGCCACGAGTCCGATTCCGAGCGCGATAACGTCTACACGCGCGCCGCGCACTACCTCGAAGATTGGATCGCGCAGGGCATCCTGGCGCGCGACCCCGAGCCGGCCCTGTTCGCCTATTTCCAGGAGTTCACCATGCCCGATAGCGGCGAGCGGCTGGTGCGCAAGGGCTTCATCGGTCTCGGCGCGGTGGAAGAGTATTCCGCGGGCGTGGTCCACCGGCACGAGCAGACGCTTTCCGGCCCCAAGAAGGACCGGTTGGAATTGCTGCGCTACACGCATGCGCACTTCGGCCAGCTCTTCATGCTGTATCCCGACCCCGCCGGCGAGATCGACCGCCTGCTGGACGACGCCGCCCAAGCGCCGCCGGCGGGCAATGTTACCGACGAAGATGGCGCGCGGCATTCCTTCTGGAAGATCGCGGACCCCGGCCGCATCGCGCGTATCCGCCAACTGATGGCAGATAAGAAACTGCTGATCGCCGATGGCCACCACCGCTACGAAACGGCCTTGGCGTTCCGCCACGAGAATCCCGATCTTGCGGGCGCGGACCGCGTCATGATGACGTTCGTGAACATGCATTCGCCCGGGCTGAAGATTCTGGCCACGCACCGCGTGGTCAGCGGCGTGGCGGGCTTCGATGCGGGCGAGTTCATCCGGCAGGTCGCCGCGGGTTTCGAGGTGGCGCAGATCCCCGGTGCGGAAGCGCTGCAGCGCGCCTGGACGGATTCGCCGGGCCGCACGATTATCGGCGCGGCCATGGGCAGCCGCCTGTACCTGATCGAGGCGCGCGAATCCGCCGGGCAGCTCGACGTGCGCGTGCTGCACGAGCGGCTGCTGCGCTTGCTGGGCATCGGCGAAGAGGCTGTGCGCGAGGAGAAGAACCTGCGCTACGTGCGCGGTCTGGATGCGGCGCTGGAGGCGGCCCGCAGCGGCGCAGCGCAGGTTGCGTTCCTGCTCAAGCCAGTATCGGTGGAGGAAGTGGCGCGCATCTCGTTCGGCGGCGGTGTGATGCCCCAGAAGTCCACGGACTTTTATCCGAAGTTGCTGTCGGGACTGACGATTTATAAGCTGGATTAAGGGACAGGCCGGGAGGGCCTGTCCTACAGATTCCCGCGGCGCGCCTGCTCCCGCTCCAACGCCTCGAACAACGCCTTAAAATTCCCCTTGCCGAAGCTGCGGCTGCCCTTCCGCTGGATCACTTCATAGAATAACGTCGGCCGGTCCTCGACGGGCTTGGTGAAGATCTGCAGCATGTAGCCTTCGTCGTCGCGATCCACCAAAATGCCCAATTCCTGCAAGCGCTCGATAGGCTCGTCGATCGGACCCGTGCGCGCGGTCAGATTCTCGTAGTAAGTAGACGGGACCCGCAGGAACTCGATACCCTGGTCGCGCAGCCTCGTTACCGTGTCGATGATGTCATCGGTGGCCATGGCGATATGCTGCACGCCCGGTCCGTGGTAGAAATCCAGATACTCCTCGATCTGCGACTTGTGCTTTCCTTCCGCGGGCTCGTTAATCGGAAACTTCACTCTCCCGTTGCCGTTGGACATCACCTTGGACATCAGCGCCGAATATTCCGTGCTGATGTCCTTGTCGTCGAAGTGCTGATACAGCCGAAAACCCATCACGTCGCGATAGAAATCCACCCAGGTGTTCATCGCGCCCCACCCGACGTTGCCGACCATATGATCGATGTATTTCAGGCCCACTGGCCGCGCCACGGTATCGGCGCGTTCCACCGGCACGAAACCCGGCAGGAAGAGGCCGCGATAATTGCGCCGATCCACGAACGAATGGATCGTATCGCCGTAAGTGGCGATCGCGGAGATGCGCACTTCGCCGTGCTCGTCGCGCAGCGTCTCCGGCTCCCGCACCTCCCCGGCGCCCCGCCCTGTCGTCTCGCGGAAGGCCGCATCCGCGTCGTCCACCCACAGCGCGATGTCCCGCACCCCGTCGCCGTGCAACCGCACGTGCTCGGCAACCGGGTGATCGGGTAGCAGCGCCGTGGTGAACACCAGCCGGATCTTGCCCTGCTCCACCAGCCACGATGCGCAATCGCGCGTGCCCGTCTCCGGCCCGCGGTAAGCGGTCAGCCGCATCCCGAACGCCGACCGGTAGAAGTAGGCTGCCTGCTTGGCGTTGCCCACATAGAACTCCACGTAGTCGGTGCCATTCAGAGGCAGAAAATCTTTCCGAATTTCGCTTGGCGATTCCGTTAGTGTTTGCATAATTGCTCCCCCACCGCTTGCACACAACGCGCATTGTCGTCGTCGGTGCCCGTCGATATCCGCACGCATTGCGGCAGCCCAAATGCTCCCAGCGGCCGCACGATCACGCCCTCCCGCAGCAGCGCTTCGGCCAAGGCGCGCGCCTCCTCCGCGCTCCCCAGCGGCAGCATCACGAAGTTGGCGTCCGATGGAACCACTTCCAGCCCCATGCCGCGGAACGAATCCGTCAGCAGCCGTAGCCCGCGCGCGTTCAGTTCCAGCGAGCGATGCAGAAATTCCTTGTCGGCCAGCGCGCCGATGCCGGCGGCCTGCGCCAGCGTGCTGGGCTCGAACGGCAGTTTCACCTTCAACAGGTTGGCTATCAAGGCCTCATGCGCGAATCCATAACCGATACGAATGCCCGCCAGACCGTAGATCTTCGAAAAGGTACGCAACGTGATTACGTTGTCGTAGCGGTAGTGCATGGAATCCGGATAGCGCGGATTGTCCTTCGCATATTCGAAGTAGGCTTCGTCCAAGATGATCAA
>Ga0070761_10002494_pt1 | contig 11273 bp, 12 predicted proteins | sample HubBroMetageREF1_FD_66724 | JGI IMG/M metagenome (GOLD analysis project Ga0070761, IMG submission 66724) | Reference soil microbial communities from the Hubbard Brook experimental Forest, New Hampshire, USA - Hubbard Brook CCASE Soil... | ecosystem: Environmental > Terrestrial > Soil >...
GCGCGTTCCATGCCGCGTCGAGCCTCAGGGTTCTTCATAAACGTATCCCAGACGAAGGACGTGCGCGCGTTCTCCGCCATCACCATGGTGATTCCTGCGTCGATCCCGACCACATCGATATCGTACCAGTTATTCAGCGGGTTGAATGCATCCACAAACCCGTATTGGGTCCAAGCGTTTTCCCCGTATCGATCCTTCATCGTTCGCAAGACACGCACGGCTGCTTCCGGCAGGAAGGGTAATGAACCTCCTGCCGCGCAAGGTACCACGGTGCCATCGATCGGTCCCGTCGCAGGGGGGCCACCCCACACCACATAGCCTTTCACCGAATCCGAGGCCGTAATTCCCCACAGGTCATCACTGTAGTCGGGGAACTGTGTTCCCAGGTCGAGGCAAAAACGTCGGTGGACGTCAGTGGCCAGAATTGAATTCTGAAAATAGTCGGCGTACCGGTCACGCTTGCCGCGGAAATCAAACCAGGCCTGCGAATACTGATGTATGAACAGAGGTGCGAAGGATCCGATGTATCGAATGCCATCGTATTCGAATATAGTTCGCTTCCAACTGTTCCATGCTTCGGCGGACAACGGATGCGTTGAGGAGCCCAAGCCCAGGAGATACATCATCATCATCTCGCTGTACTCGCCCCAGCGGTATTGCAGAAAGCCAGTTTCAGGCGTCCACCCGTGCGGGAGTATAGGCGTGTCTTCTGAGAGCCAGTTCCAGTCTACGCGGTTAAAGATTTCGAGAGCTAATTCACTGATCTCGGAATGTATGAAATGTTCCTTGCAAGTGAGAACTCCGCAGAGCAGGATGGCAGTGTCGACGGAGGAAGCTTCTGAATCCCAGATTCTTTCGCCCGTATTTATATTGCCCCAGTGGTAGAAGAAGCCCCGATGGTTGGGCAATTTTTTCCATAAAAAGCGCAACGTATTCAGAACACGCGACTGAGCCTCAGTACGCAACACAAATCCGCGTTTTTCTCCGATGCAAAGAGCGGTTAGCCCGAAGCCTGTCGCCGCGATGCTTCCCAGATCGCTTGTGACAGGACTGCGTGCATGACATCGGTCTTGCACAATGCCGGTTTCCGGATGCGCCTGCCCCCAAAAATATTGGAAATTGGCCTTCTCCAGTTCTTCGAGAAACGCGTCGTCGGCGCTGGAGAAAGACGTGTTGGTAGGAGGCACGGCCGACGGAGTAGTCTGTTTCTGCAACGCTGGTGGGGCAGACAGAGCGCTCAAGTGCGCGAGTGGGACACAAGCTCCCGCGCTGGCAATCTTCTTCAACAATTCCCGGCGGGATATCCTGCCCTTCCCGATATCTATCTTGTCCATCCGGGTGATTATAAGCGCCTTTGGCATTGAGGAAGCCCTGATGAAGCGAAGTAAAGGGCTTGCATCGAATTAACCAACTGGGTCGTGACAGCAGGGGCGCCGAAGGCGAATCGTATCCACCTTGATTTGAGTCTGTAGGAGAGCTAAGTTGAACGGGAAATGGCCACTACATCCTGGCGAAAAATCGCCATCTCGTCTGCTGTGATCATAGGTTTCGGTGCATTGCTAGCTGCAACACTGATTACCCTTCGTCTATACAGGCGGCACCGATCGATCACGTTGAGGGGCGCCGTTGTCAAACAAAATGCCGACACTAGAAATCAATCGCCCATTGCCGACGTGGAGGTGCAGGCGGACGACGGATTGGCCGTCCTTGATTCCAAGTCTGATTTTTCCGGTGCCTTCAGGCTAAGTTTGCGTCCGGGATCACACCGGGGACAACCGATCACGCTCACGTTTCGGCATCCGAATTATCAACCCCTCACCTTGAAGGAACTCATCAGTGACAATCTGTATGTCATTCGGATGGAGCCACTTCATGGGGAAGCTGAAGCAGGACTCAATGAGGCGACGATCACGGTTGGGAATGTTTTGGTGAGGTATTCCACGGAGACGACGACAACAGATCACGTTGGAAGCGCAGTGAAAGTTTTTCAAGTAGAGAATACGGGAAACGTTCCCTGCCACAGACATCCTCCCTGCTCGCCTGACGGAAAATGGAAGGCGCAGGTGGGTGCTGCGTCTCTCGACGCCGGAGAGGGCAACGTATTCCGTAATGCAAGGGTGACGTGCATCGCAGGGCCATGTCCTTTCACTCGGATTGACTCCGATGGGTTTTCCATTGGTGGGCACAACATTAACGTGTTGATTCGTAATTGGTCGGATACGGCCACGTTTGTTCTACAGGCCGACGTCGCTCGCACCCAGGTCACCGATATTGTTCGCGAGTCTTCTCCTGTGATTTTCGGCCGAGCAATGAATTTCACTCTGCCGGCTAAAGCGGAAGGCCCAAGTATCGAAGCTGAAATGAACGGATCTCGCATTATCTTTCCGCTGGGGCCGACTCCCGTCCTCAGCTGGGCCGATTGCAACGTCCGGATAGAAAAAAATCAAGTAAAGGACTATCGGTGTGAGCTCAAAGCAGGATATCAATACCGATGAGTGTCTCGGGCAGCAAACCCGCTCCTCTCGCCGCCCTTCAGCCGGAACAATTCGAGGGCTGTGACGTCTGTCCCCCTGAGTTACTTATCCAGGCCCAACGATGATCTCGACCTTGATGATTACGCATCTTGATTGCCAATGACGCAGACGCTATTTCGAACACGGAAACGCTTGAATTAGGGCGTTTCGAACTAGCCACGACGCTCCTCTATTCCACAATTCCGGATGATCTGCTAAATACTTGTTCACGACTGCTATCAATTGGGCGGGATCGATATCTACATCTATACACGCTTTTCCTTCATAAGTGAGAGCTTCGGCGTGGGCTTCGATATAAGCTTCGCAAAATCCGATTTTGGGTTCTACTTTCGGCAGTTCTTCGGGCATCGAGGTTTTTTCGATCACTGGATAATCTTTACATCGGTCGACCAAAGCACTACCAACTTGATATGAGGTTGTTGTTTTTTGGGCGGAGCCAATGTTTGGTAGCAGGAGGATGAGAAGCAAAACTGCTAAACTTTTCATAAGCACCTCCGGGGTATTTACGGGATTGTGGCAAATGTCGATTAGAGCGCGAATAATACGGGCCTTCCCGCCCGTCGAACGCGGCGTCGAATAATCCCTTGAAGAAATTTCGATGGGTCGTGGCAGCTGTGGCAAGTTCGAACGTACTTATTGGTGCTGCTTTCGCTTCTGTCTCAAGACTCGCTAAACTGGCGGCAAGCAGAGATCGAGATACGAGTAGAAGCGTTCGAAAAACCCCTATTTTCCGCTTTGTCTCGCCAATCATCGTTGCCTGTCAGTTTCGTTTGCAGGGCGATCTGGAAATTATCCGATTTCCCAACTCGAGTCAGTCCGCAATGGCCGGGAACGCGACCGATCCTCTTTGGACACTCGAAGAATTGCCTAACGAGCGCAAGTGAAGTAACGTTAGCTACCGAAAGGCTCGGTTCACTGCCGGGCCTATTGCAGCGCCACACGAAGTAAAATCTACATTAGGAGTGTGTGCGATGCATGTTCAAACAGCGGTTTCTCTCCAGTTCGAAGCGTTCCGCGACACCGTTCGTCCTAGCGATTGGCGCGTAGAAGCCATCAACCCAGCATCAGGAGACGTTTTTGCGGCGATCTTCTGCGGCCCTCTCGCTCAGGAACGGGCGACCGAGTACGCCGATTTCATGAATGACACTCGGAACTGAGAGGCAACTTCTAATTCGATTCTTTCCGTGGATGTCTGCGGCCTTGAGTGGCGGTCGTCGGTGCGCCAAGGGCCGTCCCGAGTTGTGAGTTGGAAGATTCTCTCTACGTCCATGCATTTCCACTCACCATCAGTTAGTAGCTCCCTGCTTTCGGTTTGGTAGTTTGCGCTTCTTTGGGGCTTCGGCAACGAAGGCTATCCCTAACGAGCGGCCATCGTATTGTGGCAACGCGGTCATGCGGTGACATTCTGCCTCGGCGTCCTCTCTCCTGCGGAACGGACCGGAAAGAAACGCAAATCTCTCTCGCTCGCACACATCGATTCGGCGCTCGTACACTTTCCGTCCTCCTTCCTGCGGACACACTAGTGACGTAGGACGTGCAGAACGATCGCAGCGATCCCGAGAACGAAAAGGACAACGAGAAGAAACCTCTCCTCGAATTCCTGACTTGCAGCACTGCGCTTCATGGCTTGCTCGCGGTCGGGTCAGTATCGACGCCGGGAAAATCAGACCAAATGGGGTTGTTATCGTAGCCGACGGTTAACGCGTTTCTTGATCACCGATGTACAAATGTCCAACGGGGGCCCGCGCGGTGAAAACTACACCTACACGCCTGTGGAAAACAAGCAGAAAGTTATGCTGTCGGTTTGCGGAAGTCGATTATTCCTCGATAGGGGACGTATAGGCTTCGTGAGCTTGAGGTCCGGTGAGCCAACCACTCATCGGGGTTTGGACCTGCCCAACCTCTTGCGCGAGTTTGAAGATGCAATTTTCATGCGGCGAGGTACGGCTTCGAATCCCGGGACGCACACGCGCCGTTTATTCCGAGGTTCTGGAAATCAACCCCACGCACCCGAAGGCTTGCGAGTGGCTTGCCGCACTGAACGCCGAGGAAAAAGGTGAGAAACCTTCGGCACTAATCCCCCGCTTGTTCGGCCAGAAAAACTGATTCACGCACAGGCGGCAAGAATCAGACATTGGCCGTGGCAGCGGCACGGGTCGAGGTCGTGACATTGATGACGAAACCGCCAGCGGACCGAGACCGACTATGGCCATGTCCTCTCGCCGTGCGGAATCGGATCCCGATGTTCGAGCAGGTTGCGCTTCCGCAGCACCCGCGGTTGCGTGCAGTTCCGAACCGCCTGGAGCGCCACTGTAGGCCGGCGCTCGCGCACGCTCTGATCGTACTCGAAGAAGCGCACAATCCGAAACTGCAGTGCTGGTTATTCCGTTTTAAGTGCACGAAGTTCACCAAGTTCACTCCCTCAGATTTTCGGTTCACTCGACTGCGCGGTCTGCTGTGGTTCTGCCGCGGATTTGCTTGCCCCCGATGGCGGGTTGTTCGGGCCCATGCACAAAGTGCAGCCCTCGCGGTTCAGCGAGCTGTCGAGCTCCAGTGCGTAGCGGCGAAGCAGCACGTGGATCCTCGCGCGGGTAACTCGGCTGAGCAGAAGTAGCCAGCCAGCGTTCGTCCGCTTGCGTTCGGTGAGGCCGAATGATGTCAATACGTGCCCAACTTGGTGCGGACTCGCGTGCAAGAGCTCGTGGTCATGCGAGAGATCTAGCTTAACTTGCTCGGTTAAATCGCTGTTCGCACATTCTGCATCAGTAGGGTTTTCATGAATGCACGAGTCAAGGGCCCGCAGGAGAGCGACCTGAACCGGTGAGAGTGGTACGCGATTGAAGTTCTGTTGCTGCTGGAACTGCTCACATCGGATCTGGCGAATGAGTGTATCGGCGATTGGTAGCGCCAGGGCTTCGTATAAATCTCTACCACGAGAATTTAGACATTCGTCGCCAGGGACGCTCGCAACGCTCAGCCGGTGGAGGGTTTCGAACCGAGATTGCTCGAGCATCTGCCGTACAAGGTCCGCATGCGCCTGTATCTCCGGATCTGTCACTCGCAGCAGGTTGTGGAACCACGAGCGATCGCTCGATCGATGATCTAGTTACCGAGCGACTTCTTTCCTGCCCCCTCATCGCCAGCCTCCCAAGACTCGTGTTTTCCCATATCCTAATAAGGAATCCCAAACTCGCCTCACCGCTTGCGTTCTGGCTTCTAGGCCGCAATGTAGGTTGGCGGTCAGGCTATGGACCTTCCCGGCACGCCAAACTTCAATAGTCCTTTGTGTTTATGGGGTTGACCGGATTTGTCGCTCGAACACGGTGCTTGTACACATGGGAAATTCTTTACCAAGAATTGCGCATCCTGGTTAGTTCAATTGGCAGGGAACCCCAGAGGGGGCGTGCGATGTCTACTCTCCAGTTAATACAATAAACTACTGATTGTAGGCCACTTAGTCTAGTACTATAGTAATGTTGAAAATGGATCTACTATGGCTCCTGGGATGCAATAGAATGTACTAAGACCTGAGGGAGGAGTGTCTTCCGAGGGCCCCTCTCGTGGGAGTGGAAATGATTGACGAACTTGAAGATCGTCCATTGCCCAACTTAAAGGATTTGTTTGCCCTCGTTCGTCGTCGGCGCTGGTGGATATTGCTCTCTATTTTTCTGTGTTGGGCTGTCGTGTGGTCGGGGGGATGGCTCTGGCCGGCTAGCTATGAATCCGAGGGTCTGATCCTGGTGCAACAGCCACAGGTACCCGAGCAGTATGTCACGCCAAACGTAACGCTGGATCTTCAAGAACGCGTGCAGAGCATGACCCAACAGATTCTGAGCCGCACGCGCCTTCAGTCGGTTATTGATCGGTTCCATCTTTATCCTCCGAGCCACGGACTGAGCAGTCTGCTCCAACCCAGAGATGCGGTCGAACAAATGCGCAGGGACATCAAGATTGATTTTGTTGAGTCGGACAACGCGCGAGCAGGGCATGCGGGACTTATGGCCTTCAAGATTTATTACTCCGCCCGATCGCCCGAGCTCGCACAGCAGGTAAACAGCGAGCTTACGTCGCTTTTCATCGACGAAAATCTGAAGGCGCAGCAACAGCTTTCCGAGAGTACTACGGATTTCCTTGATAACCAGTTGTCAGACGCGCGAGACAAACTGGAGGAGCAAGAAGATAAGGTGCGGGCCTACAAGGCCAAGCATTTGGGAGACTTGCCCAGCCAATTGGAGAGTAATGTCCAAATCTTGTCTGGCTTACAAGGCCAGTTGCAGACCACTCAACGGGCGCTGGACGGCGCCAACCAGCAGAAGCTATATCTCGAGTCACTGCAGCAACAGTATCAATCGGTAGAGGCAGACGACCTCAACAGCGAACTCACAAATTTACGTTCGAAGTACACCGACGACTATCCGGACATCGTTGCGCTCAAAGAAAAAATTGCGAAGAGAGAAGTTCTCCGCAAGCAAATCGAAAATGAAATTAGCTCCAAACAAAAATCGGACAAACCAACCGAGAAGCTTGAGCCAGGAGCCGCAGAAATCGTCCAGAGTGGATCACCCACGACGATGATGCAGATCCAAAGCCAAATTAAAGCAAACCAGCTTGAGATCCAGAACTATGAGAAGCGACAGAAGGTGCTTGAGTCACAGATTTCTGCATATCAAGCACGCCTGAATCTGACGCCGGAAACGGAACAGGAGCTGGCAGAAATCTCCCGAGGCTATGAAGAATCCAAGGCCAATTATGACTCTCTTCTCAAGAAGCAGAGCCAGTCGCTGCTTGCCACAAGCTTGGAAAAGCGCCAGCAGGGTGAACAATTCAGAATCCTCGATCCACCAAGTTTGCCGGAGAAGCCTTCGGCCCCGAACCATCTTTTGGTGAGCCTCGGAGGTTTAGTGCTGGGGATCATTGTCGGAATCGTTTTAAGTGCAGTCATGGAGCTGACCGATGTGAGGGTCCGGCAGGAGGAAGACCTGGAAGGGCTTGTCCCGACCCGCGTCTTAGTCGGTATTCCTCACTTGGTCACGCCCGGAGAGGACCGTACTCTGGTGCGCCGCCGATGGATCGAAATCGGCGCAGCGGCGGGTATCGTGATTCTGATTCTCGCAGGCAACCTCTACGCGTTATACAAAGGTTGAGACGATGTACAGAAAATATTACGGATTGACGCGAAATCCCTTTGGAGTCAGTCCTGATCCCTTCTTCTTCTATCCGACGTCGCAGCACAGGGAGGCGCTGGCCATCCTGAACTACGGCGTGCTCGGACAGAAAGGATTCGTGGTAGTTACCGGCGAGGTGGGTACTGGTAAGACGCTGATGGTGCGCTGTCTTTTGGAAGCTCTCAATCGTCATCGAGTCGCGTTTGCTTTCATTTACAATCCCAGGCTTCCGGTGCTGGATTTTCTGGCGCATATGCTGGTCGACTTGGGTTTACCCTCACCTCCCAGTTCAAAAAGCGAGATGTTATTCCGCCTGAACAGCTACCTGATGGCCCGCGCTCGCCATGGCTCGACGACGGCGCTCGTCGTGGACGAAGCCCAATTGCTCAGTTGGGACTTGTTCGAGGAAATTCGCTTGTTGACGAATCTCGAGACTTCGCAGCACAAGCTCTTGCAGATCGTGTTGGTGGGACAGCCGGAGCTGGACCGAAAGCTCGATTCCGAGGACTTGCGCCAGCTCAAGCAACGGATCGGTTTGCGGTGCCGTTTAGAGCCGCTAGGATTGAAGGAGTTACGCGGGTACATCCACAGCAGGCTCGAATTGGCCGGCGCTAATTCGCACGGCGCTACTATTTTCTCTGAGGACGCGATCGATGCCGTTCACGAGTTTTCCTTAGGGATTCCACGTTTAGCAAATATTCTCTGTGAAAATTCCTTAATTTCGGGGTACGGCCGACACGTAAAGCAGATCACGTCGGAGATTGTTCGTGAGGCTGCTGCAGATCTTCGACTGAATCCGGCGGTTGTGTCGCCATCGCCCCATTCGCACGATCTCGAAGCACGGAAAAAGATTCGGGAGGAGCTGCTCCGGATCGTCGAAGAGCTGGACGGGTCTCCTCAGAAGCCAACCGATGAAACAAAATTCGAGTCAGGAGTGAAAACAAGTTGAGCCGATTATACGAAGCCTTGCGGCGAATGGAAAAAGAACAGCGTGGGTCGGCCGCGGGTGCGCCCGGACTTTCTCCTGCAGTGGAATCGCTAGGCGATGTTTTGGCAGAGCCAGTCGAGCTCGTAAGCGGTCCTTCGGCTACCATTCTGGTATCTCTCCGATCACGCATCGTAGCGTTGACGGAACCCAAGAGTCTCGGTGCCGAGAAATTCCGCGCTCTGGCGACGCGGTTGGAAAACCTACGCCAGCAAAAAGAGTTCAAATCGTTGCAAATCACTAGTTCCGTGATCAACGAAGGCAAGACTTTGATTGCCGCCAATCTGGCAGTCACGCTGGCGAAGCACACCGGCGCTAGAGTTCTCTTGGTTGAAGGAGATTTGCACAGGCCGACGCTGGCATCCGTGTTGGGGTTAACTCAGCTGCGAGGCCTGAGTCATTGGTGGTCCGCGCCAGACGAGGACATCGCGCGTTGCGTTTATAGGTTGAACGACATGCCACTATGGTTCCTCAGTGCAGGAGCACCGTACGATCAGCCCTCGCAAATTCTGCAATCGGCGCGATTCGCGGAGGTCTTCACGAAATTGGCTGGTTGGTTTGATTGGATCGTGGTTGATTCGACGCCCATGTCACCCATCGTCGACGTCAATCTGTGGTCGCGATTGGTGGACGGGATGCTTCTGGTCGTTCGAGAGGGTGTAGCGCGGACCAAGGACCTAAAGAAGGGCTTAGCGGGTCTTGACAACCCGAAGTTGGTAGGCGTTGTTCTCAACGAAGCTTCGGAATTCGATCACCTGGATTATGAAGGTCAATACTACGCGGCCCCCACGGACGGGAACGACGCCTTCGAACAGCGTTCGCGCAGGTACCTCCTTCAGGTGGAAAAAGTACGCGCTTGGCTTCAAGCCGACACGCGGCGTCCAAGACGACGGCCGAAGAGAGACAAATAACCCACAGGGTTCTCTAATGATCCGGATCCTGCATGCTCATTTTCCCACGCGGACAGTCTTCCTTGGAATCTCGGAAGCATGTCTAATCGCGTTCGCCTTTGTGCTAGCCACGATTGCGCGGCTGGGTCCGAACGATGGTTCCATCGTGCTCAGCTACGAGCAGGGATTTGTCAAGATTCTGATCGTAGCGGTGGCCTTTATCGTATGCATGTACTATTTCGATCTTTACGATTCCTTGGTCTTGCACAATCCCCGCGAAGTACATACGCGCCTGATTCAAATGTACGGAACTGTTTCAATACTGCTTGCCGGTTTCTACTATTTGTATCCTCCCCTCGAGCTGGGCCGCGGTGTTTTCCTAATCGGATTTATTTCAGTACCGATCCTGCTATTGATTTGGCGGCACTTATTTCTAAGGTTGAGCTCTCTGTCGCTATTCGCCGAGCGGGTGTTGATCCTCGGCGATGGTCCCTTGACTGAATCGCTGGCAGCAGAGCTGAAAGATCGACCAATATTGGGGATAAAGGTTGTTGGACAGCTGAAAAGCTTCGAACATGCGAATGGTGGTTTTGCTTCGGCATCGAGCGAAGAACGGCTGCAAGCAATCGTGAGCTCGATAAAGGCACACGAACCCGATCGCATCATTGTGGCATCGCCGGACTGGAGAGGTGATGTGCCTTTGAACGCCTTGCTGGAATTGAACAGCCGTGGCATAAGCATTCAGGATGGACGCGAGGCGTACGAGGCCGTAACCGGGAAAATCCCTCTGGAAGCTCTCGGATTGAATCGGCTGTTGTTTTCTGTTGGCTTTCGAGTTTCTCGTCCATTGGTCTTGTATAAACGGACCGCTTCAATCATCGTATCGGCGATCGGCTTGCTCCTGACGCTCCCATTGATGGCGCTGATTGCCTTGGCCATTCGGCTGGATTCCGAGGGGCCCATAATCTTCCGTCAAAAGCGCGTCGGCCAGGGCGGCAGGACTTTCGTCCTATATAAGTTCCGCACCATGCTAGTCGATGCCAATCAAGACGATAATTATCCTCCTACGGAGATCATGGATCGTCGATTCACGCGTGTTGGCCGGTGGCTGCGCCGCACTCGCTTGGACGAAATACCGCAGTTTTTCAACATTCTCATTGGAGATATGCACTTTATCGGGCCACGGCCGTTCGTTCCCAATCAGGAAGAGGAATGCGCGGGAAGGATTCCATTCTACCGCCATCGTTGGGTTGTAAAGCCGGGCGCGACAGGGTGGGCCCAGGTCAATCGCGGCTATAACGTCACGATTGAGGACAACAGGGAGAAGCTCGCTTATGACCTTTTTTATATCAAGAACATCTCCGTCGGACTGGATCTGCTCATTTTAATTATGACGGCAAAGATACTGTTGCTAGGACGGGGGTCACGATGACCCATGGCTTCGCGGGCAACATTGCGCTGATTATCTTTTGGGTTTCTTTCGGTTTTGTCTGTTACACGTTTTTAATTTATCCAATCGTCTTGTTCCTCTGTTACGCGCTGGTTCAACTGTACAGCGACATGCTGTACCTGGCGAGTCGCCAGGAGCGCCGCGTTTCGCGGCCCGACTCGGACGAATTTCCCGGCGTTACGTTTATCGTTGCCGCATACAACGAAGAATCTCACCTGCCTGGGAAAATAGCCAATCTGCGTCTAACCG